>Ga0070747_1000362_pt1 | contig 22942 bp, 28 predicted proteins | sample VirMetDEL_Mar_31_FD_77321 | JGI IMG/M metagenome (GOLD analysis project Ga0070747, IMG submission 77321) | Aqueous microbial communities from the Delaware River and Bay under freshwater to marine salinity gradient to study organic matter... | ecosystem: Environmental > Aquatic > Marine > Coastal... | reverse complement strand
CTTTTTCGTTGAAACTCTCTTTTTCACCTTTAATTAAAAATAAAGTCTTAAGCACAAGTATTATATACGAAAATTACAATATTACCAAATCTTTTTTATATTTTCTTTTTATGAGTATAACTAGTATGCCTAGTCTAGTTTATTAATAAAAAGTTAAGTTATGAATACAGTAAATGTAGAAAGAGGGAATAATTGATATTTCTTTAATTTCCCAGAAGAACCACTATTTTATTTCCTTGATATGACAAAATTACATAGACCAAAAGTTTTAAAAGCTGATGGTAATGGTAATATATATGAGAATGATGAGATAGAAAAATTGCAATTAGATGCTATATTAATGGTATTTACAGAAATAAAACATTTAAATCACAAAGCTATTGGTTGAGGTATGTGTCAGTTGATAGAGTCATGGGGTGACGAAGATAAAACACAAAATGCAAGAAAATGTATGATGTGGAAAGAATTAGAACGAGTAGTATAGCAGAAAAACAATTAAACACTCATTAAACTAGGTTGAGTGTTTTTTTATTTGTTAAATTATAACTTATGTATATAATAAATTTACAAAACATTCTCACATTTTTTGTATTACATTTCTAAAATTAGAATGTATATAACCTAAGCGAAAGCTCGGAACATCTTATAATCATGTAAAAATGGTTATGAAATAACGTAAGATACAGAATTTAAGCCCTCTAAAGTTTAAAATTCTGTATTTTTTTGCGTAAAAAAAGAGCCTTTTACAGCTCTAATATATAATCCATTATCATACATTACTAACATCATGTCAGCACGAGATATTTTTTATGTTCCTCCTGCTTACTTAAAGTAAGCTCATAATCACCAACGTGAACATCTATGCAACATACGAGTAACCAAATTAAGCCCAGCAGAACCATTGAGACGGCGATTAACGTCTTCATCAATAGCTTTAATAGCCAGCTGCTTATCTTTAGCGATTTTTTCGTCAATAGCTTTCCGCTTTCTAAGCCTCTCTTTATAATCAGCATAGTATTTGGATTGATATTTTTTTTTTGCTCTGAAAATTCCTGTAATAGGGTTTTTCATTTTGCATCTCCTTATTTTATGTGATTCCATGATTGGAGTTGTGAATAATTTCACCTATTTAGTATATTAACTCTTTGCAAAAAAGCAAGTAAATAAATATTACATAGGTAATCTATTCTCTTCTGGTACATAATGATTATATAGTTGAACGGCTACTTTTACCTTTTGATTTGTTCATTCATCCCATATAAATTTAGATCAAGACTTGAAATATTCTTCAACACATTCGCTGGCATCTTCTAGTGGGTTCTTTTTAGCATATTCACTCACATATCAGAAGTTCTTACTTTTCTTATACCATGTTTTCAGATGATCTCTAGGTAATAGTGTAACCATAATATGATGCATATACTCATGTATTAGTATAGACTTTTGCTTTAACTCATCATATTTTAGGAATCGAGGGTAGATTATAATAGATATATTTCTCCAATCATAACTAGCGTTTACAGTTCCTTTTGGTATATCGGATATGACAATAGGTAGTCATATAAACGATAATGGCTTATCATCTTTAAGTGGTTGTGTAAGTTCACAATATAACTTACCTTCTTCTATTCATGTAAACACACTACCACTATATCAATTATCATGGTTTATATTTTCTCCATCACTATTCACCTCCTTACACATAAAATGTAGATGTATAGGCATATCATAGCTAGCTGTATTACCAGTCATACCTATATGATCTCATGCCTTTACTATATCTCACTCTTTTGTGTATATTTCAGACAGATGACAATAAGAAAATATTAATCACTTATTAAAATGTAATTCTATTCTATTACCATATTCTCAGCCAGAAAATACCTTTATCTCACCATCTTCTACTGCATATACTGGTGTTGGTACTCATGGTGTATCATTAATATCGGTTCACTCATGTCATTTTAATCACCACTGAGAATAAAACTCAGGCCTAGCTCAAAAGTCTTGAGTAACCCTGTTCTTTAATTGAGGTTGACTTGTAGTATAATATCTCATTATAATAGTTTAGATTTAAATTCTTTTATATCTGCATCAATTTCCTTATCTAGTCTAGATCATATATCACTGTTCTCGAATACTGGTATTGTTTTTAGTGTTGTAAAAAATGAGCCTATAAACATACCAGCATATACATCTTGTTTTAGATATAATAGTATAAATCAAGCTATTAACAATGTGCTACATAGTGCATAATAATGTATTGCTTTCATATTTATTTAGTTAAAACTATTCTTACCACCAAATCTAACTGCTATGTAAGCTGGTATAGCTAAAAAAAGACATGGAATAAGTGATAATATAAACATTATAATTGTAAATACTAATTTTCCAATATCTTTTAAAATAAGCCCTGTTATCTCGTAGTTTGTTATGTATTTGGTAGGTTGTATCCAAGAATACTTTAAAAGTCCTATATCAGCTTGTTTTCTACCTAATTCACGTTCTTTCTCTGGCAGTCATTGCAACTTCCAGTAGTTTATATCATGTACTTCAAAATCTAGGTAAAAAAACAGTTGTGTCATCAACCATCTCGTAGCTTTCCACATATTAGATCATCATACTCCATTTATAATACCCTCATCTCGAAGTAGTTGTTTATCTTCGTTAGTAAAAGCATCAATAGGTATAGTCTTAAGTTGCTCTAATCTATTCAAAATGAATTATTATTAACTAAACTAGTCTTTTCTTCATTTGTCTCTTGATCTCTTCAATTCTTCTCTCTTTAGGGGTAAGTGTCTTCTCTCTTTCTACAGACACCTTTCTTTTAGGTGATAATTTAAGTTTTAATCTTGCCATTGTTTATTATTTAATATATATATCTTCTACATCTATTTTGTCCATTTCTAGTTGTTGGGCTATTATTTCGATATTCTTGCTATTATTAACAGATATCCAGATAGATAGCATTATATGACATAATGATAGTACTATTAGTATCTCTACTAATGTATGTAATTTTATAGTTTTCATAAGTTTATGATGGGAATAATAATTTGACGATTCATATTATGATAATTCAAATAAGGGATGTAACTGTCCAGAAAAAATATGTACTATGCTTTTCAACATTACCTTTAATATTATTCAATTCTGCTTTAGTTGCAAAATTTTCTTCAGCTTTTTGGATAAACTTTTCCAATAGGGATTTTACGTCTGATAAGTCTTTCTGCATAAATTCTATTCTCTGGTTAGTAAGTGCATCAGATTGCTTACTCCCTGCTATATCAAATCATATAGTAGCGAGGTGGTTATTGGTTTTATGTCTTGCTTCTGAGCCAATAAGCTCTTTCATTTCTTTAGATAACATTTTCCTTATTATTAAATATTTAGTAACTTCCTTGTTTTTAATTAAATCAATTAGACGTTATTAATGCTAGATAATACTGTTCCTGCATAGGTCGCATTCAACCCATACTCGTTTATATCATTCCCTGTATCTCATAGCATATATAATGTAGTTCAGTCATTATTAAATATTATATCAATAGGAAGTGTGTCTTCCGAAGTAACTGATAGAACTATCCTAGAATATATTCATGTAGAAATATCATATGCAGTTGAAAGATTCCATTCAGTTATGTCATCTCTTTGTTGTCATAATATATATAACTTCATTCATGTGTCATTATAAACCATTGAAACAGGGGTTGACTCCTCTGAATTTACTGAAAGAGCTATTTGAGTGAAAGTTCATGTAGAAATGTCGTAAGCGGTTGAGAGCGCCCATTCGTTAACCTCTCTACCTGCTTGTCATATAACATAGAGCTTAGTTCAATCATCATTAAACATAAAGTCTCTTGGCGATGTTTCTTGTGAGTTTATAGAAAGTGCTATTTGTGTAAATGTCCCCGTAGAAATGTCATATGCAGTCGAAAGAGCATATTCATTAATATCATTTACAGCATCTCATAATACATATAAAACAGTTCAATCATCATTAAAAATAATAGAACGTGGTTGATTTTCTTGCGCTAATAATGAAAGAGCTATTTGAGTAAACGTTCCCGTAGAAATATCATATGCAGTTGAAAGTGCATATTCATTAATGTCATCTCAATTTTCACTTAAGACATATAATACAGTTCCGTCATCATTGTAAAGTAAGCATGATGGTGATACATCTTGAGCTGATACTGATAGTGCTATTTGAGTGAATGTTCCCGTGGAAATGTCGTATGGATTATCTGCTGTGACAACAGAAAGTGAAGTTGATGGAGAAACTATTGTTGATAATTCTTGTCCTACGAATAGTGTTCGCTCATCAACTCAATCCACCACTACATTTACTCTACCACCAGTCATTCAGGCTGCATTCACTGAGATATTTGCTAATGTCTCTACCCCAAGTCAAGATAGGTAAGCTTTAGTACTTGCTGTTGTAGATTTATGAGATTGGAAATTAGAACCTCCTCATGCAGAATCAATCCACTTAAGTCATGTTGCCTCAGCACTATCAGCAGTTAATATCTGTCAATTCGTACCAACTGCTAATCTCTGATCGTCAGTATCATATGTATAAACATCTCCTTTAGTAGTAAGCGGTGAACCTCAAGCACTAGTATTAGTCCAATCAGCACTCGAAGCTGTACCAGTAGATATGTATGCTATATCGTTTGTAGTATCAATATTTACCTCACCTACTCTTGTTGGAGTAGAAGATGGAACTCCTGCTTGAGAGCTTATTAGAGAGTATTGTGTATGATCGTCATCTGAAAGTCCTGATAAGTTACCATGATCTGATGTAGTTGCTGCACTGAATGTAGTTGTAAATGCACTTAGTACGTTTTGTGCAACTGTATCTGATTTCTGAAATACAATACGACCTATTAGGATAGAGTTAAATTCTATTCTGATTGGAACTGATGAAGATGCTGGAGCTTCTTCTGCTGCTGCAAGTGATGTATACTCAGCTTGCCCATATAATCTAACTAGATTCCCCTCTCAGTTTAAATAGAAGTCTTGGTATGAATATCTGTTATTAGTCATAGTAACTAAACCAGATGTTATGTCATTATATTGAGTATTGTCCCATTGTGTATCAGCTGATATTTTCGTCCACGTCGCACCACTATCTGGTGTGTAGTAACTATCAAATGTACTAGCTGCACTAGTATCTTTAGCCGAAACAGGCTCTTTAATAAGTTTACGCCATATATTTCAAGCTGTAACAGTTACGTTTCTTGTACCTGTTTCTCATAGTATTAATCCTGTATTATCAGCTCTTTCAACTGGTTTGATAGAATACATACGAGTTTGTACCTCATGTCATACGTCAGCTGCTTTTTGTCTATGGTCTGATATATGTAAAACAGTCCCTTCTCTCACTACTTCTGCTAACTCGAACTTATCATACTCATTGTCTAAGATAATAGCTCTATTAGTACTAGAAGTTACAATAGGGGTTCCTGAGTTGTAGTCTATATAAACTATATTATTTGATCAGTCTACTAATGTAGATAGCACTGTTTCATCCCAATCGAACGATTTTATTTGAGCTGTGTTACTATCTGCTATACGGATAAGTCCTGTACCTGCTCAAACTGTCATAGTACCATCAGGTGAACCAGGTTCTGTTAATAGACCCCCTGATACATACCCAGCACTAAATGATATGTTGAATAGTTGTTCTAGTGACTCATTAGTAGGTGCGCCTAGTAGAAGTGTTTCATCTACTATAGCTGTATTTACTCTCATCTCGCCATTTTGACTATGTACCTTCTCTAAAGTTCATAGACCAACACTAGTTCAGTTATTAGTATTATCAAAGAAACTTCGCAGTGTGTCTCATGTTCATATAGATGAAAAATAGTTATTTGCGAATCATGATACTTCATTCCTATTAAATTGTGATGCCACTATCAAATCATCTGTATCACTATCTATTCCATATATGTGACCAGTTCCAGAACCAGAGCCAAAAATCTGATTTAGATTTTGATATATAAATTTATCAGAAGCCGTCTTATTAAAATAGTATAAAAATGCTTGTCATGAATAACTCACATTAGTTACTACTAGAATATTTATAGTTTGAGATACTATTGTTATTCATGTAGAGTCATCATATATTGGGTATATAATATCATTTTCATCTGAAATAGCTGATACCGTAGTATTCCTAAAGAAACTAAATCAAGCAGACCCCGTGATGTCAAATATTTTATGTGTATTCTGCGTAGCCGATGTACCTGTCATAGTATAGTTTTGCAAACTATCTGTTATAAGTATTGTACCTGCACTAATAGCACCCATACTAGCTGTAATTCCATTTGTAGAAGATGTAACATCAAACTCACAAAAGTTCATCTCGTGGCGACCAGAAGCAGTTGTACAAGATACTATAGAATGTCCAGATGTAGTTGGGAGTAATTCAAACCGAATCCTCTCAATTATAGAAACATTATCTGTTAATGTAATTAAAACTCAACTTGTACCTCGTACTATAACTCATGGTCATGATAAATCAACATAACCTTTCATAGTTATATTCTCTTCATATAATCCTGGATAAGCAATTACCTGATATCTGTTATCGCTTGTTTGAGTAGTAATACTATCTATTGCAAACTGTATTGTTGCATATGGAGCTTTTATACTCCCGTTACCTGTTGTATTGCTACCATTGTTGGCATCGGTATATACTAGGTTAGATACTGAAAATAGGTCTTTAGACATATTTGAAGGATCATATACTGTTTTAGTCATATTATCTACACTTCAACCAGTAGCTTCTATAATAACCCTTCGTGTAACAGGGTTTATTTGTAACGGTAATGTAACACTTGGATCAGTAGAGCTTATACCTAATACTCAAGGCACTCTATTTTCATCTCGTTCTGCGTTTGTCATAGTTTTATATATTAGTTAAAATTCACACTTTAAAGCTCATGTAGTAGCATCTATTTCAATAGGTATTGGTGTTACCCCATCTACAGAGCTAACACCCATTAATACAGGTGTTCTATTTTCATCTCGTTCTGCGTTTGTCATTATTCTTTGGTTAGTTTCTCTAAGTCTTCTTTCACCTTATCTCAATGAGTTTTCTTCCTAAGTCCAAACTCTCATATACTCTTTTTCTTTACTATATTATCATATTTCTTGTGAAAGTCTAGAGAAAGTACATTAGATATCTTAATTAAGACAATCAGTATAAGAGATAGAAGTATATTAGTTATCATAATATGTCTTTTATTCATGTAAAAACACCTGCCACAAATAGTAATACAAAACTATATGCAAATATATTCCAGAGCGTTATCTTCCATAAACCCCAAATAGAATTAATTATTAGAGTCAATATACTTATTGGTAATAGTACGGCTACATATATCATTATCTATTTATATTAGTGTTAGACTCAGTTCCCTGAGCTGTTAAATATATATCTCATTTCTTTCATAGAACCTCTTTTATTATCTGTCTAGCAACACTATCAGCAGCTTTCTTATCTCATTTAGCTAATGCACTAGCGAGTTTATTCTTAGTAGTTGCTTTAGCTAGTCTCCATCTTGGTGATCTAAGAGCCTCAGATAATCATTTAGCAACAGCAGCAGTTGCAATAGCACCTGTTAAATCTCAGAATATAACAGCACCTGAAGCTAGTCCACTACCTCATACTATATTACCAACTAAACCGCCTTGCTGAGGTCATGTTCTATCAAGTGTTTCTGTTAATACATCATCGAGTGTTTTATAGAAGCTAAACTCTTTATTTAATTTATCTAAGTCAGGATTTTGTTCTGATAATTGCTTTCTAATATTATCTCAAAGTCATTTTTTTATATTATTCTTTAGACTCAATGCTTCCTCAGAAACGATACCCTTAGTATTATAAACAGCCTTATCGAACATCTGTCTTAATTCTCTTGCTTTTGCTGCATCTATTTTATCATCAAACTTGTTTATTACTTCAGTAAATTTATCTACTGCATTAACAATACTATCATCAATAACAATATCATCAATTAATCACTCCTTTTTAATCTCATCAAGTACCCCGAGTAGTTCTTTTTTACTTACAGTTCCAGTTAATTTCCCTGAGTCTATAAATTCCTCTATCTCTTTACCATATTTTCCAGAATTAGACTCTGCCAATTCTTGTACTTTAACTCTACTACCAGTAATTCATCTCTCAGCTACTCATCAAGATATATCTCTTGATTTCTGTTTGAATTTTTCTTTTGTAGCTCAGAGTGCTTGTTCTACGTCTTTCTTTGCTGATTCCTTTAATGAGTCGGCATATGTTTTCTCAGCAGTTTTAAGAGCATCTTGGGTTTCAGGAGATAGTTTAGCCTTCTTGGCAGCACTTATTATACTCTTACCTATCAATAATACATCAACAGGATTTTCAGTAATTTCATTAAATACCTTATCAACACTACCATAAGTTTCTTTTAAATTACGTCATACGGCATTAACTATTTCTTCTTGCTCAGTTGGATTAACATCACTTCATGTTATTTTATTAAGTATTGAGAATACTAGCTTATCTGATAGCCCTTGTCATAAATCTCTAATAGATGTAAAAGTACCTACGGGGTCAGATACTAATTCTATTACCTCTCATGCTCACTGTATCGCATCTGGTATAAAGTTGAACAACGTAGAACCTATTGCCTTACCAGTATCTTCTGCACTTGTCGGGAATCATGTACCTTCTATTTTTAAATCTTCTCAAAATTCAGATATAGATTTACCACCCTTAACACCTACATCAAGACCTGATAAATCTTCTCATTCTGCTCTTTCAGATACACTTTGAGTAGTTATGTCATCTTGTTCTTGTGGAACAAAGTTAGTCCTAGTATCAGCCTGTTCACGAGCCTTTTGTTCTATACTCTGTACTCAAGATATAGTAGACTCTTTTCGTGACAGTCTTTGTCTACCTAACTCAGAAAGAGCCTCTTGTCGAGAAGCACCTTGCTCTATCATACTTTTTACTCAGCTTATTTCTTGTTCTGTTAACATTGTTTTATATTTAAGAAATCATTTTTAATAAATCTGCCTCTTCCTTTCTTCTACTTGTAAGACCCTTAATTACCTCTAGTTTCCCTGTTTTCTTATTTCTAGCCTTATTATGTGCCAGCATTATATTTGTAGCAGTATCTAAGTCTCATCTATTTATTGCATCTAATATATCCTTACCTGTTGTTTTCCATATATTAGGTCATAGATTAAACTCAAAACTTGCAAGTGCTGTTTGTTGTCTTGGGCTTAGGTCTACCTCTACTAAGTTTTTAAAATTACTATGTCTCGATAGATCATCATTAAATACTTGCTCTGCTCTTTCTTTAGATATAGTATCACCAATCTGTACTGGTTTTCAATCTATCTTGGTAGCTCAATATCATATCGTAGGTACTCATGCAGAATCTAGATAAGCATTTTGTCTAAATCATTCTTTAGACTTTATAAAACTAGCAACCCCATTTGTTGACGAGGTTTTGTCCCCTGTATTAAAACCTGAGCTTCAGAAAGCATCTAGATTATATTGCTTTCCAGATACACTCTCTGTACCTCAGAATAGATTGTCTACCTGTCGTTGCTCATCTATATTAATAGGTCAGTTAATGACATCTGCTAGACCTGGTACTTCTCTATAATCTAATACTACGCTCTTTGGGTCTACTCCATCTCGTACAGCGTTTTCAACAGACCTGAATGCAAGTGCTGTATAGTTTTGTCGTTTAGTATTAAATAGATTCTCAGCAGTTTGTCTAATCTTCTCTCTTTGATTTGATGTTAAATCTCATAAAATAGTACCTTCCTTTATCTTAGATATATTATTATCTAGGTCTACTCTATCAGCAAATCACATAGCTTTTGCAATAGCATCAAACTCACTTTCTCTTACTACAGAAGTAGGGTCAAGTGTTTTCATAAATTGGAATAGTACAGCAATATCACCAGGTCAACTAGCTTCTTTCAGATTATCTATAAGTCAAGAAAACTCAATAGACGATTTTCTAAATCCTTTTACCCCTTCACTTGCCTCAAACTCCTTTCTAAGTTCTTTACGTCTACTAAACTGAGTATCATTTACAAAGTTACCCTCTTCATCTGTAGATAAGTCTAATATCCTGTTTATTTCTTGTTCACTCCTACCTTCCTTTAGCATCTGTGAAATACTATTACCTATAACACTATCTTCTTTAGCTCAATAGTTATTTAATACTTTACCCAGAATAATGTTCTGTTCTAGTCATAATCATGTACTAGAAATACTAGCCTTCTCTGCTTGTTCTATCTGTGACTTAAATACTTCTTTTTGTTGAAATGCCTCTAATTCATCTCTTTGTTTTGACTGTGATGTTTGTACTTGTAGCTTAGATAATAGCTCGTCTTTTTGATCGTCAGAAAGATTAGATGACTCAATATCGCCAGCTATTCTTTTATTTGCATCTTGTCTATCTAACTCCCTTGCTTCTAAGATACCAGTTATAGAACTATCAATATCTTTTATACTTGCTTGAGTAAGTTCTTGTCATTTTACTAGACTTGTTAAAGTCTCTCTTAATGGTGCTGATCTTGCCTCTCTTATTCTTGATGCTGCAATAGTAGTAATAGCCCCACCTTCACTTTCGAGTCCTTTGCTTATGTTTTCAATATCTGTTACTACATTACTTGCTTCTTGTCTAAAAGCCTCTCCTTGTTTAACTAATTCTCATCTACCTGATGCAGTTTGTTGTTCTGCTAACTCTTGTTCTCTTGTTTTATTACCAGTCGCTACCTGTTGTGCTACCCTATCTCTTAATGTTGTTTGCTCTTGAGTAGGTTCTACTATGTTCTCCTGAGTCGGAGTAACTTGATTTGTACTTGCTTGAGTTGGAGTAGTTGTATTAGTTTGAGTTGTTGGACTAGCTGTATCAACTGTAGTATCAGATGCAGGAGTAGTAGTAAAGCCTGTTTCTTTTCTACCTCATATAGCACGGATAGCTTCTCATCAAATACGTGATTTTAATTGTTTTTTAATAGCGTCATCACTTAATCAAGAATCTCTTAAATCCCTAGCCTTGTTAGTTAGGTTTGCCATTGCTTGTGTCTTATTATTTTTAATAAGCTCTAGTTGTTTTTTTGTAGCCATTAGTTTGTAAGTGTAGAATAATAATTAGGGTTAATAGTACCAGTTTAGCCTCTCTTAACTACAACACTATTAGTTGTATTATGTACTTTCTTTTCATACCCTTTAAATAACTTCTCAAATTTTACAGAGTACCTATCAGCACTTGCAAAATCTTCTAGTCTTGTGAATGCCTCCATTAAAGCATAGTAGTATATTACATTTTCAAAGCCTTCTTTTATCTCTAGCTCTGTTGTTGAATCTGTTGTTACTGATGGGTCTATCTCTAGATTAGTTGCATATATATTAGCGTTCAGCTCAATAGCATTAGAGCTAGTCTCAGGTGTTGGAAATAATACCACCTGTCCTTTATCTACTACATAGAAAATAGGTATGTCTGATACTTGATTAGTATTAGCATAACTATTAAATTCAGGAATACCTATAAGGTTTGGGAAGTATTCGTTAGAATCTACTGTTACCCTTACAGATGTTATTTTATCCACTGTCGCTGGTATATCATAAGACTTTTGACTTGCTACTGTTCCACCTACTATAGCCACTCATGACTTAGTTAAATAAGTTCCTGATATAGTTAGTACTTCCTTTTGTATATCGCTTATGTCTTCTTTTATAGAGTGTGTCTCACCTTTTCCATCAGAAAAAGTCAGATAAGGTTGCCCCGTCTGTCTTGATACCTTACTGAACAATTGACCAAAAGTTTTACTCATTTCCTTTATATTTATTTAAATATACTATTATATTACTTATGTTTTGTAATATACAAAACTATTATTGTTGTGCTGTTATAATTGCCGAGAAATTAAATGTATTATTATTCAGATTTAGAGTGAATCATTTAGAATTAACCTCTGTTACTCTTAAGTTAGTCTGGGATGCAGTTTGTTTTATAATACCTATTTCAGTACCATTAGATGACCATATATCTGTTAATGCTCCATCTAGGTATATACAACCATTATTTATTGTTCCATCACTATCTATAATAACTGTATCTATAGAAGCACCCTCATTACTTGTACTATTAGTAGCTTTTATATCAATCCTCCTTGGTCTAAATCAGGTTACTATGGAAAAATCTCATGTAGTATATGATGATGACCAGGTCGTATCATAGCTCTGGAAATATTTGGGTAGGTTCTTTAGATTAAAATAATTTATCTTCTCCCCATCCTTTCATAGTCACGAGTGTTGGTGATTAATTACCATATTAGAATATTTTAAGATTTATTAGTTTTCCTGTAAGTCATTCTAGTCTGAATACTATCTTGTCTGCTCTCTGCGATATTCACCTAAGTATAGTATCATGACTATCTGCTCAAAACCCTGTATGATCTATAGTCCCTAATGTAGTGAAAGTATTGTTATAATCTGTCTTATATTTAACTGTAACAGGACTTGATATTAGACTCCTAAACATTAGTTGTACTCATTGTATTCTACTAGGCTTTCAGTTATTGTTTCTTAATTGGTACTCTATAGTTTCTAATAGCGCATCACTATATAAACCATTACTATCAGTTATTCTATCTATCTTTTCAGCACCAGATACATCATATCATATAAATATAGTGTCTCAAGATACTACTGTTCATGGTATATTATACAGGGATAATACATCAACGAAAGAGTCTTTTATATTCACACTTCAACTAAGATTTCAATACTTTGTTAATGAAAAACTATCTCACTCCTTCACTCTATTAAATACATATAAACCATTCAATGATAAACCAAACATCATACCATTTTTATAACGTTTTACTCAATTCTTACGAACATATGTACCACTCGAAGTACTAACCATATCAGGTACCTGTATAACAGGTATTAAGTCTGTACCATTATATCTATATATAGTACCATCTAATCATGCAAATACAAATAAAGTATTCTCTATCTGTATCATAGCTGTAATACCTCAGAATTGTGTCTTTATAATAGTAGATGAATTATCACTTGCCCCATCCCATATATACAGATTACCTGCTTGTGTACCTATAGCTAGTTGACCTCATATAACCTCAAGAGAGAGCATAACTTCACCCTCAGGGAGTCTAAATATGCTTTGTGTGAATATCCAACTAGCAGGAGTAGTAGGAGCTGATGCTCAATCTAACTCTGCCAATACATTACCATCAGTAATATATATACGATTATTGAATAATTTAAAGAAGTGTTGTCAATCTCAATTAAGGTATGTACTACCAGATCACCATGTAGGACTATCAGTAAATCCTCATGCAATTGTAGTATTCGTACTTCTTCATAGTCTAGTATTAGAAGAAAATAGTAAATAGTTATTATATACTATCAGATCATTATTATTTCAACCATTACCATTTGTATGTAAGAGTGTCCAAGTATTAGCTGTAGACTCATACCATATTTCCTCATCATCCATTCATGATAACATCTTACCATCAAACTGAACAAAAACATTAGGGTTTTCATTTAATCAGGTAGTCGTTTCTACTAATGGCTTAACATTGGGTTGCGCTACTCATTGCTCTGTATGAATATCAAGTCATATCATATTAGCGAATCAAGCAGATCACTGATTCGTTTTATCGTTGACTATTCATGTTGAAAAGTCTCATATTGATTTTAATGCTTTAGACATCTATATGTTTTTTAGCTGATATTAATGTTCTCATATCTGATTTATATCTTAATTCCCTTTCTTTTAATTCTTGTTCCCAATTTTGTAATACTTTCTTTTGTTGTTTAATATGTTCAAGCTCCATTTTTCTATCTTCTTCTACTTTTAGATAATCTAAATTAGAAGATTCTATATTATTCTCTAGATTAATATACTCTTTTTCTTTGAGCTTCATTTTAATATCAAATTTACTCCTGCCTATCTTCATATTATTTTCAGATACTTCAAGTTCATCAGATCGAGCTATATTTAATTTTAATGAGTTCTTAACCTTAACCTCCCTAATATTCAATTCTTGCTCTCTTTTCTGTAATTCTATCTCACTTTTAGTAATATTATGCTCATTAGCTGCTATTTTAGCCCCTAATAGTCCTAAATCATATTCTTTGCTATCTAGGAAGTCTTGTTTTTTATCTAGCTTATCAACATAGTCTTTATGGTCTTTTCGTACCTTAGATTTACTAGTATGAACATACTCTTGTATATCATTTTGAGTTTTTGATAATCTCTCCGATTCTATACTTAATAGATTTCTAGCATCATTATATTTCTTAGTTAATGTGATAGTTTCTCGTTTGAGATAATCAACTTCTATAATAAGATTATCATATGTAATTTTTAAGTTTCTATATTTTCTCATGAGGTGGATTATAAAAATAGGATGGAGTTATTGTCCACCCTATTATATATATTAATGAACGTTTTTTAATAATTCAATAATTGCTTTCTGATTCCTTTTATTACCTTCACTATCTACTAGTGGGATTCCTTTCTCTTTTGCAAGTTTTCTTGCTTCTGCATTACTAAGTGCATCATAGTTAATATGTTCTTTATTCATGATCTTATCAACAACTTCTCCTGCCTTATTAACAAAGTTTATTTTCTTAGCTAAGCAGTATGTTTTAGCCATATGTAGTGCTGCGTGTTCTGCTAGGTAGAAAGGGTGGCTTACTGTTTCTCATTTCTCAATAGTATATTCCACTCAATCCCATTTAAAGTCAAAGTCTTTACTTAGAATATTAGTAATAGCTTGTGGTTTATTTCTTAACTGTTCGAGTTCTTTTACTTCCATGTGTTTTAATTAGTAAATAAATTTATGGAGGCTTATAGCCATAGTAGAGAGCCGAAGCCCTCTAATAATTATGCGTTGTTACCAGTTGCTCTAAGTACAGATACAGCATACCCAACCTCAGCAGTAGATGCTCAAGTTAGTGTAACTGTAACAGCACCATCAGAAGCGATAGTAGCAATTTCTATAACTGCATCAGCAGCTCAAGAAGCTGGATATACTCCAACAATTTTACCACCAACCACTTCAGGGTCAGCAGCAGTAGTGACTGTAGTTCCAGCAGCTGCAATAGTAGCAGTAACTAGTTTTACAGATTCGACTTTATCAGCCGTTTGATTTGTAGTTAACATATTTTATATAGTTAGTTAGTTAAAAATAGACTTTCATCTATGAACTCTTACTCTTAGTGTATTTACATTCTTATTAAGAATCCTTGCCCACTCAGCAATAGAGTTTGTTTCTCAATTATGAGTTATATGATGGACGTTTCGAGTATTATTAGCTTGGGTTCTTCTTGTTGCCCACCTACAATTATTCTTGCAATAGTTTCAGTCATTATTGATTCTATCTATTGAAAGTCATTCCTTATAGGATTCTCACATATCTTTGTAGAAGTCTTCAAAATTATTCCATAGACACTTTATACCACGTCATCAATAATTTTTATATGATTGATTAAGTGAATTATTACATCTATCTTTCAATACAGAAAATACCTTATATATCTTAGTAGTAGACATTCAATGAGTCTTTGATCCCATACCTATGATTTCTTTATGTAGACATCAACATGACTTAGATTCTCCGCTCTTTAATAACTTTAATCTTAGATTTCTTATAGTTCAACATTTGCATTTACATTTGAATAATCTATATGTAACTCAAGATTCTGTTCTAAACTTCTCTACTTCAATCAATATTTCCCATCTTCAAAACTTATCTCATTCGCTTACATTTATTTTCTTAGTAGAGTGTCTCATTTATTAATGAAATTATTAAATAACACACTCATTTTATTCATTTAACCTATATAGTCAAATATAACTAAGATGTAATGCTAACTTGCAATAGAGTCGAAATACCCATTCCGTCTTGGATTCTTACATATGAGGTTACCCATAAGAAGAATTTGAGACATAAACCCATATTGATCTAATGCTTTTTGCATAGGCGTTAGATGGAATCCATAAGATTTCTCAGTATTCACATCATATTGTCCTTCAATTTCACTAGAACCAATCATTACTGGGCTAGTTCCAACAAGTCCATCAACAGTAGCAAATTCCCAAGTCTTAGTATTAAGACAGAAAATATGACCAGTTGGACAAGATTCATCAGCTATAATAGGTACTCCTTTGTAGTAAAGTGAAGTATAACCAGCCTCTCCTGCAATACCTGCAATAGCGCCTTTAATAAGTCCACCTGTACTATCATTAGCATTTCGTTCATTACTTACAGAAGTAAATAGTGCAGAAATGAAATCCCATACAGCTTCAGTTGTAAGCATTAGGTCTACCTTTTGGTTACCTGAGTTAGTTGCTCTCAACATTGCATCAAGTGCAGCAAAAGTAATAGTAGTTGTTGAAGTATCAACAGTACCCTTAATAGTTGTGAATGTAGCTCGTGAGAGTCCTCCATAAGTAGCAACGTTAGTACCATCATCAGCACCAGCAACAAGACCTAGAAAGTCTTTATTTGAGTTACCAGTTCCATCTCCATAGAGAATAGTTCCAATATCTTCTGACATTTCTTGTGCAGCTTCTTGTCCTTTTTGTACTTGTAGGTCTCTAACTGATTCCTTAGTTTTACTTAAAGATAGTTCATCTCCTGGTAGTACAATAGGTTGGTAGTAGCTTCGTGGGCTGAATACCATTTTTTGTGTAGTGTTAACTTGATTAGTGTTAAATCTATCAAGTCCAGAGAAAGAACCACCATTGTTCGCTTTTTCTGTTTTAACAACAATTCGTTTTACATCAGATGTAAATTTTCCTTTTCTTTGACCAAGCATAATTTGTGTAACCAAATTAGCCGTTAATACAGTATCGACAATTTTAGGTGCGATCTGGTCTTTAGTATTGTTTTGTAAATCTCTTCAAAAAGACATAATATTTATAGTTAAAAATAATGTTTTGTGAAGAAAGCTACGTTATTTTAGGGATAAACTATCCCATCCTGTACCTTTTACATATCCAGTTACTTTTGAATTAGATGCTCTATTACCAGAATTAGACTCTGCTGCCTTTCGTTTAGCTGCATCCTTTTCTGCCTTAGTAGCTCCATTATCAGTTGCTTCCTCGAGCTTATGGTACAAGTCCATAGCTTTCTTCAAGTCTCCTGCTGTGTATTCATCAGCTATTTTGAGTAACTTGTTTTCTTCAAACTCGTTACCCTCATCTTTCAACTCAGCAAGAGTATCATCAATGTACCGATTAGCATCATCTTTTTCCTTTGTGGATAACTCAGATTTCTTATTAAACTCTCTCTCAGTCTGTTTACGAGCATATTCCATTGCTTCTCTTGGAGTCATATTTTCTATGTCTTCATCAGATAATGGTTTATTCTCAACAGCATCAAGTCTATCCATAAGTTCTTGGTATTCCTTATCCCTTTTAGCATTAGATTCTTTTAGAGCTTTATTCTCTGCAAGTTTCTCTTGCCATCTTGGATGTTCATGGAAAGGAGTTTGCTTATCATCAGGAGTATCAGTTTTATCATCCTCTACCTCATCTGCAGGTTTAGTAGGCTCTGGTTCTTCTGGGACTTCTGTTTTCTCAGATGACGAGTCTGAATGGTCATAGGTTTCTTCTGGAGTATCATACTGCGAAAAGAAATCTTCAACACTTGCGTCTAGTTCATTTGACATGAATTGTATTATTAACGGATAAATACCAGTTTATAGACTTGTACGATTGGTCTTATTAAAATATTACTGTACTTGTGGGTTTTGTCAAATTTGATTTATTTGTTCCTCAAAACCATTCTTTGTTTCTTGATTTGCTACTTCGTTCTGTTCTGCTTGTAATATCTCTTGGTTCTTCTTCTCTATTTCAGCTGCTTGTGTTTGTAGTTCTTGAACTGCTTCATCTACGTCCTCCATACCTAGCATCTCATATAGTCTTTTATCTGATATCTTACCAAGTTGTGCAAGTTCTATTGCTTGTGCCTTCAAAGCATTAGGGTCTTCAGGTACAGTACTTCAAGGTTTAACTTTTACTCTGAGTCCATCTAATATATCCTCTCGTTTGAACTTAACATATTCAGCCGAATCCTCACCTCATAGTATAGGTAGAGTCTCCTCCTTGCCATAGAATACTTTAATTAGGTGAGTAAATCAATTGTATAACTCTTCTGATACTTGCTCTATAGCTCTTCATAATGTTGCTTGTCTATCTTCATCTCATTCTCTTAGTGCCTCTCTTGCTCGTCCTGACTCATTAGCTCAACCCTGTCTTTCTCATCTAGTTGTACTATGAATACCAAATATATTGTCTATTGCATTTCGAGAATCCTGTAAGTCATTTTGTATATGTGATGGTAGTGGTTGTGCTTGTACATAAGATATTGATTGTCCCTCTCATAGATTAACACCATCTCATGCTTCTAGGTTTGCATCTGCTTCTGATGCTTGATCTGAGCTAAATCATTCATATACCCTAATAGGGTTACCAGTAGCATCTGCATTATCTGAGATCTGTCTTTTTCTATCATTTATATTATCTTGTAGGGTTTTACTGAGTTCCAAACAAGTAGTATCATCTATGATGTTCTCACCTATATTATAGACATTAAAAGATATAAACGGCTTTCGTGGTCTCTCAAAGAAGTTATGAGTCGTAGGTTCTCCCTCTAATATTTCACCATTCTCGTCAAACTTTTCCTCCTTTACACCTTCATAGTCAAATAATGGGTTCTTGATTGCTTCAAGTATTAACTCAGAACCAATAGATACTAATTTCATATCGTCTGTCCACCACTCAATATAAGTAAGTTTAGTTCACATCTTACCACTAACTTTACTACTTATCTGTGATTCTTTATCAGGATATTTATTTGCAAGATAACTAGCTGTGTCTACTATTTTCTCTCATACGAACTCTGAATCCTCCATACAAGTAGCTTCACTATCTAGTAACAATCTAGATGGTAGCTTAACATCTGCGAATATCTTATCGTCCTTTATACCATACTTCAACATACCTATTCTCCATATTTGGTGTTGTCTTATAAGTTTCTCATATTTATGCTGCAGCTTCTGATCTTGATAGATAGCTGTAAGTATGTTTTGTATCTTAATAGATTGGCTTCTCTGATTTTTGCCTTTCTCTCATTTAGTATTAGCTTGTATAATTGTAACAACTGGCTTTGCTGGACGTGATGTAACAATAGGTACAATAGTCTCTATATCTGTGAATATTCTATTATCTGCTACTTTACTCTTGTCATCCATTATATCTTCTGACCTACTGTCTATACCAATATAATAGTTTTTATTAACATCTGCATTAGTCTTGAGTATCTGTTCTGATTTCGTAGCAATAGACATCCACTTTTTAATAATGTCTTTTAGTTCACTATCTTCCATATCTAATTTAAGCTCATCTAATGTAACTCAAACACTAAAATCTGAACGTTGTATAGCCTTATCTTCCATATAGTATATATTATCTTTTAAAATCAGCTCTCCATTTCCCACCTCTAAACTTAACGTCAACTCATTGTACTGCTGTATCTTCTCAAATTTTAACCCTTTTCTCCTTAATTGCAAATCAATCTATCATAGACCTTGTTTGATTTCATATAGCCATCGCCATAACTCTATCGAAATGGTTACTCACTTCTTCATCAAAACTAGCTGCCTTCATGTCTCCATTTGCAAAAGCTCGCATCTCTCTGAGTAGTGGTAGTGAATTTATAGTAAGTGAACCATCATTGAAGTCTCTTTGTAAATCAAAGAGCATCTTAGGCTTACTTGTAGAGTTAGTATACCAACCAAATCTATTTTCTTTCCCTCAACCTTTCTTGTTTATAACCTTCTGGGTAGTCAATAGATGTCCGTATTGTTTCTCTTGTATACTTGTTATAACTGCATTACCTATACTATTTCTCTCAGGTGTCACACTACACTTTCAATAGTTATTACTTGCAGATATCATCTCATCTGCTAGGTCTCATGCTGTAGTTAGATTGTTCTCAAACTCTGCAGCTTGCTCACCATTAGTTATGTTTAATACTTCTATAACTGAACTATCGAGTCAATATCATTCAGATACATCTGCACTTATCTTATAATCACACATAGGGTCATATTCTTCCCATATTTTCCAGTGTCCATCTTTCTCAAAGTCTAACTCTTTAGCTCTTAATATCTCAGAATCTATCTGATCTATATCAAAGAATCTCTCACCATCTACTAGAGGTATATTCAACATCTCTTGCTCGTATACGTTACGTCAATCTTTGTTTAGTGTACGTTTAACTGACTCCAGACTCAATACCCATTTCTTACTTGGTCGTTCCTTATTTATATCGTTAGCCTCTTTATCTGTTTTAACATACTTATCTTTCCATGTTATTTCTCAATCCTCTAATACTGACTTTTCAAATATTACTCATTCGTGATTATTCTCTAGTTTGTCATAGAGCCATGCAACACTTCCAGTATCACTAATCTTATTACACAAGAATACTACTATACCATGTGGGGCTATTGCAGGGAACATCTCATCAAAGTGCTCTATAACCTTTCGAGTCATTGGGTTAGACTTCTTAGTTATATTTGTTTCAAAGTCATCATATACTATATAGTCAGGTCTATTAGGTCAGAATATTAATCATCGTATCGGCTGACCTGTAGTGATAGCCTGTACTCTTATTCAGTTAGCTGTCAGAAAGTCAGATACTCAACTCTTCTTACTCTTCTTCTCTTTATTCTCTGTATCAAAAAATAGCTGTCAGAAGTCTAGTAATATCTTTGGGTTTGTTTGTAACTCAATGGCTATATCTAATAGAGCGTTTTCTGCATTCTTTTTATCTACTGATCCATATAACATCATCTCCCTATCTTTATAACAGATACGTCTGATAAAGTCTATCTTCTCTAACGATGTCTTAGCGCTCCCTCTAAATTCACAATCTACCATATACCTAGGCTCTCATACTTTACCTAACCTCTGTTTTATCTTGCATCTATCCTTATGAAACTCTGGGCTTATATGGGTGAAGTATTTCCCAAAATAGTATATAGCAAAAAGATATAAACTATGTTTACATAATTCATATCTCTTAGTCTTGTCTTGTAATGCTTCGTGTATGTTCATAAGTCAAGTATATCTATTTATAGCAATTGTGTTTCTTATAACCCCGTATATTTTGTGCCTTTTCTATATATTATACAATATCCTTTTTGTCTTTTTCTTCTAATTTAGCTCTTTTTAATCTCCTTTTCTCCTTATCAGCTAGTTTCTTAGACTTCTTACTACCAGGGTTATCGTGCATATCTATCTTCTGTGCCATCTCTTCTAGCTCTGAGTTATGTCATGTAATTACTGTGATCTTACCCTTATGATACTCTCACTCTCACATAAACATATAACCTTCGTCTACCAAGTCATTGCCGAATTGTACTGCATCCTCTTGTTTAGGATATACTCTGGTCACTGTTGTATATAGTTCTTCCATTATATTAGTTTATTATTTTTTAATAGCTCTTGCATCTCTTCAGAGTCATCTACTTGATACTCAAGGTTAGTGTTAGTATTCACTACCTCTTTCTTATCTACCATATCATAGTTATTCTTCATATGGAACATAGTAAATGGTGAACTCAATTCACCCAGTAAAGCGCCAGTCATAGCCCTACTTTTCAAAATATCCTTTATAGTAACCGACATATCGTAAATGTCTTGCTTATCTCAGTACCTTAATGCTCTATCCTTTTCTACTGGTAGACTCACCCATTCGTTATATCTCTGTTGTCAATAAGGCTTATCTTCAAACAATTGTCAAATATATATAATAGCCTTGTCTTTGTGTAGTTGATCTAATAGACTCTCTATTTGTTTTGTAACGTACTCTAATGTATATTTAGCTTTTGCCATATGTCTATATTATAAATACTCATCCGTTTATTCTAAACTCTCATTTTAATCATTGATCTCTTATATTAATAAGAGTACTATGTGCTTCTTTTGTTATTAGTTTGTTTTCCATATTGCTGTTAGTTGTTTCTATAATATATACATATTACTTAATTATTAGTATTTTGCAATGTTGGCCGAACATATTACCATAACTATTTATATATTAAAAAATATTGTAGTACTTCTCTCGCATCTCATTAAACGATTTATTGTCTGTATGTGCGAACTCTCTGTACATCTCTCGTAAACATCAAGCTTTCTCACACTGTTGTAGCATTAAATATCTACCTACACGCCCATTTCAATCGCCGAATGGATGTACCTTTTCGAAAGACACATGCCAATCCTTTATTTGTTTCCATGTACTATTTTCATTTGGATATAAATCCCCGAAATATAGAGCTAAGGCTGCATCAATTTCTTCATGATGTAAGCATTCTCTTCCTCATACAAAAACTTGATAGGCTCTAATTTGTCATGGAAAGCAATAGTTATTCAAGTGGTTCAGAGAAATATGAAAGTCTAACCAAGATAATCAAGCCTCATACGCCACCACATTTCTCTCGTCTTCTTGTTTATCATCAACTCCTTCTATTAAATTAGAAGTGTGGAAGAATGCCTCTATTTTACTTATTTTTTTCATAGTTTGTTTGGTTATTTACTGTAAACTGTTTACTGTAAGGTGTTTACAATAGTATTTATATAGTAAGTGGAATACACTTGATAATAGATGCCAATATGCGTACCCTAAAGGCTGTATACTTTTCATGTATATTCCACCCACCATACAAGAGTAAGATGAGTACCCAGCACAATAGGATTTTGTTACGTTGTGCCTTTAGCATGTTATATCTATTGATAGAATACACTAGATTTAACTACTTATTCAATGGGGAGTTTACTCTCCTTTAGTTATATTTTATATGGAG
>Ga0070747_1000354_pt1 | contig 23347 bp, 20 predicted proteins | sample VirMetDEL_Mar_31_FD_77321 | JGI IMG/M metagenome (GOLD analysis project Ga0070747, IMG submission 77321) | Aqueous microbial communities from the Delaware River and Bay under freshwater to marine salinity gradient to study organic matter... | ecosystem: Environmental > Aquatic > Marine > Coastal... | reverse complement strand
TAGTGGGGTTTTTTGTTTTATTGATATTTATATATGATGAAAAGAAATTGAACTGTCAGAATGAGTAGTTCATCAATGTTTTGACAAAAAAAAGTTCAGTAATAATTAATAACAAACTAATTTGAGTAGAACTTAAATTAAATTAGGAGAAATATAATGGGAACACGAAATTCTTTAAATAAAGCAGCTAGAGAAACCCTTACAGGTTTAAATGGTCTGTCTGATAAATTAGTAACATTAGATGATGCAAACACACTTACAGGAATACAAACACTTAGTGCAAACTTAGTTGCAAATGCAGGATTTGTATTAGGATTACAAACTGTAGTAGCAGCTGGTTCAGACCAAGCTGGTGCAGGAGCTATTACAGCTCAAGGTGGAGCAGTCGTATTATGTTCAACTGCAGATAACACAAAGGGTATTAGATTACCAGTATTATCAAGTGTTAGTGTAGGTGAAGTGTACTTAATTTTAAATAACCTTTCAAACAAAACATTAGAAGTGTATCCTGGATCAGGTGATGCTATAAATCCAGTATCTGATAATGGTGCTGTTACAATAGCTGCAGACACTATGCTTATATGTATAGCACAAGATGCTGTTCAATGGTTTAGTGGTGAGTTACCAGTAACTGCTGCTTAATAACTAACACTTATTAAACTCGGTTAAAATTAAAGGGGAGGTATAATACTCCCCTTTTTTTTGGCCCAAGATATTTATAATAGAAGTAATATATCCAATTTTAGGAGAATTCTATGGAAGCCATATGGCCAGGAAGTGGTTCCGCAGTAAGTGGAAATACACCATTTAACCTTTACGATAACGATACGACATTTCAATCAGATGCACCGAAATTTGCAACTTGGTGTGCTAGAAGGTTGGGATATCCAATTATGTCAATTGAAATGCAAGACTCACAATTTTATGCATGTTTTGAAGAATCTATAAGTGAGTATTCATCACAAGTAAACTCGTTCAATATACGAGAAAATTTAATACATTTACAAGGACAACCTACTGGTTCTACAAATAATGTTACTCATAAAAGAGTTACACCGAACTTTGGTAGGTCAATTCAACTATCAGAACAGTATGGAACTGAGGCAGGAGTTGGTGGTAGTGTAGATTTTAAGAGTGGTTCTATCAATATACTTAGTGGTTCACAAGTTTATGATTTACAAGAACTATGGGGTTCTGTATCGGAAAGTGGTGATAGGATGGAAGTTCGTAGAGTATTTTATGAAGCTTCACCGGCAGTAACTCGATATTTCGATCCATTTGCTGGAACAGGAGCAGGTTCAATAGGTATGTTAGATAGTTTTGGGTTTGGTGGTATGACTCCAGCAGTTCAATTCATGATGATGCCCATGTACGCAGACCTACTAAGGATTCAAGCAATAGAATTTAACGACCAAATAAGAAAATCAGCCCATTCATTTGAGTTAATTAACAATAAAATAAGAATTTTCCCATATCCAACCAGAGATTACAAACTACATTTTCAATATTTACTTAAAAAGGATAGAGATACACCATTTCAAAATTCAGGTGGTGAAGGAATTGGAACGGTTTCTGATAGTTCAAATGTTCCTTATCAGAATATGGAATATAATAACATAAATGATGTGGGTAAACAATGGATTAGAAAATATGGGTTAGCTTTGACTAAAGAATTACTTGGAATAATTAGGTCAAAGTATGGTTCAATACCGATACCCAACGCAGAAACAACATTAGATGGTGATGCATTAAGAAGTGAGGCAAGTGCAGAAAAAGATGCATTAATATCACAATTGAGAGAAGATTTAGAAGCATCAAGTCGTAGAAACTCAATGGAAGCTGATAAAGATGAGGCACAACACTTACAGGAAAAATTAAACAAAGTTCCACTACCAATTTTCATAGGATAATCAAATGGCAGGTCGTTTTTTACCACAGAGAGACAGAGATTTTTTAGAAAGAATCAACAAAGAGTTAATTGGTGATTTAAAAACAAATGATGATGGAATTATCAATCAGAAAATCGTCATATACAAAGTAAGTGCCTATGATACCTCAACAAATATGTATGGGGAGGCCATGAATGGTAAAAATTTTAAAGATGGTATTCAGATAGCATGTATTGTAGAGGCTGAAGATTTTGATTACAATACAGATGAGTTTGGGCCAGATGCTAGACAAAATGCAAGTTTTCACATATTAAGACAGACACTTACAGATGTTAGTCTTATTCCTGAAATAGGAGATATCATAGAATGGAATTTTGGATTTTTTGAGGTTAATGGTGTATTAGAAAATCAATTAATAGGTGGACAGCAAGAAAATAATTGGAGTGTTACATTACAATCATTCCTATCTCGGCAATCGTTTAGTAATATGAATAGAATTAGGAGTATTTAATGTCTATTACCATAGGTAGAAAAAAACCAGTTCCAAGAAATCAAAGAGCCGAACTAAATAGAGCAAGACAATATAAGAGAAATGCAGATGATGCACCAGACATATCCGTAAGTTTAATGGATATGGATAGTTCGATAATGTATTATTTTGAAAATGTTATTAAACCAACCGTATTTGAAAATGGTGAACATCAAAAAGTTCCATTACTATATGCTTCACCTGAAAGATGGTATTCTATCAATAAAACAGGCTTCGTAAGAGATTCAAAACGACAATTAATTTTACCTGTTATTGTTTTTAGAAGAACTGGTATGGAAAAGGATGATACCATAGCCGTTGATAAAATTGATCCTTTAGATCCTAAATTATTTTATACATTTGAAAGAAAATACACCGACAGGAACAGATATGATAATCTTTCTGTTCAACAAGGTATAATTCCACAGAGAGAATTTCACAATGTAGCAGTTCCTGATTATATGGTGTTGAATTATGATTTTATCATCTATACTCATTACATAGAACAGATGAACAAGTTGGTTGAGAGAATCAATTGGTCAGCTGGTTCATATTGGGGTGAACCTGGTAAGATGAGGTTTAAAACCAACATTGAGAATTACACCGATTCGGTTGATGTATCTGAAACCGACAGAGTAGTAAAGACAGAATTTAGTGTCAGTTTAAAAGGATATCTAATACCAGATGCATTCAACGACCTTCAAGGTCCACATACAAATCAAACATTTTTAACACCAAAAAGATTAATAATTGGAACTGAAACAGATGTAGAAGTTCCAAGTGCAATGGAACAGATTTCAGGAGAAACATTAACTGCAGAATCATCATTGACACAACTTGGTGGAAGTTTACCAACTTCAAATATTTTACAAAATCAGTTTACGATAGCAGCCGGTGCAGGAATAACCGTTACGGATGATGGTTTACCATTTGATGGAACGGTAGATAGAAATTACACAATTTCTGTATCACAGGCATTAGACTCAACTTCGAGTCCAACATTTAATTCGGTTGCGGTATCACAATTAACGGTTAATTCTCCAACTGCATTTAGTTTGACAAGTGCTGGACTACAAAATTTAACCGTAACTGGTTCATTGATAGCTGGAACAGATTTATCAATTAGTGGAAACGCAACAATAGGTGGAACTGTAACTGCACAAGAATTTCATACCGAATACATCTCAGGTAGTATAATCTTTACAAGTGGTTCTACTCAATTCGGTGATACGCTCGATGATACACATGAATTTACAGGAAGTTTACAGATACAAGGTTCACATCAGATAAATGGATATTCAATTAACGAGATATCTAATGACGCAAATCTAACTGATACAAGTACAACAGCTTTAGTAACTGAATTTGCAGCAAAAACTTATATGGATAACGCTGTTGCTGCAGTTAGTTCATATACTTCATATTTAAGGAAACAATTCGTAAAGATATCATCAGGTATTGTTAATGCACAAACTGCCAGTTTTTCAGCAGTTACCGCATCAGCACCAGCTGGATTGGCAACAACAACTGAGGATGACTTCTTATTCTTTATCAATGGGCAATATATGGAACATGACGCAATAGAAATACAACAAGCAAACGCATCTACATTTTATGTTAAAGTCAATACGGACAATATTGGGTATAATTTAGAATCAGATGACGAAATTGTTGCGTGGGGTAGATTCAACTCTTAGGTTATGGCACAGCAGTTAAGAAATAGTGCAACTTTAAGTGGTAGTAATGTTACTATTTCACCAGGTGGAGTATTTAATGGATTATCATCAGGAAGGAATGTTGTAAGTCTTGGAAATGATTTAACATCAGCTGGAAATGTTACATTCAATCATTTGACATTAACAAATGGACTTTTAGTAGGTGGTAATCATGTTGATACATATTTTACCAATAATGTATTTAAATTACCGATTACTGGTAGTATTGAGGTAACGGGTTCGTTCACACTCGATACAAATTTGACAATCGGTGGGACATTAACGGCACAAAATATAGTCTCAGAATATCAAACCTCGAATGTAATACAAGAATCAGGTTCAACAAAATTTGGAGATTCATCAGACGACACACATAGATTTAGTGGTAGCTTTCAATCAACTGGTTCAATAAAAGTTGGTAATACATCATATACAAGTGTAAGTAATGATGCAACATCAGGTTCGATGTTAACCACGGCACTTTCAACCGAAAGTTCTGTAAGGGCTTACACAAGTTCAAGAACTGGTTCAATTGTCGGTGGTGATACAGATCCACCAGCAGCTATAATAAACTTACTGAGAAAAAATTATAACAAATCTGCAACATCCATTACAAATAACACTTGTAGTTTTAATGCGATAACAGCATCAACTGCCGATGGGTTTGCAGCTGTAAGTGAAAATGATTTTATATTTTTTAATAATGGAAATGTAATAGAACACGATGCACTAACTATACAACAGAGTGGTAGCACTTTTTTACTGATTGTTAATCCTGATAGTTATGGATTTGACTTAAATAGTAGTGTTGATAACATAAGGGCTTGGGGAAAATTTAATGCTTAAACTAAAAGAACTTTTACAATTAGAAAACATGGTATTTTCTAATACAATTAAAGAAAAACACAATAAAAAAATGAAACGAGAACTCGTTCATATACATGAACCTATCATCTCGCATAATCCACCACCCGATAATGGCAGTAAAGAGACATTAAGAGAATTACATTGGTTGTTAGACTATAATGATGGTAAAATAACAAGAAATGTTGTCATGGAAGGTGATGATATAAAAGAAGTATTCGAAAAATATTGTGATAAAAATAATTTAGAATATCCTAAAAAATATGTAACTGAATTAATTAAAGATAGTGCCAAAATAATATATAAATTAAAATATAAGTATAATAGACCACGACCATTTCAGTTGGGAGAGTTTTATCAAATACCTGATTTTAAAATACATAATTTAGATACTGCAAAAACACCATCATATCCAAGTGGTCATTCCACACAAGGTATTTTTATTGGAAAGGCTTTAGGAAAGAAGTATCCAAATCATAAAATGGAATTCTACAAGTTAGGTAAGATGATAAGTGAATCAAGATTAATGGCAAGGGCACACTATCCAAGTGATACTAAGTTTGGTGAAAACATTGGTAAACTATTATTTATGAATTTAAAATAATTAGTATCTCCACCTTTCTTTTACTATTTTCTTCTATTTATTAGTATGAGAAAACGAAGTTGGCCAGACAGAAAAAATAGAAAATGTCCTACTTGTAATAGGATGTTAACTTATACAAGAAAAGACTCTTTTGATAGGGCAGTTGGTAATAATACAGTTTGTAAATCTTGTGCACAACAAGATAGAAAACTAACAATGGAAACCATTGAAAAAATGAAACAACCAAAGTCTAAAGAGCATAAAAATAAAATTTCACAAGGAATGACTTTGTGGTGGGAAAAGAGAAAAGAGGGAGACATAGATTATGGCTTTGATAGATAGTAAACAATTAAATCCTGCATTTTCAGGATCCTTTTCCGTAGCAACAGGTTCATTTTTTGTATCTGGAAGTGATAAACCGAGTGAAGGAACTTATGTTTTATCTACAAGCGGAAGTATTAATACCACAGGAACTGGAAGAGTTTTTGAAAAGGGTAGTTCGGTTGTAGATCACGCAACAGCAATGGCAATAGTTTTTGGAGGATAATAATGGCTAATACATTTACTAGTGCAGCAACAGGATCAACGACTACACTTCAACCTATTTATACTGCACCGGCAGGGACTACATCAATTATACATGCTGTATATTTGAGTAATGTGGATGGAACAAACGATGCCACAATAAGTTTGAGTGTTAGTGGAAGTGCTAACTTTACTAATCGTAGGTATTTGTTAAAAACGGTGAGTGTTCCTGCAGATTCTACAGTAGTGATTGAAAAACCAATTAATTTAGGTGCAGGAGATAAGTTAGAAACACAGGCATCAGCTGATGGTGATGTGGATGTTTTTGCTAGTATATTGGAGATGACATAATATGTCCTTAAAATACATAGGAAAAAAGGTAGAGAAAACCGCACAAGTTATTTCCGGTTCAACTTTAACAGTTGACAAGGGTGCCGATTCTGGTTCTACTGCAATTTTTACAAACAATATACAGAATGGTTATCCAACTTCTAATAATTGGGGACAAAATTTAGTAGGAAGTTACTTTAATAATTTTGACAATACAACTCATGTAAGTGAAATTTTAAGATTTATAGCAGGTGCTATGAGTCATTCATTAGATGTATCAGATGCATCACCAAATACAAAATTTATTGATAGTGTAGATACAAATGAAACAAGTTTAGGTGGAACTGCAACAATATCCGGATATCTACCACAAGAACACTCTTCATTGAGTAACGCCACAATTAATTATTTAGTTCACAAGGGATGGACAGGACAAGGTAGAAAAATCTTTGATGGTATTTCAGTATATCACGATAATGGTGGGACATATAAAATAGATTTTGATTCTAATAGTGGTGGTTCAACAAGTGTTCAATCATCAGCTGATTCAGAATTATTTACTTTTGGAACATTGACAAGTGGTGCAGCAACTGCGTATTCTGTCAGAGTAGTGGCTACACAATCATTTAGTGATACAGGAAGTATTTCAGCACCAACAGCGGCATCAAATAAACATACCACACAATCTTTTCACGATACCACCATCAGTTCGTTTGGAACATCAAACGGATTAACCTTGGCTAAAATAGCAACATCACAGCCTGCTGTTATACCAGCAGCGTTTCAAGATGGTAAATTTATAGACCAGGGTGGAACTAATATGGGTGGAACTTTAACAAGAAAATATCATGCGTCAGAAACAAGTTTTACAAGTGTATCATCAAGTGGATACTATAGATTTCATGATTTAAAGGTTGGAATAAAGAGTGGTTCACAATCAGATTTTATATTCAATGATGGCTCAACAAAAAACAGATTTTGGGCACCAAGAGATGCTATTAATACTGCAATAGGACTCAATTCACTTGCAGATGTCGGAACAACACATAAAGCATTAACTGCAACATCAAGAAGTTTAAGTGGTGCACCTTATTTATTAGACACCACATATGAAGTAACCACGAAGATTACAGGATTGTTTAATCCGTTGTATGCATCATCAACAACTTTAACTGATATGTCAGCTGGTTCGGTAACAGGAACTGCAACCATATCCAACGATACAACTTCTACAAATGGTGGAACAATTCAAACAAGTGGTAGGGTATTTGAAAGTGATGGAACTACTGCTGTAAATAGTGGAGTTCCAAGATATGATGATGTTGTAATACTTTCAGCATCTGTTTCATACGATAGTGGAACGAGTGATACCATACAGGCCTCAAGAACATTAACCGATACATCATTTACAGTTGCTACAAAGGCTAGAAATAGAGAGTCATCACAGACCACATTAGACACACAGACAATTAATTATCATACTGCAGGAACATTTGGACAGCATGTTGATAGCGGAAGTTTGGGAGTATATGGTAGAGCTCAAGGATATGATTCAAATGCACTACAAGATACCACAGAAACATTTACAGGAGAAGATTTTAGAATAGTATTAGCAGATAATGTTCAGGCATTTAATGGAGCATATTTCACAACTGATAGTTATCAAACTAATGATGATGGAGATGGTGTTTTAAGTGGAAATGATTTACAAGTAAAGCCAGGATTCCTTGCAGATCCAACTGGTAGTAATGGATATTGGTTTACGAATCATACTTTAGCAGCAAGTACTGCAGGATATAGATATTACATCAGAAGATTTCAAACTGATGGTGGAACAAAATCAAGTATGACGGTTAATTTGAGTAGCACAACATTAGTAGCATGGAACGCAACTACAGCTGATAGTATAGCATGTGTTATATTATTTGAGAGTTCAGGAAATGGAAGTGGTAATAATGTAGAATTGAGTAGGGCAAGGATTTACGATCCAACAGCAACAACAAGTAACTTGATAGAGGCTAATATATCCCAAGACCACATTAAAAATCCATTTTCAACAGCAATAGATTTATATGGAAATACTGGTGGTAGTGTTTCAAGTGGAACATATACTATGCCAATAAGAAATGGTGAAGGTATGTATTTAGATTCTAGAGATAATGAACTTTATGTAATTGTTAGATATAAAGGTGATCCAACACCAATATCTTCAATAACATTGGGTTTTAGTTAAGGATAAGATATGGGATTAATAGATTCAGGATCGAAGTCGGGTAGATTATTAGCGTCAAGAAGATATACACACAATACCTTTACGACAGCACAAGAAGCATTTACGGATGTATTAGATTTAGGTGCTGGAGAGGTATTTACTCAGGCAAACCTAATACCTTCAACTGGATTACCATTTAGTGGAAGTGCAGATATCGGTTCGTATTATTCTGTTGATGGTGATAATATAATGAGATATTGGTTTAGACAGAAAATGACTAAATCAAACACTAATAATGAGGTTTGGTTTTTTCTAAACCCAACAGGAAGTGATAGTGGAATAGGAGCTCAGTTGATTAGTTCAGACCAACAGACAAGTTTCATATCACCCAAGTATGGAGCATCTTCATTAGCAAACTCGACAACAGAAGATGCTACACCAGGATATTTAGCGGTATTGTATAAATCATCCGCAGTAAGTCATAGTTTACAAACTGGTTCTTTGGCTGGTGGTGATATTGTTTCCACCAATGATTATGTATTTGACTATAAAACTGGTATTGTTCAGTTTTTAAATGCAGATAAAGATCCAACTGATAGTCAATATGTCTATATGACCACATATCAGTATGTAGGAACTTCTTTAGCAACTGGTTTAAATGTTAGTGGTTCGACAAAGGTTGGGTATAACCCATCCGTATCGAGTCATCAGATAACAGGAAGTTTATTATTAGATAGTACAGCATTTAAGTATGGAGCATCAACTTGGAAAGAGGCAAGTGGTGTCAACGAATTTACAGGTTCGAGTTGGGAATTTAAAGCCACAAAGGGTAGTGGTGATTTATTTACCTTCAAGGATGACTCAGACAATTTATTATTCAAATCAACACACGATAGGGTTTTGGTTTTTAATGAAGTGGAAGGAGCAATGCCAACAGCAGTAGCGGGTGGACTAATATATAGTGGTTCAAATGCTTGGTATTTAGGATACGAAAATCCACCGACTTAATATTTATAATGGAATGGATATACCCTATTAGGAGATAACAATGGCTCAATGGAGAAAAGTAATAGTATCGGGAAGTAACGCGGTACTTAACGAAATATCAGCAAGTGGAGCAATAACACCAACAAATAATGATGGTGTAGCCTTAGGAACTGAAACTCGTCAATTTAGTGACTTGTTTTTAGCAGAAGGTGCAGTCATTAATTTTGACGCCGGTGATTTTACTGCAACACAAGCAAATAATTTACTTACACTTAGTGGTGGAAACACACGAGTAGATAAGTTAGAAATAGATGGAGCTAACGACTCCATTGATGTATCTACGGATATGGTAATAACTGCAGCAGCAGACATAACATTGGCAGCAGGTGGAGCAAATGTAAAACCAAACGCCGATAGTTCAATTGATTTGGGTATAAGTGGAACAGCATTTAGAAAATTATTTGTAGATGATATTGACTTAGCAAATCAAGGTTCTATCGCTGGAGCCGTTCACATATCGGGTAGTGGAAATATTACCGGTTCTGATATTTACGCAAGTAGTAATGTTGATGTGGTCGGTAGGGTAGATGTATTAAGTCATATCAGTTCAAGTGCCAGTATTACAGGTTCAAATGTTTACGCAGAGGCAGGGTTTGATACAGCTGGAACAATTACATTAGGAACACAATTAGCAGTAGGACATGGTGGAACTGGATTAAACACAACAACTGCAAAGGCAGTAGTAATTACTAACGATAGTGGTGGAACGAACGCATTAGCAACTGTAGCAATGGGAACAAATGGTCAGTTGTTAATTGGTGGTTCAAATGGACCTGCAGTTGCAGTTCCAACTGGTGGTGATGGACTTAGTGTAACCGTGGGTGATGGAACTTTAGAATATGATTTAGATGCAGCACTAACTACGGTTACATCTGTAAAAAACAATTCACTTATAATTGGTGGTAATTCACAAAACAACACAATTGATTTTGGAACTGATGATGTAATCCTATTCGATACTGATAATACAGAAAGAATGAGGGTGGACGCAGCCGGTGTAGATATAACTGGAGCCCTAACGGTTTCAACAAACGCAACAATTGAGGGTAACTTGATTGTAAATGGTGACACAACTACACTTTCAAATACCAATGTCGCAGTTGGAGATTCATTTATATTCTTAGCAACTGGTTCAGCTGGTTCAAATGTAGACGCTGGTATCATTGTTCAGAGTGGTTCAGCTGTAGATAGTGGTTCTGCACTTTATCACGACATTAACTCACAAAGATGGTCGGTCGCAAAACAAATAAAAGATACCAGTACAGCAATTGCTCCATCAGAGTTTGTTGTTACGGTTAAGGCACTTGGTGATGATGGTGCTCCTGTCGAAGCAGATAAAGAATATGGTGTTGGAGAAATGGCAATAAACAACAATGGAGACATTTGGATTTATTCATAAAAAATAAGAGGTTTCATAATGGGAATGATTGTTAAGGGTAAGAAAAGAGTAGTCGAGGACGAAGTATTCAAGCTCAATCAAGAAGATTTAGAATTTTTAATAAATATTATTAAAAACTCGATGATACCAGGTAAGTATCTTACCTTGGGTAATGTAGTGGTTCAAAAACTACATAATCAGTTAGGAATGTTAGATAAAGCACCCTCACAGATTAAAGATGCATTAGTAAATCAGGCAAGAAAATTAGATTCACCTGAAAAGACATCTCTCGTCCATAAAGATGGTGAGATATGGTTAAAAGAGTAACTTTATTGGCCTGGTGTTTGGCGACATTGGGAAGTGGGCCGAAAGGTAACCAACCGTAAGGAGATAAATTAAATGCCAAATTGGAAAAAAGTCATAGTATCGGGATCCGATGCAATTCTCAACACAATTACAGGAAGTGGTGGTATACAATTAGCAGATGATGCTGTTCTGAATATTGGTGATGGGAATGATTTACAGCTCTATCACGATGGTAGTAATAGTTACATAAAAGACAACGGAACTGGTAATATATTTGTCAGAAGTGGAACTCAAACATTTCAAAATGCAGCTGGTTCTAAGACTATGTTGGTTTTAAATGCAGCCAATTCAGTAGATTTAAATTATAATAATAATACAAAACTTCAAACCACAAATACAGGTATATCTGTAACGGGTGGGGGTATATTTTCAGGTAATATAAGTGGTTCATCAACTTCTCATCTTACTATGGCACAAATATCTTCAAGTGGTGATGTAGTAGCAGATGGTGATGTTGTAGCATTTAATTCATCAGATGAAAGACTTAAAGACAATATAAAAGTTATTAAAGGTTCGTTAGATAAAATAGGTGAGATTAGGGGTGTGGAGTTTGATTGGAATGATAAGTCACCAGCTTGGGCACGAGAAAGAGGACACGATGTTGGAGTTGTTGCTCAAGAAGTTCAAAAAATCATTCCTGAAATAGTTATTGAAAGAAAAAATGGTTATTTAGGAGTAGATTACAAGAGAATCGTTCCGTTATTAATAGAATCAATAAAAGAATTAACAAGTGAAGTAAGAGATTTGAAAACAGAGGTTGATAAGCTAAAAAATAAGTAGTTTTCAACATTTTCATATATATATATTAACATATAACTATAACATAGGAGAAAAACGTTATGGCAGTTACAGAGGAGTCCAAGTTAGGACAAACAGAAACTAAAGTTTCGGAAACAAAGTTCACCGAAGAGGAGTTAAAGTCTCTTAGTGATTTACAACAAGGATATACCAATACACAGACTAAATTTGGTCAAATACGAGTTCAAAGATTATTGCTCAATCAGCAATTAGAAGGATTGGATGAGGCTGAGTTAAGATTGGAAACTGAGTATACCGAGTTACAAAAAGCAGAACGAGAACAAGTGGAATCTCTCAACAAAAAATATGGTGCAGGTAATTTAGACCCGAAAACAGGAGTTTTCACGCCTACTTCATAAAATAAACTTCTTGAACTAATCGTTTGAGAATAATTTGCTATATTTATATATAATGTTTATAGTCGAAAAAGACTAATAAGTTATTTAATTTATAAAACAATAAATTGGGAGAAAACAAATGGCAGAAAGAATCGTAAGTCCTGGTGTCTTTACGCGAGAACGTGACCTTTCTTTTCTACCTCAAGGAATTGCTGACATAGGAGCGGCGATTGTAGGACCTACAGTTAAAGGCCCCGCTTTCGTACCTACTATGATTAGTAACTTCTCTGAGTTTGAAGAGATGTTTGGTTCAACGGATGACCGTTTTTACACACCTTACGCTGTAGAACAATATCTACGAAGTGCTGGAACCGTAACAATCGTTAGGGTTTTAAATACTGGTGGATATTCAGCGGACTTAGTTCAAATACAATTAAGTGGTAGTGCACTTAGTGGTTCAACCGTTGGTGTAGCTAGAAAGACTTTAGCTATATTAGCACCATCTCGTGGTGGTTCATCTGGAACTGTGAGATTAGACGGATGTAGTATTACTCAAAATCCAACAACTTTTGGTGGTGATTATGAGAAATTTACATTAGTTGTTAGTGGAAGTAATTTTGGTGCAAAAGGTGTATCAGCATTCACAACAACCGTATCCTTTAACACAGGAAGTACAGATTACATTGGTGAGGTATTTAGTAGAGATGCACAAGTTCAGAAATCAGGTTTATCAACCGTAGGTGCGTATCTATATAAGAACTTCAAATATGCACAGAGTAATTTACCAAATGCAGCACTATATGGTCAAGGTGGATACACTACAGCAGGAGCACTTACAAGTGGAACTGCTAACATAACCGCATCAGTAACAGCAGCAGGTTTTGGAACTGCAGATTTTACATCTCAGGCCTACGCCGAAGCAACAACACCTTACATACAATCTCAGTTAATTAACAAAGCAAGATATAATTTATTCAGAGTAAAAACTCGTTCTCATGGAACATTAGTTACTCAAAAATACAAAATTATTATTTTGAATGTTAAGAAAGCTGGTTCTATAGCAGGTAGTGATTATGGTTCATTCTCATTACAAGTTAGACAGACAGGATTGGATGATAACGGATTGACAACTGATAATATCTTAGAACAATTTGATAATTGTAACTTTGACCCGAAAAGTACTAATTTCTTCGCTCGTAAGATTGGAGATAGGTATGTATCAATTGATTCAGATGGTAAATTAACCTACGAAGGTGATTGGGATAATCGTTCCAAACATATTTACATCGATCCTGATAACTACGCTGATATTAAGAATGGTTCAATACCAGTTACCTTAGTTCCAATGGGACACGCCGCACTTAGTAATACCGTTCCTGGAACAACAGAAGTTCCAGCTTGGGTATACAACACAAGTCAATCAAATGCACAAGGTGCTTTTGATAGTAATGTAGTGTTTGGTCATGATTTTGGTAATGTAGACGCTAAAGAATATTTAGCACCTATACCAACATCAGCTGGAAGTGGTAATCATGTTACTATGAGTCTTGAGGACTTCAATGGAAGTGCAGACGCAAGTGTAACAGGAACTACATTCTCAGATGGTACTGAAAAAATCACATTGGCACTATCTAATATTAAACAGAGAAAGTTCGTTGTTCCATTTCAAGGTGGATTTGATGGAGATAATCCTGCGAATCCTAAATTAACTGGAACTAACATCACAGCAGCTAATACAATGGGATTTGATATCTCATCAACATCAGCAGCTGGTTATACAGCATTTAAGAAAGCTATCAACGCAGTCAGTAATCCTGATGAATTTGATATCAATATGTTGGTAACTCCAGGTGTTATTCACGGATTACATCCAAGTATTACAAACCACGCTATTCAGAAAGCTGAAGAACGAGGTGATACATTTTTTATCTTGGATTCTGTAAAGTATGGTGATTCAATAGCAACTGCAACAGCAGCAATTGAAACATTAGATACCAATTACGCAGCAACCTATTATCCTTGGGTAAAGATTGTTGATAGAAACACAGCATTACCTGTATGGGTTCCGCCATCAGTAGTATTAGCTGGAACTATCGCATTCACGGATAGAGTAGCTCATGAATGGTTCGCACCTGCTGGATTGAATCGTGGTGGTTTAACAACCGTAACAGAAGCTCAAACTCGTTTGACACATGATGAACGAGATGAGTTGTATGAAGCAAGAGTTAATCCAATCGCATCCTTTCCTGGACAAGGTGTATGTGTATGGGGACAAAAGACCTTACAAGGTCGTCCATCAGCACTTGACCGAGTTAATGTAAGACGATTATTAATTAGATTGAAGAAGTTTATCGCATCATCTTCAAGATTCTTAGTATTCGAACAAAACACAGCAGGAACGAGGAATCGTTTCTTAAACATAGTGAATCCTTTCTTGGAATCAGTTCAATCCAATAGTGGTTTGTCTGCATTCAGAGTTGTTATGGATGATACCAACAATACACCTGATGTCGTTGATAGAAATCAGTTGGTTGGTCAAATCTTTATTCAACCTACAAGAACTGCAGAGTTCATTGTGTTGGACTTCGTTGTCTTACCAACCGGAGCGACTTTCCCAAGTTAATCTTAGGAAACAACTAAATAGAAAGCCCCTCTTAATTGAGGGGTTTTTTATTGCCCTTTATATTTATATATGAGAGTAGAATAATAAAACTTCAATAAAACTTCTAAAATTAAGTTTTTAAGTTAATTGAGTGTTTTTTATAATAAATGATATTTATATAAGAATAGAGACATCCTTAAAATTATGGAGAAATGAAATGCCAGACTTATTAGATCCTTCAGAAATAATGTTCACACCGTTTGAACCAAAAACGAAGAACAGATACATTATGTACATCGAAGGAATCCCTTCTTACTTAATTAAGACAGCTAATAGACCAACTATTGCCTTCGAGACTATTGAACTCGACCATATCAATGTAAAACGATATATTAAAGGTAAGGGAGCTTGGGAAGAATTAGAAATTACACTTTATGATCCTGTAGTTCCAAGTGGAGCACAAGCAGTTATGGAGTGGGTTAGATTATCACACGAATCAGTAACGGGTCGTGATGGGTATTCTGATTTTTATAAGAAAGATGTTACTTTTAATGTTTTAGGACCTGTCGGTGACAAGGTTGAAGAATGGACATTGAAAGGAACTTACATTTCTAACGCAACATTTGGTGATTTAGATTGGGCAAACGCAACAGATCCAGTTGATATCACATTGACTCTTAGATACGACTACGCAATACTACAATTCTAATTTAGTCTAAATACAAAAACTTTATAATAGGTCTGGCAATCTGTTATATTAAAGAAGTGAGGTTATAATCACAAACATACTAATCAAATTAGTTAGGAGAAAATAAATGGCTGACGAGAAACGAAAGTTTCCAACAGAAGTCGTAGATTTGCCTTCTAAAGGCCTATTGTATCCAAAAGACCATCCATGTTCGGGTGGAACTATTGAAATAAAATACATGACGGCTAAAGAAGAAGATATATTGACTTCTCGTAACCTTATTCAAAAGGGAATCGTTTTGGATAAGTTGATGGAAAGTGTCATTATAGATTCTAATGTCAAACTTGATGATTTACTATTAGGTGACAAGAATGCTGTAATGATAGCAACTCGTATATTAGGATATGGTAAAGACTACACCGTAGATTTACAGGATCCTGATTCGGGTGAAAAACAACAAGAAACATTTGATTTAACACAAATCAAAGATAAAGAAATTGATGAAAAACTATTTAAAGGCGGTAAGAATGAATTTACATTTGACCTACCTACTTCAAAGACATCAATTACTTTCAAACTATTAACTCATAAAGATGAAAAGGATATAGAAGAGGAGTTAAAGGCACTAAAGAAATTTCAAAAAGGTAGTGGAGTAACAAGTGAAATCACAACGAGGTTGAAAAAGGCAATCACGGGTGTTGATGGAGACCAAACTCTAAAACGAATCAATGAATTCGTGGATTACGAACTACTTTCAAGGGATTCATTCGCATTAAGAGAATATCTAAGGGAAATCACACCTGATGTAGATATGTCATTTACTTTTGTAAGTGAAGCTACAGGTGATACTACCGATATGGACATTCCATTAAATGTCGAGTTTTTTTGGCCTGCGGGAGGAAGATAAGCCCGCAATACACGACCAAATCTTCTCCCTTTGCTTTCATGGTAAAGGTGGGTTTCATTTTACAGAAGTATACAATATGCCCTCATATCTTCGCCGTTTTTACATCAAAAAGGCCTCTTTGTTTTATGATGAAGAGAATAAACAAATGGAGAAGGCAAAAAAGAAGGCATCTGGCAAATCATCAGGACTTTCTCGTCCTGGTATCAGTAGAGGCCGTTGATTTTTACAATACTTGATATTTATTATTGAGTTATAATATTCAATATAAATCAATCAATTTAATCATAGAAGGAGATGACAATGGCCTCATCCAATAAAAAACTAACCGAAGAGCAACTCAAAGAAAGTTTATTTACTAATATCATGACAAAAATAATGCATGGTAATGTAGATAGACTTGCTAAGGCCTTAGAGGATAATCCTCAACTAAGAAAACATGCTATAGAAGCTGATAAGGCAGTAAAAAAGTTAGAAAAAACAATAAAAAAGTCGAAAGCAACCAAGAATTTAATGAAAAAAACTAAATTCTTTTAAGTTGAGAATTTAAATGGCTGACGCACAATCAAATAAATTACTTCAAGAAAACATTAAACTCCAAAAGGAAGCGATTGTTCAGGCAGCTGCATATCTAAAATCAATACAAAAAGGTTCTACCGAATACAAAAATCAACTTACCAAACTAAAAGACCTAAAAAAAGAATTAGTTCAACTTACCAATAATACAAAAAAGGCAAGTGAAATAGCCGAAAAAATAAAAGAAATAGATAGCACAAGAGCTGATAAAACCAAACAAATAAATTCCATTTATTTAGGACTGAATAAAAGAGAACAAAAGTCAGTAAATTTATATGGAGCAATAACAAGTCTATCTCAAGGTGTTGCTGATAAATTAAAAATTGCAAGTAGTTTACAGGCTGGAATGACACAAGGTGGTGAAGATTTAACAAAGACATATAATACATCTGCCAATAAGTTAAATATTATGGGTGGTTTAATAGGAGACACAGTAGGATTCCAAGATGAGGCCGCCGACTTAGCATTGAAGATGGCAGAAAATTATGAAAAAATGGGAACGGGTGACTTCCAAGATATGAGTAGTGAAGTTGATGCACTACAAGAAAAGGTTTTGAAGAAAAGAAACGAAATCAACAATATGTTATCGGCTGGTAATTATCCAAAAGAATTGGAAGCTAGTCTAAGAGAAGAATTGAAAATTGTTAATGAAGCAACTAACGCTTTAGACAAAAAGAATGTCGAATATAACAAAACCAATAACTTGGCAAATGAAGCCTCATCAATGTTAACCAAACCATTCGATATGATGAAATCAACTATGGAATCATTACCATTTGGTGGACTGGCGTCACAAATAGTTGGATTAGATCAAATACAATCAGATTTTACAGCAGGTATAGCTAAAAGTACAAGTCACCTTATAAAACAATTTATGGCGACTGGTAAGGTGAATCAGTTGATGGTCAACAACATCAAAGGTCAAATGACCAAGGCAATAGATGGTTTGAATCAAGGATTTAGTCAATTAAACGCTCTTACTGGTGGAATGTTAGGACCTATACTGTTAGTAGTTGGAGCCATAATGTTAGCCAGTAAGGTTATGAAGATGTTCTTTGGTGGAACAATGGAAACTCGTAAGGAACTCGGTATCACCACAATGGAAGCGGCAGGATTACAAAACACCATAAATAGTACAGCTATGGAATTTCAATTTCTCGGTGTAAGTGCCTCAGATGTAAAAGATGTTGCTATGGGTATAGCCGATAACATGGGTGGAGTATCAGAGGTATCGAGAGAAACCGTATCAGCATTCGCAAGTTTAAACGCACATATGGGAGTTAGTGGGGCAGTATCAACTCAATTGGCAACCACAATGATGGCCATCGGTGCATCAAGTGCTACAGCAGCCGCAGGTCAGTTGGAAAGTATAGGTCATTTAGCTAGACAGAGTGGAGTAGCACCAGCAAAAATTATGGAAGATATGGCTTCCGATATGGAATTCTTTTCAAGTTTTGCAAAAGATGGTGGGGTTAATTTAGCAAAGTCAGCCATAATGGCTAGAAAACTCGGTGTCAATATGGCAACCGTAAGTAAAATGGCTGATAGTCTGTTAGATTTCGAATCATCAATAAATGACCAAATGGAAGCTCAGATGTTAACAGGAAAGTCTATCAATACGGATAAGGCTCGTGAAATGGCACTCAATGGTGATTTAGCAGGAATGCAAAAAGAGATAGTATCTCAAGTTGGTAGTGAAGCAGAATTTAATCGATTGAATGTAGTTCAACGACAGGCAATGGCTAAAGCATTTGGTGTTAGTGTTCAAGATTTAAGTAGTATGGTAGCAAACCAAGAAAAACTCAACAATATGACAGATGCTCAGAAACAGACTCAAGATATTATAGCAAAACTCATGGAATTTGCAGGTAAGGCCATGACAGGATTCCTATCAGCAGGAAAGGCATTATTACCAGTAGTGGCTGGTATTGGTGTTGCCATGTTAGTAGCATTTTATCCAATAACTCTTGCAGTACTTGGTATAACAGCTATAGGAGCGGGATTTAATTACTTGAATAAACAAGTTCCAATGTTAGGAACGTTTCTCGGTGTTGCATTAGGATTGATAACTGCGTTTAAAGTTCAATCTATGTTAGCCGGTAAATCACTCGGTGGTGGAATGTTAAGTGGTGCTAAAAGTCTTGTGGGTGGATTAAAAGATAAACTAACAGGTGGTAGTGCAGCTGCATCAGTAAGTGGTAAAGGTGGTGGAATGGGTAGTTCTATAGCAAAAAGTGGAAAAGGAATGGGTGCTGGATTAAAAGGATTATCAAAAGGAGTTGGAGCAGTAGCAAATCCTAAAGTTCTACTTGGATTAGCAGCATTAACTCTAGCTGTAATTGGTATTGGATATGCACTTAAACTTGCCGCACCTGGTATAAAAGCGTTTGGTGAAGCTATGGGAGGAATTATTCAATCTGTCGGTTCTGCATTAGTTGGTATCATTGGAGCTATAGGAGATTTCGGAGTTAAACTTATGACGATAGCAAGTCCAACAGTTGCATTAGGATTATTTGCAACCGCTGGTGGATTTGGAGCACTGGCAGCCTCAATGGCCGCTTTCTCAGCAGCTGGATTGTTAGCAATTCCAGCAATGATTGCAGTTGGAGCATTTAATGCGGTAACTGGTGGTGGAGAAGGTGGTGGAGCGAAAAAGGATGGTGTTGAGACAAAGATAGAAATGACCAATCAAAAATTAGATAAACTTATAGAATTAATGGGTAGTGATGGTGATATAGCACAGAACTTAATAGGTGTTAGGAAGAACACTGGTGGTTTCATAGATACAATTAACATGGCTTAATGAGAGATTAAATGGCACTTAAAGACTTAATAACAGATTTATCAAATTTCAGATATACCGATTATGGTAATGCTGGAAGTATTCAATCTCAAGTCGGTGGTAGACACGGAACAACTGAACTTCCTATTGATAATTCAGATTTCGACAATGGGGTTGGTTTTGGTGCAGACCCGAACTCAACACCACAATCATTTACGGTTCGTGGATATCAGATTACGGGACAAAAAAGATTTTTTATTGGATATGGTGGAGAACTATTACCTCACGATCCTTCCTTATTTTCATTAGGTGGGGTTGATACAATAGCAGGTATCGGTGGTGGAGCTCCATATTATGGAAATTTATTACCAATCACACCAAGAGGTTCAATATACCGAGATGATAGTGGAAATTATCAAGTTCCACAAGAGTTTGGAAATACATTACCGCCTGGTGGAAATAGTAAAATAGAACAATATACTAAAACACAGATAACCCTTAATATTCCACAGATAGTATTGACTGGTCCTTTTCAAGATACTTATCAATCTCAATTAAACACTACATCATTAATACCTAATTTACATGGTAGTGATTTTATGACTCAACCTAATTACACGAGTCAGATTAAAGATACGGAAACTCAAACTCATACCGTTAGTATGATAAATTTAACAGGACCTACAACCGATACTTATCAAACGACTCTAAACATAGATAGTATAGCTGGTGGGGCACATGGAAGTGATTTCCTAACCACACCAATAGAAGCATTTAGTAGTAGATTTGCAAATCAGCAAGGTATGTTGATGGATACATTATTTGAAAGTGGTTTCAATCGTGATGATATGTATATTTCAGGACAAGATGAACCATCCATACCATTATTCAAGGAGTTTAATAGAACTGAGACATCACTTAAAAGAATTAGTTTAGACTCACCTAATTTTGATTCTGATGGAAATGATTTTTTCACATTTCAAGATAGAATACCTTACAATATTCCAGCAAGAGATGATAGCACAACTGGATTTGACGAACCATTTATTTTAAGACCGATTGGAAACACTTGGGGAATGGACAAACCAACTGGTGATGGATTCTTCTCAAAAGTAGGTGGATTCTTAACCGAAATAGATTCTGCAGCAGGTGACATCACAAGAGGTGCACCTGGATTTACAGGATTGATTTCAAGAACTCTACATGACGCAGTTAGACTTGGAAAGTGGGCACTTACACCCAAAGGTATATTCTTTTTTGCTAAACAATATGGATTACAATTATTAAATCCAAGACCTGAGACAAGAGTTTACAATCCGCTATCATTAGGTTCAATAGCACCAATTGTTCATATTGATAGACATTTGGGTGGTGGTAATTATATGAATTCACCATCAGGACCCGCTGGATTTACTATACTTGACATATATTCACAGGCAATAGAAATAGGACCTTTTGCACCACAATGGGCAGCAGCCGTGGCAACACGAACAACATTGGCACATTTAGCAGCTATGGTGCCAGGAGCTGGTGGTAAGGTATCATTCGGAGCATTACCTGAATTAAAATTTGATATATTAGCTGGAACTATTGATTCACTTTCACAAAATGTAGTTGGTTCTAATTTATATAAACAAGTAGACTTCGTAGGTGTAGATAGAAGATATGTTGATAGAAGTGGAACACCAACCTTACCATCATTAACTTTAAATGCTGGTATTCAAGGTAGATTTCTTCCTATAAGATATGATGGTTCTCCACTTACTGATGCATTTACATCAGGACTTGAACCAGAATACATAGATTTTGGTGTTGAGAAGCCAGGAGTATTTGAAGGTGATTTTTATTCAAGGGATAAACCATATGCCGATGGTAGTAGAATTGCTGAATTTATGTCATCGTATAATGACCAACCAGAATCGGTAATACAGATTGGTAAGTTTCTTGATTTACCTGTTACAGATGCAGCACAAAAACGTTCTACATACACGATTAAGTTTGGAGGAAACGGACCTGTAATACCACCGACACAAATCATAGATACTGGAACTGCAGTAAAGGTAAATTTAGATAGTATAAAGGGATTTGCCGCAGAACGACAATTTGAGTCGGATAAGTATAGTTCATCAGAACCTTACGCTAGATTTGATGAGTTAGTTAGTCCATTCTCAATTAGAAAAAGTGCATTTTCTATTAATGAAATGGATCAACCATTATTTGATTATAGAAAAGATGTTATACATATAGGTAAACTTTCAAAGGCTGATGAGACTTTAGGTTCGAGTATTGATGTAAAAGGGAAAACATTATCTCGTGTTCAAGGGGATAGTCCAGCATTAGGTGGATTTCAAAATGATATTTATAATGATGGTCAAGGGAATAGATATAGTGATAAGGTAAAATCATATGAAAATTTAACAACTAACAATACAGATTTAAACAATACAAGATTAAAGATAGATTCTGATGGTGATCCTGTAGCAAAAATAGAAACTGCTCATTTAAATAGTGGTAGGTATAATGTAGACGGACAATCAACTCTCGAAAGTCCGATAAAACTTCAAAATTTTCCATTATTCAATAGTCAAGATGGTGGTAATTTAAACTCCGAGAGACAATCATTGGGTTTTGTAAGTGAAACTGGTGAAGTAAAACTATTAGATAATAAATATGGTAGAAGTGAAACAACAAGATTTGGATTTGATAGTGTAAACTATTTAGAAAATATAGAAGCGGGAGCAGACGAAAACAGATTTCCTGGTATGTTTTTTATTGGGGATGATAAGAAACCAAAAGTAGAAGTTGATATAAGATATCAAAATAATAACTCACCTATACAAAATCCAAAGGATACTGGTGTTCAAGATGTTGAAATGTTACCTGATGGTGTGTTATCTGATACAAGAGCAGAGAAGATAGAATCTAATGCACAAGGAGTGGGTTCGAAACTCGATAGATATAAAACATTAGCATATGGTATGTTACCACAAGGTGACGAAAATGGGGAACAGAGATATTCTAAAAGGGCAGAAAGTCATAAAAGAGGTGAACCAAATGAAGGTAAACCTATTCCTGCTGTTTTACCTGTAAACCCTACCGATACACACACAATAAATGAATTGGGAGGAGTTGGAACAGTTAGAATTGGTGGTTCCGCGGAGTCCCCTACGTTCAATACCGATAAAACTGATGATGTTAATTTAATCAAATATGGTGAGGGT
>Ga0070747_1000353_pt1 | contig 23347 bp, 22 predicted proteins | sample VirMetDEL_Mar_31_FD_77321 | JGI IMG/M metagenome (GOLD analysis project Ga0070747, IMG submission 77321) | Aqueous microbial communities from the Delaware River and Bay under freshwater to marine salinity gradient to study organic matter... | ecosystem: Environmental > Aquatic > Marine > Coastal... | reverse complement strand
TAAAGCAACACTAGAGAAATTTACTTATGGTGTCACTAATGGTAAGCATGTAACTTACTACTATAACAATGATGGTGATATCGTAGCAGAAAAGTATAGAGATAAAAATAAGAAATTTGCATGGTCAGGTAGTGCTAAAGAAGCAACACTATTTGGTCAAAACATTTGGACACCAAGTGAAAAGATCAAGGTAGTACTAACTGAGGGTGAGATTGACGCTATGAGTGTCAGTACATTACAAGGGGATAAATATCCTGTTGTATCTTTACCTAATGGGGCAGCAAGTGCTAAAAGAGATGTTAAGGCTAACTATGATTACTTATCTAAATTCAAAGAATTGATAATTTTAATGGATAATGATGATGTTGGTAAACAAGCCGCTAGGGAAATACAAAGTATGTTTCCGACAGGTTATGCTAAGATTGCTAAGTTACCTCTTAAAGATGCTAATGAAATGCTTAAAGCAGGTAAGTCGCAAGAACTCTCACAAGCTATTTGGAATGCAGAAGCTCATGTACCAGAAGAAATAAAAAGTGGTGATAAATTACTAGAGTTACTAGATAAGGTTGATAAGACTGAACACTATGATTTCCCTAGTTATTTACCTAATCTAACTAATAACATGAGAGGTATGCGTTTAGGTGATTTAACGATCATTACAGCAGCAAGTGGTGCAGGTAAGACTACACTGATGAAGCAAATAGAGTTACACTTTAATGACACTACAGCTTTCAATCAAGGCATCATACATCTAGAAGAAGGTATAAGAGATACACTAGAGGGTCTAGTATCAGTCAAATTAGGTAGACAACTACATCTAGAAGAGGACTCTAATAAAGACCCTATAGTACGTAAGGCTTGGACTGATATGGTTAATGCTAAGGACGAAGATGGGAATTCTAAATTATCTATTGTTGATACATTTGGTTCATTATCTACAGATAAATTATATGACATGATAAGATATCTAGCTAATGTAGAAAACTGTAAGGTTGTTTATCTAGATCATATTAGTATGTTAGTTTCTGGTATGGACGGTAATATTGATGAGCGTAAAGCTTTAGATCATATTATGACATCATTAAAGTCTTTAACTCAAGAGCTAGGTATTCACTTATTTGTGGTATCACATTTGAATAACTCCACCAATGGTGGTAAAGCTTTTGAAGAAGGGAATGTAGCTTCGGTTAATAATTTGAGAGGTAGTGGAGGGCTAAAACAGCTAGCCGATAACGTCATATTACTAACAAGAGATCAGATGGCAGAAACACCGGAAGAGAGAAGTACTGTACAGATATCCTTATTGAAATGTCGTAAGACAGGTCAAACAGGTCATTGTGATAAAATTTATTATGACAATACAACAGGTGTCTTTTCAGAATCAGTAGCAACATTTGAAACAAGTGAAGATCAAGGATTTTAATACCATGACTAAGGTCATACTAAGGTAACAATATAAACCTTTTGAGAATGCAGGTGTAAGAACCGAGTTTATGAAGGAGGTGATTAAAGTATCTAATACTCTTAAATAAGAGTTTTTAATAATTAATGGGAGTGAAATACCTCCCTTATATTAGTAAGGAGGTTATATGAAGTGGATATATTGTCTATTAGGAATACACAGATACAGAAGCTTAAAAATATTATCTCCAAGAACAGGTAAATGGTTTGGATTTAAAAAGTGCTCAGTATGTAAAAGAATAGAATATAAATAGGAGGGACAGGGAGGTTTTCAATGAGAAATTTAATAGTAGGGATGAATACACTAATACTAACAGTATTACTTATGTCATCATTCACGAGTGAAGAGAAATTTGTATACAAAGAATTAGCAAAACATATAGTAAAACTAGCATCAGCTACAGGTACAGGTACAGGATTCTATCTTAAATATAGAAATAGAAACTTCTTAGTAACCAATATGCACGTATGTGGTGATGATATAGGTTTAAACATTAATAATAACTACAGAAAAATAGCAATGATATCGGATGAGCATGACTTATGTATCTTAGAAAGTGATCGTAAAGATGGTTTAAGATTAGCTAGAAAAGAATTAGAACAGTTTGATAAAGTACATGTAGTAGGTCATCCTATGGGTAATGATTTAACCTCTAGGGATGGTAGATTTGTAATAGAAAAATATGGTATATTTAGTTGGGTTAAACCCTATCCTATACCTTACATACATATATCAGTAACAGCATTTGGTGGTAACTCAGGTTCACCAGTGATGAATGAAGATGGTAGAGTTATTGGAGTTTTGTTCTCAGGTGATCCTAGGACGAATGAAGATGCTCACTTAGTGCCAACAAGAGTATTAAAAAGGTTTTTAGATAAACAACTAAGGAAGTAAAATGAGAATACTATTTGACATTGAATCAGATAATTATTTAGAACACATGACAAAGATACATTGTATCGCTGCAATAAATGTCGACACAGATGAAGTATGGAGATTTAGACCCGATGAAATAAAAAAGGGTCTAAAATTCTTACAAGACGCAAAAGTCTTAATTGCACATAATGGGCTTGACTTCGACTTAAGAGCTATAAAGAAAATATACCCTAAGTGGACTTACACTGGTGAGGTCTATGATACACTTATTGCTGCTAAGTTAGCATTCCCAGACATTAAAAATAGAGATTTTAAGAGATTAAGATCAGTAATGAATAAACCAGTAAACCAACGTACAGAAGTTGAGAAAAGACGTATGGCTTGTATTGGTAAACATTCATTAGAAGCCTATGGCTTACGGATGGGTTGCCATAAAGGTGACTTTGGAAAAGAAGTAGGATTCGAGACCTTCTCAGAAGATATGATGGATTACTGCGTACAAGATGTAATTGTGAACGCTAAACTATTCCACAGACTAGAGAAAGAAGATATACCAGTAGAAGCTTTAAAAACAGAACATGAATCTCAAAGGATATGTCTAGCTCAAACAGAGAAAGGTTTTAACTTTAATATAGATAAAGCATATAAGTTGCTAGATGATCTTACAGCTCGTAAAGAAGAACTTACTGAGTTAATTGAAGATGAACTTGGTGGTGACTTCTTAGTAAACATGGGTATTAAAGTACCTAAGAGAACTATTAAGTACAAGGATAAAACTAAAGGTGATAGACACCAAGGTGCCGCTTATACAGCACTAAAGGTCAAACCGTTTAACCCTAATTCAAGATATGATGTAGGTCAACGGTTAATGTCTAGATGTAACTGGAAGCCTAAAGACTTTGGAGCTGATGGTAAACCTACACTTAGTGAAGAAGTATTAGACAAGATGAAGTACCCAGTAGCTAAATATATCTCAGAATATCTGATGATTGATAAAAGACTTGGTATGTTATCTAATGGTAACGCTGCGTGGATTAAACTTTATAATGAAGATACTAAAAGTATTCACGGTAGGGTTAATACATTGGGCGCAGGGACAAGTAGGTGTACACATAGTAGACCTAATTTAGCTCAGATACCATCGGTAAGATCACCTTGGGGCAAAGAGTGTAGAGGATTATTTGAAGCTCCTAAAGGTATGAAGTTATTCGGTACTGATGCAAGTGGTTTAGAGTTGAGAATGTTAGCTCATTATATGTTCCCATTTGATAATGGTGAATATGCAGATGTAGTATTAAATGGTGACATACACACTGTTAACCAAACAGCAGCAGGTTTAGACTCAAGAGATACAGCTAAGACATTTATCTACGCTAAGATATATGGTTCTGGTATTGCAGGTCTTGCAGAGACTTGTGGTATGTCAGTAAAAGCTATGAAGAAAGTAGTTGATAGTTTTGATAAAAATTTACCTGCATTAGTTAAACTTACAGAAGCAGTTAAACATGTTATTAAGACTAAAGGTTATGTTAAAGCACTAGACGGACGTAAGATATACTGTTCAAGTGAACATGCAGCTTTAAACTATTTACTTCAATCAGCAGGAGCTATTGTTTGTAAGAATTGGATGAATGAGATACACGAAATACTTAGTCAAAGAGATATTTGTTACAATAATTATATCAAACAACTGGCTTTTGTACACGATGAGCTTCAAATAGGATATGGCCCAGAAGAAATAACACATGAAGAATTAGATCAAATCTCTAAATTAGCAATGACTAATACAGAGAAGAAATTAGGGATCAAATTAAAACTTGATTCAGATAGCAACTCAGGCAGTAATTACGCTGAGACTCATTAAATTTTATATGGGCATAACTAATAGAAAGTTAACAAAGACTTATAGAATAATATGAAAACAAGCTGAGAATCTTGTAAAACTTCTCAACATTTATGTAAAGATAACCGTTAATTAGATTTACATAAACATTCCTAAACCTGAGTATGTTGACAAACTACTCGTTCAATCTTAAGGAGATACTATGATATTAAAAATGTTATATAAAAAAACAAGTACAGGTAAAATACAGCAATGGCAAATATTTACTGTAGGTAATACTATTACAAGTCGTAGTGGACAATTAGGTGGTAAAATAACTGAATCAAGAGATATTATTAAAGTGGGTAAGAACATTGGTAAAGCTAATGAGACAGCACCAGAGCAGCAAGCTGAAAAAGAAGCTCAAGCTAGATGGGACAAGAAGAAACGAAGTGGTTATGTTGAAAGTTTAGCAGAAGCAACTAATGAGTGTGTAGATACTAATGTCATTGACGGAGGTTATTTACCACAACTAGCACACTCTTTTGACAAAAGGGGTAAAGATATTATATATCCTTGTGCAGCTCAACCTAAATTAGATGGTGGTCGTGGTTGCTTTCAAGATGCTTCCATGTGGTCAAGGACTAGAAAGTTAATGATTTCTGTACCACACATTGTAGAAGAATTGAATGATATACCACAAATGTTTAAAGAACTTGATGGTGAATTATATAACCATAATTATAAAGATGACTTTGAGACTATTATGCATATAATTAGACAACAGACTAAACCATCAAAGGATCATAAACTATGTCAATATCATGTATATGACATACCAAGTGATAAACCTTTTATTGAAAGAATGCAAGACCTAAGACGTTTAGATGCAATGCTAGGTAAAAATAGTTCTATAATTGTCGTTGAGACTGTCTTATGTAAAGATAAAGAAGAACTAATGGCTTATACAGAAAAGTGTTTAGAACGTGGTTATGAAGGTGCTATGGCTAGAAACTTATATGATGGTGGTTATGAGAATAAAAGATCAAAGCATTTACAAAAGATAAAAGTAATGGAAGATGCTGAGTATAAGATAGTTGGTATGGAAGAAGGTAAGGGAAAACTTATTGGACACTGTGCTGCCTTTGTATGTATTACTGGAGATGGAAATAAATTTAAAGCTAAGATGAAAGGAAAACAATCTATGCTTAAAACATATTGGGAAAACCAAAATGAATACATAGATAAATTATTAACAGTACAATTTCAAGGATTAACTAATAAAAACAACGTACCAAGATTTCCAGTAGGTCTTAGGTTAAGAGAGGATTTATAATGGACGCATTACCACTAGCACAGAAAGTTAAAATTATAAAAGAAACACAATTAAAAATACCAGTATACAGAGCACCAACTGAAAACTATGATCCTAACCGACCTAGTAAGTTTGATTCTCATATTATGCACGAATCAATAAACGTATCACATACGATATCAGCACTTATTGGCATCATAAGGTTCCTTACAAAAGAACTATTACTAACCAACAAGCCGTTCCCTAAGGACACTTGGAAGAAACTAGCGGGTATCAAGACGTTATTAAGAGACCAACATAATACCATAAGGAGATAATATGTTATCAGATATATTTGACATAATTAAAAAGGTAGTACCAGACCAAGGTCAAGCCGATAAATTAAAAGCAGATATTCAATTATCTTATGATAAAGCATTAACTTCTGGTATAGAAGCTAATAAAGCTATAGTACTTGCTGAGATTCAATCAGATTCATGGTTACAAAGATCATGGAGACCTATAGCAGCATTAATAGTATTTATAGCAATCTTTGTTAGATTCCCTTTATATCATTTATCTAAGCTTATAGTAGCTTATTATGATTTAAATATATATCTACCAGAACTAGCAGATTTACCATCAGATTTCTATCTTATGGCAACAGCTTTTATATCAATATACACACATGGACGCTCTATTGAGAAGCGTATGAGGAAATAATATGAGCAAACAAAAACTATTATTAGGAATATCAGGTAAGATGGCAGTAGGTAAGAGTACAATCTCACATATGCTTAAAGCAGCATTTGGTGACACTATGAAAGTCGAGATTATGTCATTATCAAAACCATTATATCAATTACAGAATTTAATATATAAAGACCTTGGACTTAGAGTTGAAGGTGATAAAGATAGAGACTTACTGATAACTCTAGGGTTATGGGGTAGGCATAAATCTCCAGATTTTTGGTTAAATCAAATGGCAAAAATGATTACTGAGTCAGATGCAGACGTTATTATCTGTGATGATGTAAGATTTGAAAATGAAGCTGATTTCTTTGATAGACTAGGGTTCTTAGTTAGAATCGAAGGTGAACAACGAGGAGCTAATGTAGACCACAGTAGAGCTACAGATAGTACAGAGTGTGCACTAGATGATTATAACTTTAAACACAAAGTAAGTAACCTATTAGCACCAGATGAAATGTGTAAACAAATTGGCATCATGATGGGTGGTTCAAATGAAGAGAAGTGAAATGATTAGACAAATAGGTAGGGAGCTTAGAGCACAATCTTCTGGTAATACGGATATTGATCCAGATCAACTACTGAGTTTTATAGAAGCTGCAGGAATGTTACCACCTCCAAGTAAACCTATGGATTTTACTAAACTAGGTGGTACTAATGTTTTCAATTGGGAGCCAGAGGATGAGCAAGAAGCAGTGTAGTAAATGTAAAGAAACAAAAGATTTAGCTGATTTTAATAAAAGGTCAGCTAGTAAAGATGGTCATACGTCTAGATGTGGTGATTGTATTCGTACAAAGAACATGCAGACTAGAGCTAAGAGACCAGAAGATACCAGAGGATATAACCTTAAACAAAGATTTGATATGAGTATTGATGAGTACAATCACATTTTCCTTAAACAAAAAGGTAGATGTGCTATATGTAAAAATGCAGAGACTCAGTTAGATCAAAAAGGTAATGTGAAGTGGTTGAGCGTTGATCATAACCATGCCACAAGTGAAGTTAGAGGTTTATTATGTAGCGGTTGTAATACTGGTATAGGTAAACTTGGAGACAGTATAGAGGTACTATCCAGTGCCATTAAATATTTAAATGAAAGAGGTAGTTATGGAAAATGATGATGATAGGTTACTAGGAGATTTAAAAACTAGGGAATTAGAACTGGAAGCTATAGTACATGCCATGTATGAGGTTTTTCAAAAATCTCAGGAATTAGGTGGAGGTATATTAGGTTCATTAACTCATAGATATGGCATAGACTCATTAATGATGGCTCTATATAATAAAGCTGAGGTATCTAGTAATATAACTGAATTAGTTAAATTAGAGGTAGAATATGAAGAATAAGAAACCAACACTAATAGTTGATGGAGATATCCTTAATTTTACAATAGGTAGAGCCACAGAAGATTACTCAGATTTTGGTGATCAAACATGTAGCTCATTTAGTGAAGAAGATATTATTAAATTACTTGATGAAGGTATTAATAGTATTGCAGAGAAATGTGGTTACGATAGAGAGAATATTATATATTCTATTTCATGTGAAAAGAACTATCGTAAAAGATTCTTCCCTACTTATAAATCAAATAGAAAAGAAGTAGTAAAGCCATTAGGTTTAAAATTCTTGAGACAACATCTTATTGATAATTCTGAGAAATATAACCTATTTATGATTGAAGAATTAGAGGCTGATGATTGTATGGGAATAGCAGGTACATCAGGTGATGATAATATCTCAATATATTCACAGGATAAAGACTTAAGAACTATTCCTGTTAGGCAATGGGACTTTAAGAAAGAAAAGTTTTGGACTCCAACTTATGACCAAGCAATGAAATGGTTGTATACTCAGGTACTAACAGGAGACACTGTAGATGGTTATAAAGGTTGTCCCCGTATAGGTAAGGTTAAAGCTGAGAAGGCTTTATCTGAGTGTCAAAATGATCTTGAATTACTTGAACAAGTATTTGTTAGGTATTACATGTATTATGATAAAGATATAGAATTAGCTAAGGAGAAATCTTTAGAACAATTTGGTCAGGCAAGAATATTACACCAGACAGATTTAATTGAACTTAAACAGTTTAATAGAACTTTTAATCCTTATGAGATACTAAATGTTGATAATGAAATGTTAACTAAGTGGTCTGAGGATTATACAGAGGCTTTAGCTAAGGCTAAGAAGAAGCCAAAGAAGAAGGTTAAAGATGTGTGAAACAGATAAAGACTATGAAAGCCTTAAGTGTAAGTACTGTGGTAGAGAACCTATGTGGCATGATCATAATGAATGTATGGCTATACAAGAGAGAGATATTTCTATTGCGGAGGATGAAGATGCCGTTTAAATGTAAAAAGTGTAAAGAAGAAGTCATGATATTAGCTTATCTATCTGAATATGGTTGTAGAAAATATCACACCAAAGACAGTGGTGAGTACTGTGAGAAATGTTTTGACATTAAATTCAAGGAAAAAATAGATGACAAAGACAAGCAAGAGTGAACGTAAGTATGGTAAGAAAGAGCCTACTGATGAAGTAAAGACTACAAGAAGACGTAGTAATACACCTGAAAAAGTTGATGAAGATATGTATAAAATCTTAGTTGATAATTCAGGCTTTACTAAAGCAATGAACTATGAAGACTGTCAAAAGTTAATTAGAAAATATGAATCAAATGCTAAACGATTAAACAGGAGGAATCCTAGTCTAGTTTTAGTAAAACAATAGGGAGGTTATTATGGGTGGAAAATCAAGTCCAGTAGCACAGATAGTTAAAGCTGTTAAAGATGTTGGAGATACAGGTGCAAAGATTGTAGGTGATGGAGTTAAAGTAGCTACAGACGTCATTAATAGTGGTGTATCTACAGGTAAAAAAGCAATTGAAGATACTTCTAGACAAGTAGGTAGATTAGATAAAATTATCCTATCACCAACTAATGCTAAAGAAGAAGCAGGAAAAGATGCAGCTAAAAGAGATGCAGAGCAAAGAGCTGCAGCAGTAAGAGACCAAGAACAAGCGTCTTCTGATCTAAGAAAGCAAAATGCTTCTAATGCTGATGCAACTAGAGGATCAAGTATCATTCTAGGACGTAGTAAAAAGAAAGGAAAGAAAGGTGGTTCTGTATCTTCTGGCATGGGATTGTCAAAAGGTAAGACAGGGTTACAAACATAAATGAGTGAGAATAAAATGAGTGCTAAGAAGCGTTATGATAAACTTGCAGCAATGCGTAAGAATTATCTAACGAGAGCAGAGAATGCAGCAGCACTTACTATACCTCAGTTATACACCGGAACGTACGATGGTAGTAACGAGGGGAACTCTTATGGGAATCCCTATCAGTCACTAGGTGCACGAGGTGTTAACAACCTAGCAAACAAGATTATCTTAACTTTATTCCCGCCTGCCACAGCATTCTTTAAGATGGGTATTAATCCGCTTACATTAAAGAAAATGGGTAAAGGTGAAGGTCAAGTAAATCAAGCTTTGCAAGTATTAGAAAAGAGTATTGTAAATGAAATGGAAATATCACAATTAAGGTCTACACTAGTAGATTCTATTAAGCAATGTATTGTTGGTGGTTCAGTAATTTTACATATACCAGAATCAGATGATCCTAAAGTTTTTAGTTTAGAGAATTTTGTAATCAAAAGAAGTAAGTCTAAAAAGGTACTTGAGATGATTATAAAAGAATCTATGATGTTTTCTGAGTTAGATAAAGATGCTCAGATGCAATTAGATAAGTCTAGTGAACTTAAGGATGGACATAGGGAAGATAAAGATGCTCTATGTGTATATACTGTTATCAAAAGAAATAAAGATGGCAAGTATGATATTCATCAAGATATTTTAAATATGGAAATGGATGGAACAAAAGGTAATTATAAAGAAGATGAATTACCATATATATTTGTACCATTCGTAGATAGAGGTGAGAGTTTTGGTAGATCATACATTGAAGATTTTCAAGGTGATTTAAACTCTTATGAAGGTTTGAGAAAATCAGTATTAGAAGCAGCAGCAGAGTCAGCTAGGATTGTATACCTAGTTAAACCTAATGCTACACTTACAGCTAAGAAATTACAGACAGCTAATTCAGGTGATGTTCTTATGGGAAATCCAGATGACGTTGGTGTATTACAAGCTGATAAAAGATTAGACCTGCAAATAGCTCAACAGGAAATGGAAGTACTTAGAAGAGACTTAGGCACACTATTTCTATTAGACAGTTCAGTTACTAGAAATGCAGAGAGAGTTACAGCAGAAGAGATTAGAAGAGTGTCACAGGAACTTGAAGTTTCACTTGGTGGTATCTATTCAACACTTGCTAATGTATTGCAATCTCCACTAGTAAAGCTTTATCTTAAAAGACTTAAGAAGAAAGGTTTAATTAATGATGCTCTTAAAGATTCTATTGAACTAGAAGTAACAACTGGTTCAGCAGCACTTGGTAGAGGTACAGACTTCAATGCTATTACAGCATTCTTACAGACTATGCAATCAGCGCTTGGACAAGAATTTGGTACTTACATGAAGATGCCAGAACTTATTGCAAGAGTTGCTAATAGTTTAGATATAGGTACATCAGAGTTAATTAAAACAGAAGGTGAGTTACAAGCAGAACAACAAGCTGCACAACAAGCTCAACTAGAGCAACAAGCAATTTCTCCTGCAATAAATGCAGCGAGTAAACAACAAGAATAATAAGGAAAATATATTATGAGTGATGAACAACAAAATTCAGAACAAAGTAGTGAAGAAGTAGTAAGTGAACAAGATTCTCAATCAATGGATCAATCTAATGAAGAAACTCAGCAAGCCTCCACGGGTGAGCAAGTAGATACTTCACACGAGATTAAGACAACTGGTAGTAAATTAGGTTTACAGGAAAAGTCAGCAGAGGAAAGTAGTGAGTCCGATGAAGACCAACCAAGTATAGATAGCATAGTTGATATGGCACTAAAAGGTGAAATGACAGATGAACAAAGAAAGGTAATTGATGACGCAGGTCTCGGTGCTCACTTTGATATGATTGTTGCAGGACACCAAGCCCAGATTGAAAAGAATGACGCAGAGATTCTAAGTGTAGTAGGTGGTCAAGAAGCTTATTCAGAGTTACAAGAATGGGGTTCAGCCAATCTTAGTGATGATGATTTTAACGCTTTTAACCGAGCTGTAATGGAATCTGGTGACATGGGTATTGCTAAGTTAGCAGTAGCAGGTCTACAATCTATGTATCTAAAAGCTAATGGTTCAGCTCCCGATAAAGTTATCGAGGCAGGAGGCACTAGCAATGAAGCAAACCGTCCTTATGCAGATAGGGATGAGTACATAGACGAATATATGTCTATGAAGTATAAACAAGACCCTGAGTATGCCGCACAAGTAGAGGCAAAAAGAAGATTATCAGGGTTCTAACAAGGAGGTAATTAAATGGCTTATAATTCAGCAGGAGAAAACAATGGTGCAGCAGGTGGAACGGCAAGAGAACTATTTCAACAAAAAGCAGCAACAGATGTTCTAAAGTATTTTAAAGTAACAAACGTGGCACGTCCACTAATTACAAATGATTCAATCGATTCTGGGAAATCTAAAGCATTCCCTATCGTTGGTAATGCTACAGCAGCATCAAGAGATGAAGAAACTCTATCAGAACTTTCTTTAGATTCAGTTAAAGCTACTGAGAGAGTAATCTCTATTGGTGACTTAACTGTAGCTCATAGTTGGATTTCTGATCTTGATAATGCTATGGTACATTACAATGCACAATCAGCTCATATTGAGTCAATTGGTAGAGCACTAGCTAAAGCAGTAGATATTGCAATTATTGCTAAAGTTATTGAAGCAGGACGTATCGTAGATGGTACAGCGGCTACAGCAGCAGGGCTTAAAACATTTGCTGACGATGTGTTCTCAAGTGTTATTCAAACTCAAGCAGACTTTGATACTGCTATGACTGGTGATGAAGTACAAGCTATGATGGCATTAGCAATGACAGAATTTAGAGATAAAGACTGTGTTGGTGATCCAGTATACTTACTTAGACCACAACCATACTTTGCATTACTAAACAATGCAGCACAAACTGGACTTACTTGGGTTAATGATCCTTATGCTCAGTCTGGTAAAGTACCTATGGTTCTTGGTGCAAAAGTTATGTACTCACCTAACTTCCCTGCAGTAACAGCTACAACTGGTGATGAAAATGCAGTTGGTGTACTATTTTCAAAAGAAGCTGTAGGTATCCTAGAGTTACTTTCAGTTTCAATTAAGACTGACTATATCCCTACAAGACTTGCAGACCTTATGGTTGGTAAACTTGCAGTTGGTTATGGTATTCTTAATCATGGTTCAGCAATCACTTTTGGATTTGAAGAACAAGCATAATAACTAGTCCTTAGGGTTAGTTAATAGATAATTGGGGAGGCTTAAGTGCTTCCCCTTTTTTTGCTAATTTTAATAAAGGAGATATATTATGGCAGCATTAACAGAATTACAGGCAATGAATCAGATATTAAGTACAACTGGTGACGCTCCTGTATCAAGTGTAACAAGTACTTATGAGCAAGCAGTAGTTGCTCGAAGAATACTCTTAGAGATTTCTAGACAGAAACAAGCTAAAGGTTGGTGGTTCAATGAAATAGATGAACAATTAATTATACAAGATAGTGATGGTTATGTTAATTTACCATCTGATACAATTAGAGTAGATGTACCAAGAGACTCAGGTTATCTAGTACAAAGAGGTTTAAGAATTTTTAATAAAAGAACTAATAGTTTTGTTATCGGTGAAGATGTATATATGAATTTAGTAACTGAATTAGCATGGGATTTATTACCACAGTCTTTTAGACAAGTAGTAGTAGCTTATGCAAGTTTAAGATATAATGCAGAATACTTTGGTTCACCTGAACTTAATGAAAATATAAAGCAAGATATTTATGCTAAAGATTTAGAACTACAGAAAGAAGATATTGATAACAGAGATTTAAACATGCTTCAAAGCACTAGAGCGAGTAATATAGCATTTAGAAATAGGAGGTAATTATGGGCTTAATTAGTAAAGTTATAAAAAACCTCACTAATGGTATATCACAGCAATCACCTAGTGTTCGCTTAGATAACCAAGTAGAAGATCAAGTAAATATGATTCCTGATATCTCAGGGATATTAACTAGAAGAAGTCCTGTAATGTTAGATGATATCATAGCACAGGATGGGTCTAGGACTTATGCTGATGAACACGCTATGTTCAATATGACAATTGATGGTGAACAGGTGGCAATTGGTGTTAAACCAGATGGTACAGTTTATCGTTTTGATGAAGGTTGGGAAGCTACTACAATGTCTCAAGCAGCAAGTGTTAAGACTTATTTGACTCATACTAATAAAGATGATTTATCAGCTATTGAAACTAGTGATAGGTTAATTATATTAAATAGAGGTATTGAGGTTGCTAGTACTGATAATAATCCTACATGGGATGGTACTTACGGTAGAGGTCTTATATGGATAACAAGTGCTATAGTTGACGCTACATATAAAATAACTCATGTTGACTTAAGTGGCACTAAAACACCTGTTGGTGAATATAAAGCAGCAAGCGGTGATACACCTAAATCAGTAATGATAGCATTAGAAACAGGTTTAGCAGAAGGTGGTGGTGCTGTACTAGGTACATCTACAATTAAGATGAATAATACAATACCACTGTTAGAATCATATCATAAGCATAATAATACAGTTATTGTACGTAATCAAGATTTTGATTATTTTGAAGTAGAATGTGATTATGGTGATTATATACATACAATAACAGAAGCTACTGAGGATAATAATAAAACAATAACAGACCCATCTGTACTACCTGCGGAAGTCAGTATAACATCTGCAGACAGTTTCTCACCAAACCTAGGCGAGAATTTTAAAGTAAGGGTAAACCCTAGTGTGAATGAAGATTTAACAACATATTACCTACAATATTCAGATGACTATAAGGCTTGGGTAGAAGTGCCACATTACTTTATAAATGAATTAGACAATACAACTATGCCTTGTGAAATCATAAAAGACACAGTAACTACTATTACTGTTACTCATTCAAACTTTATAGCACCAACATCAGGTGATAACTTAAGTAATCCTGCTCCAAGTTTTGTTGGACAAACAATTAAGGATATTATTATCTTTAATTCAAGATTAGGTTTTGCTTCTGATTCAACTTTAGTATTTAGTGTTATTGGTGACTATTTTAATGTATATAGAACTACAACATCTAGTTATTTAATATCAGATGCAGTAGATTTAGAATTAGATTCATCTAAGTTAGGTTTTAGAACTATAGATAATGTATTCACTTTAGATAATAGTATTATAATTAATACAGGGTTATCTCAAAGTAAACTAGCATTACCTAATAATTTAGATATATCAGCAGCTATATTCACACAGGTGTCATCATTTGACTTAGGTAATAATGTACCTATACCTGTAAGAAGGGCTATGTATTTCCCTATAACTCAAGGTAGTTTTTCAACTATTAAGGCTTATCAGGTAGACACAGCTTCGGCATCAGGGTTCACAGATAATCCAGTGACTAAACATTGTGAGAAATTAATTAGAGGTTCAATACTTCAAAGTGTATTTACTGATGATGTATATTTAGCAAGAACTGATTACGATAAAAAGACTTTATATGTCCAACACTCTTATGTCACTGAGAACACTTTAGTCCAAAATGCTTGGCACAAGTGGACATTTAAATATGACATTAAATACATGTATGCTACAGGTGAAGATTTAAAGATAGTATTTGAAGACACAGATAACACACAAACTATCTATGGTTCATTGCCATTAAATCCTGCAGAGATTGTAGAAGATACTGATTCACAGATTGGTTATACACCATATCTAGACTTTTATACTAGTGATGTAACTTTAGCAGGTCAGTTATCTGATGTTGTTATAGTAGATACAGAGCTTGGTAAATTAGTGGCATCAGGTGCAACAAATAGTATCCAAGGGAACACCTTTGAGTCTAAAGTTGAACTAAGTGAGATCATACCTAAAACACAAGGTAGTGATGGTACTTCAACTAAGATAGGCTATGCATTATTAATGTTAAGACGTATGGCAGTATCATTAGGATACTCGGGTAGATTTAAGGTCAATGTTACAAGAACAAGAAGACCAGTTTATCAACATACTTTTATACCACAGTTACTAGGAAGTGTAGTTGTAGGGAGAGAGCCAGTAAATACAAGGGATGCAAAATTTCCTGTTAATGGTCGTTCTCAAGATATAAGTGTCGTTATCACAACAGTTGATACATGGACACCATTACAAATAAGAAGCCTTGAATGGCAAGGTCAATTAATATCACAGGGTGGGAGGTAACTCCCCCTTGTTTCAATAGGAGGAATATATGCCAACAGGAAAACAACAAGCTGCCGCAGGAGGTTCTATAGGAGTTTCAATGCTATTAGCAGCTTATACAGGAGCTTCCCAGTCACTAATAAAGGCTGAATTAATTGAGAAACAGAATGCAGCTAAGATTAAAAGACTTAATCAACAATTTCAATTTGATACTCAAAATATGTTTAATAACAATGAAGCTATAAAACAACAGAAATTTAAGAATGATGTTTTAATAGAAGAAAATAAATTAGCAGGACAAGATGCTTTTGCACAGGCATTTGCAGGTTCAGGTGTTTCTGGTAGATCAGTAGATGCTTTAGAAGCTCAGATTTCTAGTAGTGTAAGTAAAGCACATAATGAAAATCAACAACAAGCAACCCAACAAAAAAATAGACAGTTCTTAGGTTTAATGAGAGCAGGACAAGCTAATAAACAAGCTATATCAGATATGGTAAGTTTTGATGCAGGAGCAGAAAAGGCAGCTAATGATATGGCTACTGTAGTAGCAGGTATACAAGCAGGTATGTCAGCAGCTTCATCTATGATGTAAAAGGAGGTAAGTTATGGCAAGTAAATTCTTTAACAAGCCACAATTAGGACAAGCACAGTTAACAAATTCTCAGCAATCAAACCTATCAGGTGTTGATGTTAAAGCTGAAATGCGAGCTATAAGTGCTGCAAAAAGTATTGAAAGTTTAAGTAATAGTGCACAAGGTGCAGTTCAAAGTATTACTGGTGCTTACATTGAGAATATAAATGCTAAAAATAGATTAGAAAGTAGAAAACAAACACCATTCTTTCTAAAACATGTTAAGAAGCAGATAATAAGTACAGAGAACTTTGAGTCAATTGGTGATGATGGTTTAAAAACTAAGTACACTGAGTATGCTGAAAGTTTCATGGAGAAACACAAAGATAAACCTTATGCAAATGAGTTGAGAGAAAACTTAGATAAAATGGAACAAGGAGTTCTGACTGATATGGTTCAGCAAAGAGGTGCTTTACATGTCAAGAAGGTTAGCGACGCTACAGCAGAAGGTGCATCAATTGCAGGTCAAATGTTAGCAGAAGGTTTAATCAATCAAGAACAGTTTGCAGGAAGATTAGCGGAATTAGATTATGATGCTACACTTGGACTACAAGACCCTGCAAGTTCTGGTCTATCCCTGAGCGATGAATATAGGAATAAGTACCGAGAAAATATAACTAGTAAACAAGCTAAAGAAGCTATACTTAGAGGTCTAATGATCCAAACAGGTAAACCTAATAATTCTGTAGTTGCAGATATTTTAGATACACCAGAGTTTAGAGAGTCAATGGGTATATCACCTACTGATGAAGATTATAACAAACTAGTTGCCGTTGCTAAGCAAAAAGGTGCTAGAGCTGATAAGGTCAATTATGAGCAAGGTTTAGATAGTTTCAAAGAGTCTTTATATACTAAAACAAATCAAGGTTTTGAAGTTAATATTGACAAAGAGTTAGAGACTATGAAAGCTAGTGGTCAAGTTATTACAGCTCAAGATGAGCATAAGATTAGGAAGCAGTTTAAACAAGAGAATGATATAATAGTTTCATCGCTAAAATATAAAGAAGGTTTAGTAAATGGTATTGATAGGTCAGCAGGTCTACCTAAGAAACAGAGGGAAGCCCTATTTGAAAGGTCTTTTACTGATGTATTAGGTATTACTGGTGAAGAATTATCTGTAGGTAATGTAAATGCAGCTTTAAGTACTAAAGAAGGTCAAGTAGCTTTTGGAGAGTATATTGAAGTTGGTGGTAAGATACCAGATAAATTCACTAAGATGTTTGATGTACCTGCAGGTTCAGGTCAAGAAAAATGGGATAACGCTAATGACGCTTTAAATAAAATACAAGCTGCATCGTTAGGTTCAGGACAAGCTGTAGAAGCTATAATAGGTGTTAAACAGGTTAGTAAAATTAGAGGAATGTCTAGAATATGGAATGATCCTAATATGGAAGACTCTGTTAAACGTAATGCTATTGAAGCTTTAGAAGCACAATCTACATCTTTTAATTCTAAAGGTTATCTCAAGGGTTCACCAGATACACCAATTGACACTGAGTGGTTAAATGATGTATCTAAAGATGCTCCTTGGACTACTGATGATTATGTCAGTGACATGCAAAACTCAGCAGAAATAGCAGGTAATTATCATGCTTATAGAATGGCAGGTAATTCTGATGAAGATGCTAAGGAGTTAGCTATGGACTTATTTAATAAATCTAATAGGTCTATGGAGATGAGCAATGGTGGTGAAATAGTAATACCAGTTAATCATAAAAACCTTAATAATATAAGTATTGATGAGTTTAGTAAATCAGTAGATGCTAACGGTAAACCTAGATTCCCAAGTATTATGGAACAACGTAGTGACCTAGAGATTTCTACGGGTGAAGGTTGGATAAGTGAGTGGCGAGCTAGAACTAATATTAGTTTTCAAAAGTCACATAACTATGGTAAAACTGGTAACTATGATATGTTATATAATGGTAGATTAGTTGATAGAGCACAATTCTCTTATAGTGAATTAGAGGATTTTATTTCTAAATCACCTTCTAGACTTAGAGAGAAAATGACAGGTGGTAAACATAGGTCAATCTCAGAAGTTGAAGAAGATGCAACAAATAATAGAAGAAAGAACATTAAAAGTAAACAAGATCAAAGGAGTTTAGAGCAACACCTCTTTGACTTGAAAATCTAATGGAGGTAAATATGGCTGATAAAATAGAGCTAGATGATTTTGCAAATAAGATTGCACACAGAGAATCAAGAGGTAAATATGACGCTGTAAATAAACTAGGATACCTAGGTAAATATCAATTCGGAGGCATGGCATTACAGGACTTAGGTTATAAAGATTCTAGGGGTAAATGGGTAGGTAAGGATGGTATTAAGAGTAAGGAAGATTTTCTAAAGAGTGCTCAAGCTCAGGAGAAAGCCTTCAAAGAGTGGAGACCTAGGCTTAAAGGTTATTTAAAAGCTAATGGTGCATTAGATTATGTAGGTAAAGAGATTAACGGTATTAAGATAACTGAGCAAGGACTTATGGCTGCATCACATTTAGTTGGTGCAGGTAGTAAGAAGAGGTCTACAGGTGTTATTGGTATGTTAAAATCTGGTAAAATACCTGCAGATGCTAATGGTACTAAAGCAACAGATTATATGAAAATGTTCTCAGGTAGTGATAAGACAAAGATTAACATACATGATAATGTAGTTAGACAGAGCCTACCACCTAAGTTTGAAAATACTGTTGTTGATGATATTGTAGCATTAAATGTTATGAATCAATCTAGAGAAATAATGTCCGTAGGTGAAGCAGCTAAAATGGTTAGTCATGTTAAGATTGCAAGTAATATGACTAATAATACACCTAAGGAAATTGTAGATGAAGTAAGTTCTTTTATAAGTAAAAGTAAACAGAACTTTAGAGAACCATCTGGTGTTAATACACCAAGTGTTCAAGCAGAGTCTACATCAGAATTTGGAGGTGCTTCTTCATTTCAGCCTAGTGGTCTTATTGAGCGTGGTACTCGTGCTACACTTAATGCTATCCCTGAGGCAGCTAGTTATGTCTATGAGAACGCAAAAGAAATTCCAAACATAGAGCAAGCTGATATAGATGAGCTTGGTGATCACTTTGTAAACCAACTAACTGAGGAATCAGCGATGGGTAATTTGATACAAAGAGGTATCCAAGGTGTATTAACTTCTGATAAGATTGATCCTAATTATGATCCTAAAAAAGATATGTTATATGATGAACTAACTAAGGATTTAGATAGTGAGGATTTAACAAGTCTGATTGAAGATTATTCTTACAATCAAAAAGATTTTAGAACAGTAGCTACATTAATGAATCAGAGAAATAAAAGATTATCTGAAATGAAAGAATATGCTAAAGAAAATCCAGTATTAAATGCCTCAGGTTTTATGGGGTCATTATTAACTGATGCAGTAATATTCATGCCTGTAACTTCTGCTATTGCAGCTCAAGGTGCAGCTACTATTGGTGGTAATGCTTTTAAATCTCTAACTGCAGCTAAGAAGCTTGGTTATCTAACTGCTGCTGAGGCGGTAGAACAAGGTGGTCAAGAATTAGTATGGAATGCTTACAAGAAAGATTATGAGTTCAGTATGCCTATATTTATGGCAGGAATGGGAATCGGAGTAGGTGTTAGAGGTGTAGCTGATTCAGTAATGAATAATAAAATGATAAAAGAGTTAGTACAGAATGAAGAAGGTTTTATTAATCTAGGTAAACAACAAGCTAAGGAATTAATAGAAGTTGTAGCTAGAGAAGCTGATAGTGAACAAGCTGTTCAATTAGCTAGAAGACTTTCTGAATTAAAATTAAATAAAGCACAATCAATAAGAAAACAATTGTTGCAAGATTATGATTCAGTACAGATAGGTATTAAAGAAGCTAAAGGTAATATGAAGTATATTGCACAAGAGCTTGGTAAGAAACACCCTGAGTTTAAAAAGGCTAAGAATGAGGTACAAAGATTAATAAGAAAATCAAGTACTATGGAAAAACATACTGGTCAAGAACTTAGACAGATACTACAAGGTACTCATCCTAAACTTACAACAGCTTTAAGCCCTGAATTTAGTATTAAAAGTATATCTAAAGAATTAGGTATTGATTATAATATGGTAAATACACCAGATAAGATTAGAGAATTTCTAGGAATTAGATCAGGTAAATTTGCTGAAAGTGTTATAGTTGATGGTGAAAAAGGTTACGAATTAATACTAAAGAAACAATTAGATGAATTAAGTGATAACAAAAGAATTAACGCAAATCACTTTTTAACTAATGTTTCAGATGTAATGAAAACTTCTCCTGCAGATATTAATGCAGGTCTAAGTAGACACATGCAAAATCTTGGTAACAAAGCAAGTGACTTTATAGTTAATCAAGCTGATACAGATAGTTATGCAACTAAATACCTATTCAATAAAGGTAACTTAGTTTCTAGTGAGAATCCTCACGTTGCAGGTTTCTATAACTGGTTAGCCCCTGATAACTCAGGTAGACAAGGAATGTCAAGAATTAGAGCAGGTGAGACTAAGACGATTTATCGTAATAGATATCATGGTTCAATGATGGACAACTATAAGACACAAGGGTATGAATTACTTAAACACATGAATGCTGAGAAAAGCCTAGCAAATAGAATGGGTGTATATACAGACTTTGCAAAGTTTGAGAATGAAGTAGTACCTGTATTTAGAGATAGGTTAGTTATGGACAAACCATCGTTCATGAATAAATACCCTGATCCTAAAGTACAATCTATTAGTGATGAATTTGCTAAGAATTATAATAAACTTAACAAAGAAGTTGCTGATGATGCGATCTCTAAAGGAGTAATAGGTGTAGGTGAAAGTTCTGAGAATTATATTCATAGATCATGGGCATCTAATAAAGCTAGATTAGTTCCAAAAGAAGATTTAGAAGAAGGTATTTATGTTGGTATGAAGAAAGCTTTAGATGAAGCAGGATTACCTTATGAAGAATCTTTTCTAAGAACACAAGCTAGAGATTTTACTTTTGGTTTACAGAGTAAAGATATAACAAATCACATAGAAGCTAATTCTACTTATATTGAGAATCTTAATAAATTCTTAAAATCAGCAGAAGGTCAGAGTACAGAAGGTGTTAAGGATGCAGTTGAATCAGCAATAAAGAAAGCTGATGCACAGAAAGCTGCTAATGAGTTAGGTGAATTAGGTAAAAGAGCTGAGATTGATATTACAGCAGAGATACCTAATACTAATGGTAAGACACTAGCTGACCTAATGGATGACAACTTTATATCTACACAAGACAGATATAATAGTAGAATGGCTGCAAGAACTGCTGCTGCTGAACATGGGATTAAAGATATTAAAGTTTTAGATAGTTGGAGAGCTGATGCAATCCTAGCTGAGAAGAAACGATTAATAGCTAATAATGATCCACATATTAAAGCTAATACAGATTATTTAGATAAAGTATTGAAACAAGATATTAAGTCTTTTCAGTATGGTGGTCTAGGTGGTCAAGGTGATGTATTAGAAGCAGAAGCTAATGATGCTGTAAGACTACTCAAGAAGATTAGTGTTACTAACTTAATGCAGAATGTAGGTATTGCATCTATGGCAGAATTTGGAGGTACTGTAAGTGAAATTGGAGCTTACAATGCAGTTAAATCACTAGTTGATCCTTTGAGACACATGATTAGGAAGAATCATTTACTCGGATCAGGAGTGACTAATATAAGATCACTGACTGATGATATGGCAGCTCTTACTGGAATCGGTATGGGTGACATGGCTTTCTCAAGTCGTGGAGTATCACAAGCAGAACAAATATATAAAAATGGAGTAATGTCTAGTGTTGAGAAATCAATTGATGCTGCAGGTTCAGTAACTCAAAACACTTTAGGGTGGATAGAGACTGTTGGGCGTAGAGCAACTTCAAATGGTTTAGCAATTAAATGGGGTCAACATTTTCAAGGAAATGAACCAAAAGGTATTATCAGTAAGTTTCTATCAGCTAACAAAGTTACAACTAATAGAACTTTAGAGAATGCAGGTTTAGGTACATGGATTGAAGAAGCGGGTGAGAAAGTCTTTAAGACTAATGACCTATATGATTCTATTAAAGATAATTACTTAAAACATGTATCATTTGATGAGAATGGGAGTGTTAAAGCAATGAACTTTGAGAATTGGAGTACTGAGTCTAGAGAGGCTTTTAGGAATACAATTAAACTTCAAACTTCACATATATACGCTGATCCAGATAGTACTACTGCTGCATTTTGGCAGACTACTTCTCTTGGACGTATATTGAACCAATTTAGAACATTTAGTGTAAATGCTACATCTAAGATTGCAGGATTTACTTATGGTAACTTAGCTAATGGTATTAAACACCAAGATGCTGATGAAGTACTAAAGTTCAGTAACAAGATGTTCTGGGCAGCTACTATGGGTACTATGGCAGTAGGAATCAGAGATGAACTTACTAGTGCGGGTACAGGTCATGATAAAGGTTTCGGACAAATAGCTGATACACCTTTTCAATCAATAGCTATTGGTTTTAGTAGAAGTTCACTAATTGGTAACTTAGATGTTATTAATGGTATTGGTGGTTCATTATTTGGTTATGACAATGTATTTAATAGGTCAAGTTTTACAGGAAGAGATAAAAACTTCTTTAACTTAGCTAATACACCAATTGGTCAAATAGGAGTAAATGCTTTCAAGGGAACAGCAGGTGTCCTACAGGGTGATTTTGGACAAGCAGCGGAATCTGCAGGTAAATTAACACCTTTTAAAAGACAACTCGGTATTCAACAAATGATTAATATTTTAAATAAATAGGAGGCAATATGGCTTTAAGTAATGTTACCTATACAGCTAATGGGGTTACTACAGAATTTGTAGTGACCTTTAGTTATATAGAAGAAGCAGACATAACAGTAACAGTAGATGATGTAGTCGTAACTGGCTACACATTTAATGGTTCTGGTAATGTCGTATTTAATACAGCACCCTTAAATGGTGAAGTGGTTTATATCTCAAGAGATTCTGATGTGACCCAAAGAGTAACAACTTTTGTTGATGGTTCAGAATTGACAGAAGGTGCGTTGAATGATGGTGGTGATCAGTCACTATATTTACATCAAGAGACAAGAGATT
>Ga0070747_1000352_pt1 | contig 23417 bp, 41 predicted proteins | sample VirMetDEL_Mar_31_FD_77321 | JGI IMG/M metagenome (GOLD analysis project Ga0070747, IMG submission 77321) | Aqueous microbial communities from the Delaware River and Bay under freshwater to marine salinity gradient to study organic matter... | ecosystem: Environmental > Aquatic > Marine > Coastal... | reverse complement strand
TGGAAGCTAAAAACGCTTCTAGACTATTTTAGGTGTGAATGTACCCAAAACACCCTAAAGCCGCTCAGGGGGCTTCTATGGGCTATTAAAAGCATAGTGATGATTAGGGGTTGCATACAGGTTCCATGGAACTTTTCTGGATGGTAGACTAACCAAAGTTGAAACCGCGTATGCTGCCCGCCAAGGGCAATGCATTCCGCTCATAGGGAATAGAACATGGCAAAGAAACCAACACATCTAAAGATAGTGGCTAAAGAACAACCACTAACAGGGAAGCAAGAAGCATTCGCAAAGCTGGTGGCTAGCGGGTCAATGCTGAGTGATGCATATAGGGAATGCTATTCGGCTGATAATATGAAGAGTTCAACCCTATGGTCTGAGGCTTGCCGCCTTGCACAAAACCCCAAGGTGTCCACAAGGATTAAGGACATTCAAGCCGATATGGAAGCAGATCGCCGCACGATTGAGCGCAGGCGGGAAGAATGGGTTTTGAAAAGGCTCAGTGAGGAAGCAGATCAGGCAGACAATGCATCGTCACGCATTCGGGCATTGGAATTGGTGGGCAAGACTGTCGGCATGTTCACAGATCGTATAGAACAGGCTGAGACCAACGAGAGATCGTCCGCAGAAATCGAAAAGGATTTGAAGGCGCGGCTGGCGCGGCTGATCGGATCGTGAGGGGGGTTTCCTATTCACGAAACTTTGGTGACCCCACCTACCCCCTATCCCACCCATAGAGACCTGTGCCTACACGCGCACACTACATGAGGTTCTACTCAAACAATGACAGAGATTTTTGTAAAGCCTTCCCCCTGTGTTGGTACTTGTACCATCGATGAAATAAATAATCTGTGCCTAGGATGTAATAGAACTATAGATGAGATAGCCCTGTGGGACGATTTAACGCCCTCTGAGGCGGTCTTGATGATGGAAGTGGTGCGTACCCGTACCCTTTGTCTCTGGCAGGCGTGGGAGGACTTTGAGGAGCCTACCCTTCAATAGAAAAAAGGGGTAGGAATCCTAGGGGGTAAAAAATTTTGCAAAAAAAAATTGAAAAGTTACCTATAACTTTCCCCAGTGAGTGTCTATTGCCTCTATCACATCATCCCATTCTGCTATTTTTTTTAGCTCTTCTATCACTGCTTCTGAAATATCTGAGTGTTCCCCGATACCCGCAGGGTTAGTCATATACACATCGATATTTGCTTTGTGTATGGCTACATGTCCCTCTGCGTGTTTTCTCACTGCTGCTAAAATATCAACCATTTTCGTCCTCTGCGTATAAGTTGTTGAAGATTTGAGTTGTGTCTAGTGTGTAATCTAGATCTGACTTTGAATAATGGATATGCTGGGATGGCAGGAAGTCTGGTGCGCCTTCTCCTGTTTCAAACCATGCTGGGTGTGTCACCCTAACGCGGTTGTTGGGAAGAGCGATAATATTGCCAGTCCAATCACCTGCATCAAGTAGTTCAAGTACATGGCTTTGTTTGTGTTGAGCTGGGTCATCTGCTACCTCACTGTCTGTATAGTCTACCGTGAATAGATATTTCGCAGGATAAAACTCTCCGCCAACCTTAGCAAGCCAAGGGCATGGTGTGGCTCTGTTCAGGGTATAAACAGCGTGAGTGTGTGACATGCAATCCCAAGGCTGAGCTTCATACACCTGCATAACTTCAGGCCATTTATCAAAAGCCGTATCCCCCACTAAGGCTGTTATCGGCATTCTGGCCCACATCGCACCCCCGTGGACATTAGGCTCATCACCGTCATCTGATTCACAACCTGTGAATATTACCTGAAAACTTAAACACCTATTGGGCATGGTTGTCACAGCAATACACATAGCGTGCAGAAACTCACCGTGGTAGTTCACATGATTGCATGTATATTCACGCCTTACCCAACACTTGAAGTGGGGTATATTGCTCTGCAAATAGGGCATTTTTGTCTCCCGAAAAACCCTTAATTAGTATATTATAATATATTAGTATATATATATATATAATATATATTATAATTAAGGGGATTTCAAATGTATTGTTGGCACTGTAAAACACAGGAATTGATCTGGGGTGGAGATGACGATCTGGAGGATGATGTTTTCTGCATGGTAACAAATCTTTCATGTCCTAAATGTGATTCTCAGGTAGATGTATATCTTCCCAAAGAGGGAAAAAAAAGAGAGAAGTCGGTAAAAGAGATGGAAGCAATCATCCAGAAGCTGAAAAACAGGATACAGAAAATTAACATACTGATAGACAGGGATGGCGCAAAAGAGATATAGCAGATATACTGCTTGCGGGGTACAAGTCTCCCAGTACCCCCGGCGGGTTGAGCGAGTTCCTCTCCGCTCCCCGCCGTCATTATTTGGGAGAGGGAGATTGGATGTCAGATAACATAATAGAGTTCCCCAACAGTAGAATGATTACTGATGAGGATGCTTTAGACCCAAACGAAATGCTTCAAAGCATCTGTGAGGATGTCGAAATGATTGAGGCTCTTGTTGTTGGGTGGACCAAAGAAGGCAAGCTATTTATGGGAACATCTCACGGAAAAGCTCCTGATATGGTGTTTCTTTTAGAGCTTGCGAAGTCGGTATTGTTAAACAGATGCGTGGGAGACGAAGATGTTTAAAGCATTCATAATGGTGTGCCTTGCCTCATTACCGGATTTTTGTGCGGAAATGGAAGACGAAAGAGGCCCGTACCCAGATAGAGAGGCTTGCATAGAAAGGGTTGCTGAGATGATAGAGTCAACAAAAATGTTTGGCCCTGAGTATTACACAGCAAAATACAAGTACAAGTGTAAAAAACTAGACATGATCGGCACATGAAAGAGCTTGCCGCTGTAAAGTCAAAAATTGGTCAACTGCCAATAGAGGACCAGAAGGAAATGCTTGACCTTCTTCTTGAGCTTGAAAACGCCAAGGAGAAAGAGGCATCTAGGACAGACTTTCTGACCTTTGTGAATAAAATGTGGCCTGCGTTTATTGCTGGCAAACATCATGAAGTAATGGCAGATGCCTTTGAAAGGGTGGCTAAGGGCGAGTTAAAGCGCTTGATAATCAATATGCCACCAAGGCATACCAAGTCTGAGTTTGCATCCTTTTTGTTTCCGGCTTGGTTCCTAGGGCGTTATCCAGAAAAAAAAATAATACAGACAGCGCACACGGCAGAGCTTGCTGTGGGATTTGGGCGTAAGGTCAGAAACCTTATTGGTCAGGATGACTTCCAAGAAGTTTTTCCGGGCATAGAACTTTCATCTGACTCCAAGGCTGCTGGGCGTTGGAATACAAACAAGCGGGGTGATTACTTTGCTATTGGTGTTGGTGGTGCAGTTACTGGTAAAGGTGCTGACGTTCTCATTATTGACGACCCCCACTCGGAGCAGGAGGCGGCACTGGGGGCTTACAACCCAGAAGTCTACGACAAGGTGTACGAATGGTATACATCGGGGCCAAGACAGAGGCTGCAACCCGGTGGATCGATAATAATTGTTATGACCAGATGGTCTACAAGAGACCTAACTGGTAAAATAATTAAATCAGTAACCCAAAAAGAGGGTGTGGATGACTGGGAAGTTATAGAACTGCCAGCAATTATGCCGTCTGGCGATCCTTTGTGGCCTGAGTTCTGGCCTTTGGAACAGTTAGAGGCACTAAAAGCTGAATTGCCTGTGTCTAAGTGGTCTGCACAGTACCAGCAAGACCCTACTTCTGAGGAAGGTGCGTTAATTAAGCGCGAATGGTGGCAAGAGTGGGAAAAAGAAGGCCCGCCACCGTGCGAAGCTATAATTCAAAGCTGGGATACAGCGTTTTTGAAAACGCAACGCGCAGATTACAGCGCTTGTACCACTTGGGGGGTGTTTCAGCACCCTAATGAAAGTGGAGAAATGATGCCAAACCTTATATTGCTGGACGCATATAAGGAGAAACTGGAGTTTCCAGAGCTAAAAAGGGCAGCATACGATAAATATTGGGAATTTGAGCCTGATCAGATGATTGTTGAAGCAAAAGCCGCTGGTTCCCCGCTTATTTTTGAACTTAGGGCAATGGGTATACCTGTTACAGAGTTTACTCCGTCCAGAGGACAGGACAAAATAGCCCGTGTTAACGCTGTTAGTGATTTGTTTGCTAGTGGCGTGATATGGTGTCCACCAACTAGGTGGGCTGATGAGGTAATGGAAGAGTGCGCTGCTTTTCCAGCGGGAGATCACGATGATCTTGTTGACTCCACAACACAGGCGTTGCTTAGGTTTCGTCAAGGGGGGTGGATTAGAAGTACAATGGATGAATGGGATGACGAACCTAAATACAGAAGAGCAGTCGAATACTATTGAAAATAATTCTAGCATTTATAGATTTGTGCCTCACGGAGAAGTAAAAAATTTTAAAAAATTAGGGTGGGAAGTTGCAAGCCATATGGAAGGTTCACATCATGCCCGTCATGCTGTTATAATGAAAAAACTCGACACCGAGAAAAAGGAAGTATTTTAAAATGGCTATTGAAAAACCAATGACGCCCTCATCTCTTGATGTCGAAGGCTCTGAGGATGTAAAAATTGAGGTCGTAAATCCTGATGCTATCAGCATAGGAGATGAAGAAAGCGGCATGATAATTGATTTTACCGGGGAAATGACAGAGGAACTCACTGGCCCTGAGCATGACGCTAATTTAGCTGAGTTTATTGATGAGCCTGATTTGCAGGGATTGGCCTCTGAATTGATAGAAGATTTTATCTCTGATCGTCAGTCAAGAAAAGACTGGGCTAGGGCGTATGTCAAAGGTTTGGATCTTCTTGGCATGAAGATCGAAGAAAGAACACAGCCTTGGCAGGGAGCTTCAGGCGTGTTTCACCCAGTTCTCACAGAGGCAACGGTTAGGTTCCAAGCGCAGGCTATGGGTGAGATATTCCCAGCTTCTGGCCCAGTAAGAACAAAGCTTATTGGCAAGAAAGATTACGAAAAAGTAAAGCAAGCGCAACGAATCGAAAACGAAATGAATTATCTCTTAACAGAAGAGATGACAGAGTATCGTGACGAAACTGAACAAATGTTGTTCAGACTGCCTTTGGCCGGATCATCGTTCAAAAAAGTTTACTATGATCCAATCATGGAGCGTCCGTGTGCCATGTTTGTTCCAGCAGAGGACTTTGTGGTTTCTTATGGCGCTTCAGATTTAATGACATCTCCCCGTTACACCCATGTTATGAAAAAAACTCCGAATGAAATAGTTGAGCTTCAGGTTAATGGGTTTTATGTCGATGTCGATTTGCCTGATCCAGAGCCAGACTATTCAGACATCCAAGAAAAATACGATGAGATTGAGGGAGAAACCGCTGTTCTTGAAGAGGACGACAGGCACACCCTTTTGGAAATGCATGTTGATCTTCTTATGCCAGAGCCATTTGAAGATCCTGACGGTATTGCAAGGCCGTATATTGTCACCATAGACAAATCGTCTGAAACCGTCTTGTCAGTCAGGAGAAATTGGTATGAAGACGATCCTAAAAAGCGTAAGAGACAACACTTTGTTCACTATAGATACCTACCGGGACTTGGGTTTTATGGGACGGGTCTTATTCACCTTATTGGTGGTCTTGCTAAAAGTGCCACAAGCATTCTTCGTCAGCTTATTGATGCGGGTACGTTATCCAACCTCCCTGCTGGTCTTAAAGCTCGCGGATTGCGTATTAAAGGTGACGATTCGCCTCTCATGCCGGGTGAGTTCCGCGATGTGGACGTACCGGGTGGTGCAATTCGGGATTCGATTGCATTCCTTCCTTACAAGGAGCCATCATCGGTATTATACCAGTTGCTTGGAAACATCGTGGAAGAGGGGCGAAGGATTGGCTCCGTTGCTGATGTACAAGTTGGAAACCTCAACCCGCAAGCTCCGGTCGGAACTACGCTCGCGTTAATGGAGCGAAGTATGAAGGTTATGTCTGGTGTTCAGGCTCGCCTTCATCATGCTTTAAAAAACGAGTTAAGACTTCTAGCCAAAATTATTAAGGATTACATGCCACCAGAATACTCTTATGAGCAAGATGGTGACTTCAACAGGCAAAAAGATTTTGATGGTCGTATTGACGTAATACCCGTGTCTGACCCTAACGCAGCAACAATGGCGCAAAGGGTTGTGCAGTATCAGGCGGCTTTGCAGCTTGCTCAACAGGCACCCCAGCTTTATGACCTTGGAAAGCTACATCGTCAAATGCTTGAGGTTCTGGGCATTAAAGATGCTGAAGAAATTATTAAACTGCCAGACGATATAAAAGCAGCAGATCCTGTAAGTGAAAATATGTCCATGCTTAAACAAGAGCCAGTCAAGGCGTTTAAGTATCAGGATCACGAGGCTCACATTGCTGTACACTTGGCCGCAGCAGAAGATCCAAAGCTAAAAGAAATCGTAGCTCAGTCTCCATTTGCTGGCGCAATACAAGCGGCTCTTTCTGCTCACGTTACAGAACATGTTGCGTTTCAGTACAGGAAAGAAATAGAAAAGAACCTCGGCGTTGGTATGCCTGATGAAGAGACAGAGCTGCCAGAGGACATTGAGATTGAAATTAGTAGGCTGGCATCCGAAGCGGCTCAAAAGTTACTTCGTAAAGATCAAGCTGAAATGCAACAGAAAGAAGCAATGAAGCAACAACAAGATCCTTTAACTGTGATACAACAAAAAGAAATAGCTTTAAAAGAGGCTGAGTTTGCTCACAGAAAAGAAATGGATGTTGCTAAACTGCAATCTGACGTTCAGGCAAAAATGGCTAATCTTGAGTTACAAAAAGATCGTCTTGATTCTGAAGAGCAAAGAGAGGGTGCTAAACTTGGCGTTAAGTTGGCTACAGAGCTTGACCAATCAAGAAAAGATGATATTAGAGAAGGCACCAATATTGGTCTTGAAATAGCAAGGGAGCTAAGTAACAGAGATGGCGAACAATGATACAGTTTATTCACCAATCAAAGAAAAAATTAGAGAGTATTTAAATGTTCTCGCTGACCATATGGCCTGTGGTGGGTGCAAGTCCTTTGAAGAATACAGAGAGGCTGTGGGCAAAGTCGAGGCCCTCGCTGCCGTTGAAAGGGACATCATCGACCTTGAAGAAAGGTTCATTAACGACTAGGGCTTCCGGATTGCGGGGCTGTATAGTATATTGTAAATATTACTACTCACAGGGTTGTCCCTGCAAGGTACTGTGAACCTCGATCACTGCACAAGGAAAACAGATGTATTCTGCAAATAAAGAAGTCAACGAAAGCGTTGCAAATAAAATACCAGTACCCGCTGGGTACAAACTTTTGATTAAACCACTTGAGGTCAAAGAAAAAACAGACGCAGGCATTTATATGCCAGATGCACTGAAGAATGCGGAGCAAACCGCTTCAGTCATTGGGTTTGTTGTAAAAGCTGGGCCGGATGCTTACCAAGACGAGTCTAAGTTTCCAAATGGCCCATATTGTGAAGAAGGTGATTTTGTTATCTTTCGATCTTACTCCGGCACAAGGTTTAAGATTGATAAACAAGAGTTCCGTCTTATCAATGATGACACAGTAGAGGCTGTTGTCGATGACCCAAGAGGATATGCAAGAGTATGAACCAGTCGCAAGCCTTGGCTCAGGAAGAAGAGCAAGAAAAAGTTACCGATAACTTTCAAGAAGTGGAAGATAGCGGTTTTGAGTTAGAGATTATTGAGGACACCCCTCAAGAGGAGAAACCTCGCCGTGCTGAAGGGGTTGAGCCAAACGTCCCAGATGATACGGAAATAGAGCAGTATAGTGATGGCGTTCAAAAGCGCATCAAGCAATTAAAGTTTGAATATCACGAAGAGCGCAGACGCAAAGAAGAAGCCTCAAAAATGCAAGATGAGGCGGTTAGCTATGCTAAAAAAGTTTATGAGGAGAACCAAAAACTTCGCAAGGCCTTGGAAGACGGCGAAGGTGTTTTGGTAGAGCAGGCCAAGGGTCGAGTAGACGCAGAACTTGATAAGGCAAAAATAGCCTATAAAGCTGCATACGAGACCGGAGACCCAGATGCTTTGATTGAAGCTCAAGAAAAGCTATCTAGCCTGCAAAATGAAAAATATCGTGTGGAGTCTTATAAGCCTCAAAAGCGTGAGGCTCCCAAGCCAGACCCTGTAGTGTCTAAGCCGTCAATCCCAACGCCAGATCAAAAGGCGCAGGAATGGAGTGCAAAAAATACTTGGTTTGGTGAAGATAGTGAAATGACGGGATACGCCTTTGGTGTCCATGAAAAACTTGTCAAACAAGGTATTGATACCAAAAGTGACAAGTATTATGCCGCCATCGATGAATCTATGCGTAAAACTTTCCCAGACAAGTTTGATGAGCAAATTGAGGAAGCACCTGTTCGTCAAACTGGTTCCGTGGTTGCCCCCCAAAGTCGGAGTGCAAAAAAACCACGCAGAGTGCAATTAACCTCAACACAAGTCTCACTCGCCAAAAGACTTGGCCTTACGGCAGAACAATATGCGGCGCAACTCTTGAAGGAGTCTTCAAATGTCTGATAGAAGCCCACGCACTAATGACACTCGCGCTACTGCGGAGCGTCCTAAAACTTGGAAACGTGCTGGTACGCTACCAACCCCCGAATCCCGCGATGGAATAAAATATCGTTGGATACGCACCTCAACTCTGGGTAATAGCGATAACACTAATGTTTCTTCTAAGTTTCGTGAAGGCTGGACGCCAGTCAAAGCTGAAGATCATCCTGAGCTACAAGTGTTGCCTGATATCGACTCTCGATTTCAAGGTAATGTTGAGGTTGGAGGATTGCTCTTATGCGAAAATTCAGCCGAATATGTAGAATCTCGCAGTCAAGCCCACAGGGAAATGAACAAGAATCAAATCGACTCTGTGGACAATAACTTTATGCGAAATTCTGATTCTCGTATGCCCGTTCTACCACCAGAACGAAGCACAAAAACAACCTTTGGCAAGTAACCTGAGCGGGAGCTTGCCGTAGATAACAAGGAGGGACAATCATGTCCGCTACTGCCGCTCCCTTTGGACTGCGCCCAGTAGGAAACCTCGGAGGTAACTATAACGGTTCCTTCCGTCAGTATCCTATTCTGAGTACAGAATCCACAGCGATTGTTTTTGGTGATGTCGTCAAGCTAACTGATGCTGGCGCAACCACCACAATCCAAAAAGATACTGGCACAACTTCTGCCACACCTATTGGTATCTTTATGGGCTGTCGCTACACAGACATCAGCACTGGTCAAACCCAGTTCAGCCAAGTTTGGTCTGGCGCTGCCCATACAAATGGTATGGTTTATGTTGCTGATGATCCGAATATCCTTTTCGCAATTCAAGCTGATGGAACCGTCAATGATGACGATCTCGCAGCTAACTGCGCTCTTGTACAAGGCACCGCAAACACCACTCTAGGTATTTCGCGCGTTTCTTTGGACATCAGCACAGCCGCAACAACTGCTGCTCTCCCGATTCGTGTCGTGGATTGGCTAGGCGGTTATGACGGTGATGAAAAGGGAACAGCATTTCCAATTATGTTATGCAAGTTTAATACTGGTCATCAACTCGGAATCGGTGTCGTTTCTGGCAACGCTCCATCAGCAGCTTAAGAAAGGGGTTGTAATATTATGGCTATTTCACGCGCACAGCTCCTTAAGGAGCTTCTACCCGGTCTAAACGCATTGTTTGGTCTTGAGTACGGAAAGTACGAAAACGAACATTCGGAGATCTATGAAACCGAAACTTCAGAGCGTAGCTTTGAGGAAGAGGTCAAACTTTCAGGCTTTGGTGCAGCACCAGTTAAGCAAGAGGGTTCACAGGTCTCATTTGACACGGCTCAAGAGTCTTTCACAGCTCGCTATAACCATGAGACCATTGCTATGGGCTTTTCGGTTACAGAAGAAGCTATGGAAGATAACCTGTATGACTCTTTGTCTGCTCGTTACACTAAAGCCCTTGCACGGGCAATGGCGTACACAAAGCAGGTCAAGGCAGCTTCATTGTTGAACACTGGTTTTGATACCTTTACATCTGGCGATGGCGAGTTTCTTTTTGACACTGACCACCCGACAGTTGCTGGCGGTAACAACGCTAACCGTCCAACAGTAGCCGCTGACTTGAATGAGACATCATTGGAAGATGCTGTTATCAACATTGCAGCTTTCGTTGACGAGCGTGGTCTTTTGATCGCAGCCCGCCCACGCAAGTTGATTGTACCGCCTGCATTGATGTTTGTTGCAACTCGTTTGCTCCAGACTGAAGGCCGCGTAGGTACTGCTGATAACGATCTGAACGCTATCCGTTCAAACGGTTCGATTCCAGAAGGTTACACTATCAATCACTATCTGACTGATACAGACGCCTTCTTTATCACAACCGATGTTCCAAACGGCATGAAGCATTTTGTTCGTACTCCAATGTCAACATCTATGGATGGTGACTTTGATACAGGCAATGTTCGCTACAAGGCCCGTGAGCGTTACAGCTTCGGTGTATCAGATCCATTGGGCATTTATGGCTCACCGGGTGCTTAATTAAATTAAGCTAATACTATTTGATTGGGCGGCTTCTTGGCCGCCCTTTCTTTTGCTATAATAAACGAAACCCTGACAGCCGCATCCTGTGGCTGACACTAGCCACGACAGGAGTGACTTAAATGGCTACTACTACTTTTACTGGAGCGGTACGCTCCAAAGGCGGATTTACCTCTGTAAGCCAAAACGCTACAACAGGTGCATTCTCCACTCTTTCAAGCATCAGCTCAACTGGTGTATCTTCCTTTGATGCAAACACAATGGCTGTAGAGGCTGGCACTGGTATTACTACTGGTACTGGAACGATTTATCGTACTTCTGTGCAGCGTGTGGGCGGTATCATTACAACTCGTATTCTTATTGACCTAACTGGTCTGCGTTCAACAGGATCTGGTGACATCATCGGTGTTAACGGTACAGCGCTTGTTTGTCACATTGGTCAGATTACTGCTGCTAAAAACGGCACAATCTTGACAGGCAGCATGGAATGTTTTGAGGCACCTGCTGGCGGTGATCCAGACATTAACATTCACTCTGCCACAGAAGGCACAGGTGTTGAGGATGGGGCAATCGGTGACTTGACAGAAACACTTCTTGTCAATGCTGGTGACGCAACGCTTGGAAGTAAAGTTTACTTCTCTGCCGTCCCCGCTGCCGATCAGTTTTTGTATTTAACAACAGGCGCAGCTACAGACGCTGATTACTCTGCTGGCAAACTCTTTATTGAATTGATGGGCTACGAAGCCTAATAATGAGAGGGGTTAATCCCCCTCTCCTTTTTATAAGGAGATTGAAATGGCAAGATCAGACGTAAAGGTTCAACTCATTAGCGATGAGGTGGCGGCAGACGATGATTTCATTGTTGTGGCAGCTAGACCAAACACGGCAGCAACCCTAGCAAATTCGTCTTTTGCATCTGGAGGCGCAAGGCTTCTTGGTGTTACCACAACAGGCACTGGTGACAACGCTAAAACTAATACCATTGTTGGCACAGACGTTTTTGATAATGCGCTCACTGAAGTAATAGTTTCAACGGGTTCAGCCGAACAGGTTGATGGAACGAAGTTTTTTAAAACAGTAACTTCTATTACAAGCTCTGCACAATTCGCGGCAAACATAAAAATAGGCTCTCTCGCCTCTGCCGCGCAGGCTGTTTTTGGCGGTCGAGTTAGGTTAAAAGGATATTCAATCGTTTCAGGTGGTACTGCTGGTGTAATTGAGTTTATTAACGGCACTCCTGAAGATGGAGCTGTTTTATTTAAAGCCAGAACCATTGGAACTGACAACACAACGCTAGATAACACAATCCCAGAAGATGGCATTGTTTTTGAGAATGGGCTTTCTATCAAGTACACAGTGGGTACTATTGATATGATGAATATTTTCTATGCCTAGGAAAAAAGAAACACCGATCAGAACATCGGTTAAGTCCGGTAATTTTCGCGCCACTAAAAAGGGCGCGGGGATGACCTCTAAGGGCGTCAAGGCGTACAGGGCTGCAAACCCCGGAAGCAAGTTAAAGACTGCCGTCACAGGCAAGGTAAAGCCGGGTAGCGCGTCCGCTAAGAGGCGTAAGTCATTCTGTGCAAGATCAGCAGGACAAATGAAAAGGTTTCCTAGCGCTGCTAAAAATCCAAATAGCAGACTAAGGCAAGCGAGAAAACGGTGGAAGTGCTAATGAAACTTGAGCAACAACAAGTTCAGGAACTCACTGTAGAGCAAGTTATGGCTGAGTTAGTAAAGCATGAGGCTGAGTGTAATCTGCGTTATCAGCGCATTGAAGAGCGTCTTGAGGATCAAAGAGGCCATATGTGCAAGCTTGATCAACGTCTTTGGTGGATTGTTGGTTTGGTTATAATTGCGCCTTTCTTACAAAGGCTACTCTAATGACAATTTCAAGAGCTTCTATGGGGAAGCAGTTAAAGGGTAATAAGATGAAAAAGAAAAAAGTCAAAAAAATGATTGGTGGCGGCAAGCTGCTTGGATCTATAAGCCCTTTAGCTGGAGCGATTTCTGGCAAGGGAATTTTTGGTCGAGCATTTGGCAAGGGAGGCAAAAATCTTGGATCTTTTAGCCCCTTGGCCCAACTACTTAAAAGTAAAGATGGTAAAAAAGTAGTTGGAATGATGAAGTCCTCTTCTCAACAAGCGGATAAAAAGAAAAATCCTATGGGTGATCCGGGTGAGTTTGCCCCCGCAACACCAATGAAGGTTGGCGGTTCTGTGAAGCGTAAGCGTTCAATTGACGGCATTGCACAGCGCGGAAGAACAAGGGCTAAGTAATGACTAAGAAAAAAACTGTTACCGATCCGGGAAGGTTTATGAGTGAATTTGCAAGCCCGCTTATCAATGAAGCGGAAAGCAGGTTTGGTGTTAGCCTAAACCCTAGATTGAGGTCAAAGCTAGGCATCAAAGGCAAAACAACATCTTCTGTTGCACCTACGGGAGTAAGCGCGGGTGTCGGCAAGGGCGTTAAAAAAGCAGCAGAAATGGCAAAAATGGCTGGCGCAGCAAAAATGATGAAATCTGGAGGCGCGGTAAAAAGAAAGCGCTCTATAGATGGAATTGCCAAGCGAGGCAAGACAAGGGCTAAGTGATGCGCCGTAGAAATTATTCTTCTGAGTACAAGAACTATCAAGGAACCCTTGTGCAAAAAAAACGAAGAGCAAGCAGGAACACAGCCAGAAAAAAAATGGTTGCCGCTGGTAAGGTCAGGAAGGGCGATGGGAAAGACGTTGCTCACAAGAACGGAAACCCAAAGGACAACCGCCTTTCAAACTTAAAAGCAGTGCCAGCCTCAAGGAACAGATCTTATGCAAGAACAAAAACTTCAAGAAAAGTTAGCAGGAGAGCGTAAAGAGGGGGTTGTAAAGGTTCATTGTGGCCCTAGATGCCCAAGATGTCAGGATGCATTAAGAACCGTGTATGTACACGGACATGAGCAGTGTACTGCTTGTGGATGCGTTATTGAAGATTGTTGCCAAGGAGAAGTCTCATGCGGAAGTGTGGAGAAAAAAAACCAGTAGCTATGAAGCGCGGCGGTAAAGCCACTGTAAAAAATCCAGTGGCTAAAGCTGTAGGGGGCATGAAACCTAGCGTTGTAAAGCCAAAGAAGGGAAAGGGGTCTTACACGAGGAAGATCTCTTCCTTTAGTTCTGGGGGCGCTGCAAAGGTTCGGGCTGCTGGCAAAGAATACATGGCTAGTATCAGGGCTAAAGCCCCAGCAACTGGAGTAAAAGCCAAGGCAAGGCAAAAGGCCGCAAAAGAAAGGATTGAGAAAGATTTGAATAAAGCTCGCAAGGGCTTTGCCACTCCAGCCAAACAAGCGGAAATGAGTCATGGTGGGAGCGTGAAGAAAAAGGTTGATAAGGTTGTTAGGGGTCTGAAGAAGGCATCTAAATCACACGCTGGTCAGGCAAAAACATTATCTTCTCTTAAGCTAAGAGAGGGCGGATCTACAACAAAAAGAAAGCCAAAGATAAAAACCCCAAAAGGCACAAAGGGATTTAAGGGAATACAGCCCCTGAGACCCACTACCATGAGGGCAAGTAGATATGAGTCTGGTGGTGATGTTGAGCCAATGAAAAAGGGCGGCAAAACAAAGTCTACCGTTAATAAGGCTGGTAATTATACAAAGCCATCAATGCGTAAACAAATATTTAATAGAATTAAAGCTGGCGGTAAAGGCGGCGCTCCGGGTCAGTGGAGTGCGCGTAAGGCTCAAATGGTAGCCTCTGCCTACAAAAAAGCTGGTGGAGGATATAGAGACTAATGCCGCCTAGGAACCACAAAAGCTGGGTACAAGAGCCTAGTGTAGAGTACATAAACTCACTTATATATTCTGATCATGGTTTGTATGAGCAAGAGATAGAAAACATATTTTCCAAGGTTTGGGTTCCAATGTGTCACTCTAGTGAGCTGCCAAACTTGGGTGACTTTAGAAAAACACAGATAGCGTTACAGAATGTTTTAGCTGTACGTTTTGAAAATGGTGTAGTCAGGGCATTCCTTACAGACAAGGTAATGCGTCCTTCAGGCAATGATTTGTCTTTAACCTACCATTCAAGTAACTGGACAGAGCTATATTGTGAAATCAAACACGGCGGAATGGTTTGGGTTACGCTGGACCCTAATCCTGCACAGAGCGTTGAAGAGTGGACAGGCGGGGCTTTTGATTGCATATCAGATGCTATCGATAGTGAAGAAATGGAAGTTTTTCACTACCATAAAGCGGTAATAAATACAAACTACAAGCTATGGCACGATACTAATAGCGAGTTCTACCACGATTTTATGCACTACTTTAATCGTGTGTCAGGGTTTAACGATGAATACTTTGCTAGAAAAAACATACCATTTGATAACGGACACGTTAACGTCAGTAGCTTTACAGTTAACTACGAGGAATACGATGGCTTTGAGGATAGAGGAGAGCTTAGTTTCCCTAACCTCCCACCCAATCAATGGTACATGGTTGATCTGTTCCCCGGATTTAATTTTAATCTGCGTGGCAGTGCTTATAGAAGCGATAGCGTTACACCTCTTGGGCCAAACAAGGTACTTATTGAGTTTCGCGGATATGGTCTCAAGAAAGATACGACCGAAGAACGCAATACCAGAATTAAGCACCATAACTCTATCTGGGGGCCATTCGGGAGAAACCTTCACGAAGACTTAATTGGAGTCGCTGGTCAAGGCACAACAATGCGTGAGGGAACTGAGCCACGCAACATATTGCATGGAAGGCATGAGAACGGAACCATCCATGATGAGGTTGGTATGCGTCATTATTATGCAGAATGGAGCAAGTGGATGGGGGTTGAAGCGAGTAACCCCAATCTATCCATAGCCGCCTAATGATACATGCATTTTTATTAATTGTTGTTCTCGGCGGTAAAACAGTTAGTCAAGATATGTACTTCCGGTCAATAGATGACTGCAACTATTTTGCCTCTAAAGTCTCAAAAAGATACGGTAATTATCAAAGCTATAGTGGCGTCCCTTCAAAGCACAAGGTTACGTCTTATTGTAAGCCAGTTAAAATCAACCCAAACGCAACAGAAGTTTATTAGATGATTGCTGAAACTCTAGCGGGAATATCTTTATTTAAGGCTGCTGTAGATGGCATCAAAAGCGCCATCGGCACAGCCAACGATGTATCCGATATAGCAAGCTATATAGATGGCTTGTTTGAGGGTGAGAAACAGGTACAGCAACTTAGAAGTAAAAAGTCTGGTGTTGGTGGCGTTGGAGATCAATTTGGTGTAAAATCAGTAGCAACAGAGGTTATTAACGCAAGAATAGCCAAGGAGCAAATGCAAGAAATCGCAACTATGGTCGATATGCGTTTTGGTCATGGAACTTGGAGAAGTATAACAGAAGAGAGAGCGAAAAGAATAAGAGAAGCTAAAGAGGCCGCTGCTGAAGCTAGAAGACAAAAAATTCAAAAGGCGCAAGAGTTAGAGGAGACCATAAAGATGTGCCTTGGGGTTTTTGCTCTTGTAGTAACGATACTTGGTCTTGTTGTATTTTTAATGGTTTCTGTTGCTAAGGCTCTTGTTTAAAAGTTATAGGGAACTTTATGCCGTTAAAAAAATCGCAAAGAAGTCTTAAATCTTGGACTAAGCAAAAGTGGACAACGAAAAGTGGAAAGCCCTCTACACAAGGACCAAAGGCCACTGGGGAGCGTTACCTACCAGCCTCTGCTATCAAGTCGCTTTCGTCTAAGGAATACGCATCCACCACGGCTGCTAAAAGAAAAGCAACTAAGGCTGGTAAGCAATTTGCCAAACAGCCTAAAAAAATACGAGCTAAAGTAAAGCCTCATAGGAAGGTCAGATAATGGCTGTAATAACACCTGATTTACCAGAAATATTTGAAGAGGCATTTGAAAGAGCGGGGCTGTCACTTCAAACCGGGTATGATTTGAAGACCGCTAGGCGAAGTTTTAATCTTTTAACATTGGAGTGGCAAAACCGTGGACTTAATTTGTGGACTATCAATGCTGGTACACAAGCTCTCACAGCGGGTACAGCAACTTATACGTTACCTACGGGAACGATTGACATTATTGAGCAACAAATTCGTACAGGCACTGGCACGAATCAAGTCGATACTGATGTTCAGAGGATTTCGGTATCAACGTATGCTAAAACAAGTGCAAAAAATACGCAGGGTAAGCCTTCGCAGGTATTTGTACAAAGGCTGGCAACGTCTACAACAGTTACTCTGTGGCCTGTACCAGACAGTGCAGCAACGTATACGCTCGCTTATTACTACCTTTTGGGGATAGATGGTTTAGCTTCAGGGGTTGCTGGCACGGCAGGAGTCCCGCCAAGGTTCATACCTTGTCTAGTTACAGGATTAGCGTATTATATAGCTATGAAGAAGCCGGAAGTGGCAAATAGGGTTGCCCCCCTAAAGCAGGAATATGAGTTCCAGTTTGAACTGGCAGCAAACGAGGATACTGAATCCTCCGCGTTAAAATTTGTACCATATGATACATTTTACCTAGGAGGGTAATATGCCTATTAGAATTAAAAAACTCGGTCAAAAGGGTGGCCCAAAGGGTCAGGACAAAACAATACCTCTTCCAAAAAAGAAGCCTCGTTTAGCCAACCCTAGGCATCCAATGAATGCAGAGAAGACAAAGCCTCTAGGTAAGGCAAGTGGCGGCAAACTTAAAATGGTAGAGAAGGGTGGAAAGAAAGTCCCATTCTTTGCCGCAGACGGAAAAGGAAAAATGGCTATGGGCGGTATGATGAAGAAAAAAGGTATGGCTAAAGGTGGCATGATGAAGAAGGGCTACGCCAAAGGTGGCCCTGTAAAGGTTAAGTCAGGAGACACCCTGTCTCAGATTGCAAAGAAAAATGGCGTTACCTTAAAGGCTTTGCTGGGTGCTAATCCAAGCATTAAAAACGCCAATAAGATCCGCTTAGGTCAATCTATTAAGCTCCCCACTAATATGGCGGGTTCTAAGTCTTCTAATCCATATGCAGGCATAAAGCGCGGTCAAATGGCTGACATGGATGTTAAGAACAAGTCAGAAAAGCGTCAGCGTACAGCGACTCGCTCAATGCAGAGTCAAGTTAAGCAAGGTGGCAGCAGGATGACGCCAACGCCAAGCAAGGCAGCGGCCACTAAAGAAAGCAAGTCAGGACGCGAAGCAATGCTGGCTAAGGCCCGTAAGTTGCGTGATAGCAAACAAGCTGCAAAGCCCACTGGGAAAACATTAGCAAACACACCTAAATCAGGCGCTGCCAAGGTCGCTGAAACTCGCATGGCTAAGCTTGCTAACAAAAACAAAGTAGCCCGTAGAGCGGGCGGTGGTATGATGAAGAAGAAGGGTTATGCCAAAGGCGGTATGATGAAAAAGGGTATGGCTAAAGGTGGTGTAATGCGCGGTACTGGTGCAGCCACAAAAGGTAAACGCTTTGGACGCGCAGGCTAGTAAATGCCAAATGCAGTAGGGAAACACGCTTACGGCATATGTGATAAAACAGGGTTTAGGTATAAGTTATCTGACCTTGTTTTTGAAACAAAGAATGGTGCCAGAACTGGTATGCGTGTAGGAAATGACGTAGTTGATCAGGATCACCCTCAAAACTTTCTTGGCAGAGTTAGGGTGAGCGATTCTGAATCCATACTCAACGCAAGGCCTAATAGAACAGAACCTGACTCAATAAATCTTCTTCAGGACAATCCATTTAAGACTGGGGCTTCTGGCGGCTCTAATACCACTATAACAATAACTGAAGTTAATCATGGTAGAAGCACTGGGGACACAGTTAGATTTAGAACAGTAGAGCCATTTGATGGTATAACGACATCAGTTATGGAATTGGCTGCTGGATATTCAATAACAAAAGTATCAGATGATACTTACACCGTGTTAGTTTCTGGCGGTGCAACAACAGGATCTGTATCTGGGGGAGGCTTCTTTGCAAGCGCTGGCCCAGTTACCGCTTTGGGGTAGTTAGATGTCTTTTACATATGCTGAATTAAAAACTGCCATTCAAAATTTTACAGAAAACGCAGAAACAACATTTGTAGCCAACCTTCCTGTTTTTATTAGGGCCGCAGAACAAAGAATACTTGCTGCTGTTGACTTAGAAAATTTTAGAAAAAATGCAACCGCGTCCATGACAAGTGGTAATAAGTTTTTACAGACACCAATTGATTTTCTGGCTCCCTTTTCTCTTTTTATAACAACAACCGACAAAGAAAATTTTCTTTTAGAAAAAGATGTTAACTTTATAAGAGAGGCCTACCCCAGCGGTTCGACCACAGGAACCCCGGTATATTATGGTTTTTTTGATGCTTCTGTGACCGCAGCTTCTGGGAATGTATCGGCTAACTTTATATTAGGGCCAACACCAGATGCGGATTATGATGTAGAGCTTCACTATTATTATAGGCCAGCAAGCCTAACAAGTTTGTCTGATTCAGAGTACACATGGTTGAGTCAAAATGCCCCCAATGCTTTGTTGTACGGGTCTCTAATAGAGGCATACATATACATGAAGGGCGAGTCTGATATTGTTGGTCTTTATGAGGGCAGGTTTAGTGAAAGCATGTCTAGGTTAAAGGATCTTGCAGAGGCAAGAGAGAACTCAGACGCCTACAGAGAGGGGCTTCCAACAAGAGAGAGGACTTAGGGAGACATGAAAATAGCCATAGTTGGCCTTGGCAAAAGTTATTCTGACTATATATCTGCTAGGGTTGCGTCTCATCAGTTTGATGAGGTGTGGGGTATAAACTGCATAGGCGGTATTATACACGTTGATAAAACATTTATGATGGATCCTGTGTCTAGGTTTCTGGATACAGAAAACGCAGGAACTCAAACGGGCATAGCCCGTGAATTTTTAAGTAATAACACCAAGCCTATAATAACATGCCAGCTAGATGACAGAATAAGTTACCTAGAACTTTTTCCCTTAAAGGAAGTGGCTACTGAGCTAGGGTTTTGTTATTTTAATAACACTGTGGCTTACGCAGTTGCGTATGCAATATGGGCGGGAGCAAAAGCAATATGTATGTATGGTATAGACTATACATATAAAAACGTAAGCATGGCTGAGTCTGGCAGGGCCTGTGTTGAATTTTGGTGTGCCATAGCGGTGTCAAAGGGGATTAAAATAGAGGTGGCAAGCGGCTCCAGTCTTCTTGATACTAATGTCCCAGATAATGAAAAGCTGTATGGATATCACAGACTAGAAGACCCTTTGGTTCAAACAGTGCAAGATGGATCATTATTAATAACGAAGCAATCAGAGATACCGTCTCCTGAGCCTGTGGATCACGAGCCTGTAATTTTTGGGAGACATGATAATGTTTGACTTGGCTAAGGCGGGCTTAGGCTCAATAAATATTGTTACATCTGATAATGGTGGGCTGTCTAGCGATCAGATAGCCGATCTTGCTACTGATAAAATCGTTTATGTTTCTGAGCAGGCTCCTAATGAAATAAAGATACAAGCAGAGGCTTTTAAGGATAGAGTCCATGAGTTGTTGAGATTTTATGTGGAGTTGGCGAGAAGGGAGGAACGTGCTACAATTTGTTCAAAGATTCGTGAAGCTGGTCAGCACGAACTAGCTGACGCTATAAGGAGAATATAATGGCTATTGCACAGGCAATGTGTACATCGTTTAAAAGTGAGCTTTTAACGGCAACACATAATTTTGCTACAAACGGAAATGCTTTTAAGCTGGCTCTGTACGCAGAAGGAAGTGGCGGCAAATCAAATACCACAGCGACTTTGGGTGCGACCTCAACGGCCTTTGTAACAACAGGAGAGGTTGCCTCTAGTGGATCTTACGCTACTGGAGGGGGTACTCTTACAAAAGTGGCTCCAAGCACATCAGGAACAACAGCATTTACTGACTTTGCTGACCTTAGCTTTACAACTGCTACTATTACGGCTATGGGCGCGTTGATTTATAACAGCACCAACGGAAACAAAGCTGTTGCTGTTTTAGACTTTACCTCTAACAAAACCTCTACATCTGGCACCTTTACAGTGCAGTTTCCCACAGCGGATGCAACCAATGCTATTATCCGCATAGCGTAAGAGGTTTACTGTGGCAAATATCACGGGATGGGGGCGAGGCACTTGGAACCAATTAACTTGGAACCAAGGCATTCCTGTGGTTGTAACTGGGGTTTCTGCGACAGCCGCGCTCGGTGAGGAAACAACTAATTGTTCTGCGAATGTTGTTGGCGTAGGTGCGGTAGCAACGGCGGGGCTGGGTGATGAGGCCGTTACTGGGGGCTGTGTAGTATCCTTAACAGGAACTTCAGCCACAGGCGCTACAGGCGCTGTAACGCTAGAGTCAAAGTACGCTGTTACAGGGGTAACAGGGACTACCGCATTAGGGGCGGTAACTGTTCGGGCAGGCGCAAAAGTAACAACGAGCGCAACAGGCATCGTTGCTACTGGTGCAACAGGCACAGTTACGTTAGAATCGAAGTACGCATTCACTGGCGTTTCAGGCACTTCTGGGGTTGGTAATGCTGTTGTATATAGTGAAGTTTTAACCGATCAAGTTGGAATATGGATTCAGGTAACTGGTGCCACTTCACAATGGACTATAGTGCAGCCCACACAAAACGCAGTGTGGAAAAAAGTGGCTTAGGAGTAATTTATGGCTAGTTCGTTTAGTACAAATCTTGGTATAGAAAAGCCAGCTTCGGGGGAGCTGTCTGGCACTTGGGGAGATGTAACTAATTTTAACTTCGATATATTTGATCGTATAACTGGCGCGGCTGATCTTACCGCTTCAGATCTTACAACAGATCTTACTATACGAGCCACATCGCCAACCTCCGGCCAGAGCAATGTGCAGACCGGGATGTTTTCAGTTATAAACTTAAAGGATAGCGGCTCTGATTTGGGTGGCACAAATGTGGTTACAATAGCACCCAACTCAGCTAGTAAATTTTTTATAATTAAAAACTCTTTAACTGGCGGTCGAGCGGCCACCATTAAACAAGGCACAGGCGCAACTGTTTCAATACCCGCTGGCACATCAGACATTGTTTTTTGTGACGGAGCAGGATCGGGCGCTGCGGTTACTGGTCTTGCAACCTCTTTTAATGTTGGTAGTAGTGCAGAAGTTGCAGGCACCGCTACCGCTCTAGCCATAGCTTTAGGATAGGAGTAAAAAATGGCAAATGATGCTTCCGTAACAATACAGGCAACAGTTCTGCCAGATGAAATTGCTAAAACTTTTTCCGGCACTATGACTGTTACCCCAGCAGACGCAAACGATAAATGGTATTACAAAAAGACCAGTGTTTCCAATTCAAGCACTGACTTGATGGCGGGTAGTTACACAGATTACACCGCTGTGGATGATGACACTGCACTTACCGCAGTGGCTACAGGCGATAAGGTAAAGTTCTTGTTCATTAAGAATATAGATGCAAACAGTCGCAGTATTTATATCGTATTAGACGCAGGCACGGCCTCATCTAGTGCAACAGATGGTATTACCATAGGTCCAAACGAGGCTTTCGCCGCTAGATTGCCCAATACAACTGTAGCCGATATACATGCTATATCATCTGCGGCAACCGCTGAAGTCATTGTGTGTGCTTTACTAGATGACGTAGCATAGGAGTAGAACATGGCTAATACCTTTAAAAATAAGGTGTTTGACGGTGGTAACGCTAGTGCCAATTCGGACATGATCGTTTATACCACGCCAAGTTCTACAACTACTGTTGTTATTGGTCTGACACTGGCAAACACTTCAACTGCTCAAATCACTGTAGACATTAAGTTAAACGCAAACGGTATAGTGTTTTTAGCTAAGAACATTCCAATACCAGCGGCGTCTAGTTTTGAATACATGGCAGGAAACAAAATTGTCATGGAGACTGGGCATAGCTTAATTCTGCAAAGTGACACAGAAAATAGTCTGGATACCGTAGCGAGTATAATGGAGATCACCTGATGCCGTATTATGGAAATAGTCCTGCTACAAACTTTGAAAGCATCCCGGCTATTCAAGAGTTTAGCGGTGATGGTAGCGCGACCACGTTTACCCTTACGACTTCTGTAAGCTCCGCACAAAGCATACTGGTTTCCGTAGATGGTGTTATTCAGGAAGCCGGGGACGCATATACCGTACCTGACGGCACTACGCTTACCTTTAGCGAGGCTCCGTCTAGTAACGCTGGTAACAACATCTTTGTTAATTACCTTGGCAATACGCTTGGCACGGTGGCACCAGCCGCTGAAAACAAGGGTAACTTCAAAGGCGGCGGCTTGTTCCGTACTAATGCACAATCCCTTACATCTGATATCACTATTCTAGCCACAGAGAACGCCAACGTAACTGGTCCGTTTACTGTGGCTTCTGGTGTTACATTAACCGTTGAAAGCGGTGGGACATTGGTGACGCTATGAGTACATTAAAGGCAGATACCATTCAGAGTACAGGCGGCGGCGCGGCTACGCTGACTAAGCAAAGTGCAGCAAAAGCTTGGATAAATCTTAATGGCGGAGGAACCATTGCCACAAGAGGCTCGTTTAATGTTGCATCTATTGCAGATGAAGGAACTGGCGCATATCAAACCAACTTAACATCCGCAACCGCAGACGCAAACTATGCTTTGGCGGGGACTTCTGGAGATGGTGGATCTAATTCTGGGTGCTGGCATAGTACAGGTTACAATGTAAATAGTTACAACACTTCTAATACAACATCTTCTTTCCATCAGCAGATATATTATGCAACTGCTTCTGTTGCAGATACTTCATTTGTATACTGTACCTTACACGGAGACCTAGCATGAGTGAGATACTAGTAAACAAACTCACTGGCACAAGCACCGCTGGGTCTATCCTTGTAACAGGTGAAGGTAATAGCACGACCACTAAC
>Ga0070747_1000348_pt1 | contig 23621 bp, 26 predicted proteins | sample VirMetDEL_Mar_31_FD_77321 | JGI IMG/M metagenome (GOLD analysis project Ga0070747, IMG submission 77321) | Aqueous microbial communities from the Delaware River and Bay under freshwater to marine salinity gradient to study organic matter... | ecosystem: Environmental > Aquatic > Marine > Coastal... | reverse complement strand
TAAATGAGCATATATTAAAAACTAGTAAAGTAGATGCTGAAACTGGTGCACTAACTATAAATTCACCAGACGGTAAAGTAGAATTGGCAACTGATGTGTGGAGAACAGCAGGAACTTCTCAAAAGGTTGCATCTGCAATTGGTAAAGGTATGAGAACTTGTCTAAAAGAAAATATAGATGAAAGGAGAAATAGTTAATGAGAACCCAGCTCCTTTGTACATTTACAAATAATCGTGCCCTATCTAAAACAGTCGATAGAATTATAGATGCTTACGATATCTTATATAATAAAATGTTTGTTCTCAAGAATGAAAATGATACTAGAGAATTGATGTGTACATATAATATAGATGCTACAGGAAGGGTAGAAATCTTTCCAGAAACTATATCCCTACACAGGAAAAAACAAACAAATACCCTTTATACAATTAACGCCTTAAACGAAACAATTAAAACCTGTAATAACGGTGTCCTAGATACAACTTTTCAGGTAGATTGGGAAAATTATAGAAACTGTATAATGGTTACTAATGAAGATGGATTAAGACGAATAGATACATCTGTCAAGGAAATTATACATATTAAGGTAAAACGATGATATTTATATATAGTTAACTATCTTAGGAGAGAATCAATGATAAAATTAAAAGACCTACTAACTGAAATTGATGATGAAAAAATCATTAAATATAAGGATAAAGACGGAAAACCAGGAGAAATGAAGGCTGGTTCTGCAAAAACAATGGAAAAAGGTCATCCAGCAAAAATAGCTTGGGATAAGATGGCAGAAAAAGATTCAGAAGGTGGTGACGACAAAAAAGATGACAGTCAAAAGGTTTCATTTGATAGAACAGCAGGTAATGATACAGATTCAAAGTCAGACTATAGTGTTGATGGTAGTGCTGGTAAAGGTCAAAAAGTTGTTGATGGAAAGATTACTATAGGAGAAGATGATAACACAGTAGAAGTTGACGTAGAAGACTTGGCCAATACACTTAACATTCCAGGAATAGATGCAAAAACTTTAGCTAAAAAGTTCGAATCAGGAGATGCAGGTATAGATGCTGATTCAGATGGAAGAATAGACTTTAGTTTCTATGATGATAAGATAGGAGACATTAGTGCACAAGTAGAAAATGACGGACACTATGATTTTGATGCACAATCTTCTAGTTTATCCGACGACCAGCAGGAAGAAATGAGGGACGGTTTAGAAGATCTATTAAAGCATCAATACCATGACGATATAAAACCAGAAGATGAAGGTGAGGATTATGACAACGATGAAGATATGGATGATGACGACGATGAAAATATGGATGCTAGCGATGAAGATAAAAAACAGGAAGCAGCAGGCTTCTCAGCAGGAAATCCAGATCGAGATCCTAGATTTGTTGATCCTTACACAGAACAACCAACAAGAAAAACTGAATATAAAGGATCCCTTGAATATAAATTCGAAGATGAGGATAAAGAATTTTATGAAAATCTACCAGATGAAGATGAGCATTTAGAAACACTTCCAAAAGCCATGGCAAGCAAGAAATGGCCATATTCAGTCATGCATCCTAAGAAAAAACTACAACAAGTTGCAAAATTTCTTAAAAGAGGAAAGAAATTCGACGGGCCAGCAGACATATCTGACGAAGATGTACAATTTGTAAGAGATACATTTTATAATGATGATAAAAACCCTATTGGACAGAAAATGGAAAAGATAAGTGATGAGCGATTAAGAATAGGCATCATGCAGGACCTTGATAATTTAGCTGATGGAAATATCATGAAACTTATGAGTAGGATTGTTACTCCTGAAAAAGATGGTGAAGCTTACACAGGAATTGGTGGTATGACAAAAGGTCCTTCAAAGTATAAACTAGATGATAAAAATTGGGATATTTTTGACGACTCAAAGGAGTCAACTGATAAAACCAAATCAGGTGAGACATTTACAACCTATTCTGGTGACAGGAGATTTATGACTAAAGCTGAACGAGAGCCTTGGCGATATAAAGATGAGAAAACAGGTAAATTACGACGTGATATTCCTATTAAACAAGATTATGAACCCAAAAGAAGAAATAAAACAGAAGGCATGATTAAATTAAAAAGCCTACTAAAAAAATAATGGCAGACCAAAACTTAATATTAGGTAAAGATAAGAAAAAGAAAGGCAATACTATGTCGTATCATGGTAAGAAGCTAGGTATTAAGTCTGACCCTGATGCACACAATAAGCGACGTGAAAAGGACGAAGAAGAACTAAGAAAGCTTTTACGTGACCTTATACAAAACGAAATAAAAAATCTATTTGTAAAAAAATAGTAAAAATATTTGGCCTGGATTTTACCATGTCAATTATTTTGTTTATATTTAATAATAATTAAAGAATAACTAAATACTAACTAATAATTAACTTATGACAAAGCTTTCGCTGAGCGTCCTTCTTTTCTTGTTTGGACAAACCTTAATTTGGTTTCAAACTAATGGTCAATTCATATGGCCATGGTTTCAAAAACACCCCATATTTTTATCGATTGTAGGAGGATCTACAATATCTTATGCGTTTATAATAGCAACTAAGTTTGCGTTTGAACACTTTGATGGATTATTATGGCCTGGTAGATTCTTAGGATTTGCACTAGGTATAAGCTCCTATGCAATTTTAACTTGGATTTTTATGGGAGAAGGCATATCTTTAAAAACCTTCACATCATTAATCTTAGCAATGGGAATAATCAGTGTACAATTATTTTGGAAATAATGTTAATAACTTTTAACTCAGAATTTTTTTATGTTAAATAAATTTATTATATTACTATATAAAATTAAATTATGGCAAAACAACTAGGATACGCATGTATAAATATGACACTTGCAAAGCAAGGCATATCATGCAACAGAAGTATGATACGTAGAACCTTTCAAGCAAAAGGTCCAGAGTATGCATCAGAATTAATATTGGAAAACTTACGAAATTTAACAAAAGTAATAAGTTGGAATAATCAAAATGGAATTAAAGTCTATCGCATGTCAAGTAACATGTTTCCATGGATGTCAGAATACGAACTTACAGATTTACCAGACTATGACAAAATTTGTAATTTACTAAAGGGCATCGGCAAATTGGCAATGGATAATGGTCAACGACTATCATTTCATCCAGGTCAATTTTGTGTACTAGCTTCACCAAACGAAAATGTAGTACTAAATGCAATGAATGAACTAGATAAATCTGCACAAATTATGGATCTTATGGGTTTACCAAAGTCTCGTATGGCAAAAATTAACATACATGTTGGCGGTGCATATGGTGATAAAAAGTCTGCACTAGATAGATTTTGTAAAAACTTCTTAAGATTGCAACCATCAGCACAAGCACGTCTAACTGTCGAAAACGATGATAAAGCAAACATGTACTCTGTCAAAGATTTATATGATGGTGTATACAAAGTAGTTGGTATACCTATTGTATTCGACTACTTCCATCACAAGTTTTGCACAGGTGATATGACAGAAGAAGAAGCACTAAAACTTGCAGCTTCTACATGGGGTGATATAAAACCTTGTACACATTATTCAGAATCAAGACGTGCAGAACAAAAACTTATTGTCGAGCAAATTTGCAAAAACAATAATATAACAATAGACCAAATGCAAGACTTTCCAACACTTGCTACAATGTACAAAGAATTCAGCAAGATAAAAGTACAAGCTCACTCTGATTATATTGTAGAAGAAATCAATGATTATGGTCTAGATATCGACGTTGTAGTCGAAGCAAAAGCTAAGGAATTAGCTTTTATGGAAAAGAAAAATATTTTAACAGAAGTTTTACCATGTTAGAATTTTTTTATATATTAAATAATAATTAACAAAAAAAGAGGAAAAAAAATGGCAATTGACTTAGACGCAATTAGACGTAAACTCGGAGATTTACAATCTCAAACAACAAGGACTTCCCACTTATGGAAACCAAGTCCAGGAAAAAATCAAGTAAGAATCGTACCTTACCAACACAATAAAGACAATCCCTTTCAGGAACTGTTTTTTCACTATGACTTAGGTAAAAAGAATTATCTTTCACCTGTAACATTTGGAGAACCAGATCCAGTTGTAGAATTTTCTGAAAAGTTAAAAGCAACAGGAAATTCAGACGATTGGAAACTTTCTAAAAAGCTAGAACCAAAAATGAGAACTTATGTTCCTGTTTTAGTTAGAGGAGCTGAAGGAGAGGGTGTAAAATTATGGGGATTTGGTAAACAAGTATATACAGAACTATTAGGATTTATTACAGATCCAGATTATGGTGATATTACAGATCCAGGATCAGGTAGAGATATTGTAGTTGAATTTACTCCATCTGAAGGTGCAGGATCTTATCCTAAAACTACTATTAGAGTAAAACCAAATCAAACTCCAGCAACAACTGATAAAGCTACTGCTGAGAAAATTATGACTGGACAAGAAGATATTTTTAATATTTTTAAGAAAGTTTCATATGATGATTTAAAGTCTGCATTAGAAGAATGGTTAGATCCTAGTACAGACGGAGAAGAATCAACAGGTGATTTACCATGGGAAAATAAAAAGCAAACAACTGAAAAGGCTCCAGTAGTAGCTGCATCAACCGCAAAAACTACTGATGATATATCTGCAGCTTTTGACGACTTATTTAATCAATAGGAGAAAAACAATGGAAAAAGAAACATTAAAAAGAAAAATTGAAAATCCAGTTAGGGCTTTAGCAAAAGAATTAGAAGGCAGAGGACAAATGACAGGTATAATATCTGAATTAGTTAATGCAATTTTAACGAATGTTAAAGAGTTAGGTAGAGATAAGTAATATGGGAAATCAAGAAAAAGACGCACTAGCAGAACAACTTGCAACGTCATTAAATAAAAAATTTAAAGACTATAAGGTTGCATATTTTCTTGACGGATCTGAAGACACACCTACAGACTTAACTGAATGGATATCCACAGGCTCATCAATGCTAGATTTATGTATATCAAATAGACCTAATGGAGGAATACCAGTTGGTAGAATTACCGAAATAACTGGATTAGAAGCTTCAGGAAAGTCTTTAGTAGCAGCTCAAATTTTAGCAAATACACAAAAAGCAGGAGGTTTAGCTGTTTATATTGATACTGAAAATGCAATAAATGAGGAATTTTTACAAGCATTGGGTATTGATACAACAAAATTACTTTATATTCAATTGGAAACAGTTGAAGACATATTTGAAGTAATGGAAAATATCATTTTAACTGTTAGAGAAGGTGAAAAAAATAGACTAGTCACAATAGCCGTAGATTCTGTGGCTGCAGCAACTACTAAAGTAGAACAATCTGCAGATTATAGTAAAGACGGTTGGGCAACTAGTAAAGCTATTGTATTATCAAAGGCAATGCGTAAAATCACAAATATGATTGGACGACAAAGAATTGCATTGGTATTTACTAACCAACTTCGACAAAAAATGGGAGTTATGTTTGGAGACCCTTGGACTACTTCTGGTGGAAAAGCAATAGCTTTTCATGCTAGTTGTAGACTAAGGCTAAAACCAGCTGGTCAAATAAAGGCAACTGTAAATGGCCAAGCTCAAACTGTGGGTATTAAAACAAAATGTGTAGTTGTTAAAAATCGTATGGGACCACCGTTGAGAACAGCAGAATTTGATATTTATTTTGATAGTGGAATAGATGACCTTGGTAGTTATCTTACTATTATGAAAGCATACAAATTAATTAAGCAAGGCGGATCATGGTATACATATACAAAGGCTGATGGAACAGATTGGAAATGTACTTCAAAAACTTGGAAATCTACGTTATTAGAAGACGAAGAACTAAGAACAGAAATATATAATCTTATTTGTGAAACATTGATAATGGACTACAAAAGTGAAGACTTAGGTATTGACGATGTAGAAATATCAAACGAACCAATTCCAGAAGGATAGTGATAGTAAACATACTATTATACTATTAGCATTACAAGGGTTTCTAAGAGATTAGAAACCCTTGTTTTTGTTAATAACTTTTTCAAAATAAATAGCCAGAATTTTTTTATGTCAATAAATTTGGTTATATTTAACATATAAATAATAAATATGAAAGACAAGTACAAAGAAATACTACAAGGCCTCAGTGAAGACACATCTCCTAAGGACCAAAACGACAGAATTCTAATTATCGATGGATTAAATACGTTTATTAGAAGCTTCGCAGTCAATCCAAGTGTCAATGAAGACGGTATACATGTTGGTGGTATGACTGGATTTTTACATTCCATAGGATATGCAATTAGAAATATTAAACCTACTAGAGTTATTATATGTTTTGATGGCAAAGGTGGTAGTCAAAGACGTAGAAAAATATTTCCAAACTATAAAGGAAATAGAAGAGTAAGAAAGCATCTAACCAGAGCAAATACTTTTCAATCTATAGAAGACGAAAGAATCTCTATGGGTCAGCAAATAAATAGATTAACTCAATATTTAGACTCTTTACCAATTACAGTTCTTGCACCAGAAAATATTGAAGCAGATGATGCTATGGCCTACATTTGCCAACAAGTTTATCCAAAAAGTCAATGCATTTTAATGTCAACAGACAGAGATTTTTTACAATTGGTTGACCATAGAGTTCAAGTTTGGTCACCAACAAAGAAAAAATTCTATGCCCAAGAAACAATTAAAGATGAATTTGGAATAGAGTCTTCTAACTTCATCATACTAAAGTGCATAACAGGAGATGGATCCGATAATATTCCTGGAATAAGAGGAGCAGGTATTAAATCTTTACAAAAAAGACTGCCAATACTATTTACAGATAAAAGAATAGAGTTAGATGAAGTTATTGAGTATGTTAAAAATAACTGTGATGGCACAAAACTAGGACAAGCACTACGAGATTCAGAAGAATTATTAACAGTAAATCACAAGCTTATGCAACTGCAAGACGTAGATATATCTGGTTACTCTAAAGAGTCAATTATAAATATTGTAAGATCCGATATCAATAGGCTAAATAAGCCACAATTTGAACAAATGATATTAGAAGACAATCTAAATGGAATATTTAAGAATCCTTCTTTATGGTTAAGAGAATCTTTTTTACCACTAGACAATATAATAGGAAAATAAATGCAAGAAAATAAATTTCAATATGGCTACAGTTTTCAAACAAAACTAATAGCATGCTTGTTTAAAGACAGGGTATTCTTACAACAAATTATGGATATTTTAGAGCCATCATATTTTGAGTCTGAAGCTAATATTTGCATTGTTGAAAACATTAGAAATTATTTTACAGAATATAAACAACCTCCAACAATGGAAGTAATGTCTGTGAAAGTAAAAGAAATTGACAATGACATGCTACAAACTCAGGTTGTAGAACATTTAAAAGATTCATACAAACAGTTGGATGCTCCTGATTTAGAATTTGTAAAAGAACAAACAATAAAGTTTTGTAAAAACCAAGTATTAAAGTCAGCAATTATGGAATCAGTACAACTTCTTGAACGAGGAGAGTTTGAACAAATAAAAATGACTATTGATGAAGCTATGAAGGCTGGTTTAGAAAGAGCAATTGGTCATGAATACATTGAACATGTTGACGAAAGATATTTAGAATCAGTCCGAAATACAGTAGCAACAGGATGGGATGTAGTAGATGATATTGCAGATGGTGGACTAGGTAAAGGTGAATTAGGTGTAATGGTTGCCCCATCTGGTATTGGTAAGTCATGGGCATTGGTAAATGTAGGAGCAGCTGCAGTAAAGGCTGGTTTAAATGTAATACACTACACACTTGAACTAAATGAAGCTTATGTTGGATTAAGATATGATGCAGTATTAAGTGGAATACAAGCCCAAGAACTTAAATATCATATAGAAGAAGTTAAAGAAATTGTTGGAAAACTAAAGGGAAATTTAATTGTAAAGTATTATCCAACCAAGGGTGGAACAGTAAATACCCTTGCAAGTCATATTGAAAAATGTAGAATGCAAGGATTTGACCCAGACTTAATTATAGTAGATTATGCAGATTTATTGAGAGGACATGGTAAAGAAGTACGACATGAACTTGGTAATATTTATGAAGATTTAAGAGGATTAGCTGGTGAACAAGAAATACCGTGTTGGACAGCTTCTCAGGCAAATAGATCCGCACTTAGTGATGACATAATTGGAGCAGAAAAAATTGCAGAATCGTATGCAAAAATAATGACAGCAGACTTAGTTATTTCATTAAGTCGAAAAATAGAAGATAAACTAGCAAATACTGGTAGATGGCATATAATTAAAAATAGATTTGGTCAAGATGGAATTACTTTTCCAAGTATGATGAATGCCAGTAATGGTCAAATTGACATTCATGCACCAAATTCACTAGATGGACAAGACATTCAGCAAGATATGGATAATCATTCTGAATATTTACGAAAAGTATTGAAACAAAAATACAATAAAGAATCTTAAATATGTATATATCGATATTTATTATAGACTGGAGCAATCCAGTCATTTGTTTTCAAAGGCGAAATATAACACAATAAAGGAGAAAAAATGGAAGTATCAAATCAAATATTATCGGAAATTACTGTGTACATGAAGTACGCAAAATACGTACCAGAATTAAATAGACGAGAAACGTGGGAAGAACTAGTTACTAGAAATAAAGAAATGCACAAAAAGAAGTTTCCACAACTAGCAGATGAAATAGAACAAAAATATAAACTAGTATACGATAAAAAAGTACTTCCATCAATGAGAAGCCTGCAATTTGGTGGTAAGCCAATTGAAATATCTCCAAATAGAATATATAATTGTGCATATCTTCCAATAGACTCAATTGATGCATTTTCAGAAACAATGTTTTTATTGTTAGGTGGAACAGGAGTTGGATACTCAGTACAACGACACCATGTTGAAAAGCTACCCTGCATACAGAAACCTTGGCCAAAAAGAAAAAAGAGATTTTTAATAGGAGACTCTATTGAAGGCTGGGCAGATGCAGTAAAAGTTTTAATGAAATCATACATGAATGGTGGAGGTAGTAAGATAGAATTTGATTATTCAGATGTAAGACCTAAAGGTGCACAACTTGTAACATCAGGTGGTAAAGCTCCAGGTCCTCAGCCATTAAAGGAATGTATACTTAAAGTTAAAGGTATATTAGAATCAAAGGAAACAGGAGAACAATTAACAACCCTTGAAGCTCATGATATTATATGTTATATTGCAGATGCAGTGTTAGCAGGTGGCATCAGAAGAGCAGCACTAATTAGTTTATTTAATGCTGATGATGACCAAATGATTAGTTGTAAATCTGGTAATTGGTGGGAATTAAATCCACAAAGAGGTAGAGCTAATAATTCAGCAGTTCTAATGAGACATAAAATAACAAAGGAATTTTTTATGGACATATGGAAACGTGTAGAATTATCAGGAGCTGGTGAACCTGGTATTTATCTAAATAATGATAAGGATTGGGGTACAAATCCATGTTGTGAAATCGCGTTAAGACCTCATCAATTTTGTAATCTTTGTGAAGTAAATGTATCTAATATAGAATCACAAGAAGATCTAAATGAAAGAGTCAAAGTAGCTGCATTTATAGGAACACTACAAGCTGGATATACTGATTTTCATTATCTTAGGGATGTATGGAGAGAAACAACCGAAAAAGAAGCACTAATTGGAGTGTCAATGACAGGTATTGGTTCAGGAGTTGTACTTGGATATGATATGAAAAAAGCTGCAAGTGTTGTTAAGAGAGAAAATACAAGAGTTGCTAAAATTATAGGTATAAATCAATCTGCAAGAACAACAACCGTAAAACCTGCAGGAACAACATCCTTAGTATTAGGTACAAGTTCAGGTATTCATGCATGGCATAATGACTTTTATATTCGTAGAATTAGAGTTGGTAAAAATGAATCTATATATCAGCACCTAAAGTCAAATCACCCAGAATTAGTAGAAGATGAATATTTTAGACCTCATGATACTGCTGTAATTCAAGTTCCTCAAAAGGCGCCAGTAGGCTCAATAATGAGAACAGAATCTCCATTCCAATTGTTAGAACGAGTAAAAAAGGTAGCAACAGAATGGGTAAAACCTGGTCATAGAAAAGGCTCTAATTCTCACAATGTATCAGCTACTATAAGTTTAAAGAAAGAAGATTGGGAATTGGCCGGAGAATGGATGTGGAACAATAGAAACGATTATAATGGATTATCTGTGTTACCATATGATGGTGGAACATATACACAAGCTCCATTTGAAGATATTACTGAAGAAAAATATAATGAAATGATGAAGTCCCTACATACAGTAGACTTATCAAATGTTATAGAAATAGAAGACAATACAGATTTAAGTGGTGAATTAGCATGTGCAGGAGGAAGTTGTGAAATCACATAATGATTGGATAGTTGATTTGTATTATAAGGAAATGGTTGCTCAAAAAAATATGGAGAAAAACCATGAACAGCATTCAAAACCTACAAAAAAAACTAAAGGAACTTCAAGACGAAATAAAAAAGTATCAGCAAAATTGCCAACATAAAAACCAACAAATTAGGTTTGATGATAAGCAAAATGCTAGATGGTTTTGTAATAGGTGTGATAAAATGATTAGACTACCTAGCCAACAAGAGTTACAGGATTGGATTAGTAAATGAAATATGTTATAGGAAATAATTTAGTTGCAACAATGGCAGCGTATCTTTTACCAAGTGTAAAACATATCAAACCACTTGAGCGAGATTTAGACATATGGAACATTGAAACATCATATATTCCATATTATTGTATTGACTTTGTAAAGTTAGTTTTTCCTGGAGCCAACATTACCAAGTATGAAATGAGAACAATGTATGATATGCGCAAGACTTTGTCTGCTGTAAAGCCTAAAAATTTCGATCAAATATATACACTATATACAAGAGGAAAAACCAATGTTGAAAAAGAATATCTTAGAACTATTTCTGAGACATTAGAAGTTGTATCAATTAATGGAGAATCTCCCTTTAATTCACTAATAATATTGTTTGAAGAACTAGAAAAATTAACTGCGCACAAGTGTGAATTCATTGATATTGCAAGTATTGACGTTGTGAATAAACTAATTAAGTTATCAGATGATAAGGAATATGTTTATGACAAACTATTGTTTACTTCTGGATTAACCAAGTTAATCAGTCTAGACTCAAATAATATACTTAAAGGTAATATAGAACAAAATTATGCACCTGGTACAAAATTTACTTTACCTGTGATAGACAAATACATATACAAGTGTAAGTTAGAAAACGAAAATGACATTCAAATATCAAAATTATTTGACCAAATAGCAACTGTTGGAAAACCATGGTTTAGAAAAACCTTTTATAATGGTAGTGTAGTTTATGAGTCATTGAAACAAATATTTGAAGATAAAATTGAAAATAACACGGTTAATGAATATATTGAAGAATCACAAATAACAAATACACTAGGAATACAAAAGGTTTCAGGAATAGATCTGCTTGGAAAATGTTCAGAATGGAATAATTCTATTGGCTTTGGCCACGTAATTAGACGCTGTAATTCTCTTATAGAATATTATAGTGATGATGAAAAAAACCATAAAATAATTTTTCCAGGTCAAGAAAATTTATTATATTAACTATATGAATGAATTTAAAAATTTACACACATGCTTTCAATCGGAATTGCAAGCACTATCAGGTTTCGGATTACAAGTAGAGAGTAACGGAACAAAACAAACAGAACTTTTATTTAGGTCTATGTGCATAACTAATCCAACACAATTAGCCATTGCACATCCATCAAGAAAATTTAATCCTGCATACTCAGTATTAGAATTTTTATGGTATCTTTCAAGCCATAAGAAAACAAATAATATTGGAAAATGTGCAAATATTTGGTTAAAAATACAAGATGAACAAAACGAAGTAGAATCAAACTATGGTAGTTATATTCTTGGTAAACAATGGGATTGGATATTACAAGAACTTAGAAATGATAAGGATTCTAGACGTTGTACAATAGTAATCCATCAACCATATCATAAAACTAAAAATTCAAAAGACTTGCCTTGTACTCAATATCTACAGTTTTTTATTAGAAATAATAAATTACATTTAGGTGTAAACATGAGATCTAATGATATTATATATGGATTTTGCAATGATGTGTTTAATTTTGCACTATTTCAACAACTAATGTTAAATGAACTTAAATTAATATATCCTAATTTAGAACTAGGTTCTTATTACCACCATGCAGGTAGCTTTCACTTATATGATATGCACTATAAAATGAGAGACAATATATTAATGGATGCATCTTCTTTAGATAAACAAGACTTATGGACATCAGAAACATATGAACTTCATCCTTGGATAACTAGAGAGTATATTAAAGAAAATAATATGCAATTACCTACTGAAGATTTACCTAAATTAGAATTGATGGCATTTACAAAAAAACAAATGCAAAAGTTATTTAAACCTAAAAAAAGATTATATCACATATGAAAAAGAAAGACTCAATACTAAAACGTGCTGATAATGTTGTAAATCATCGATCAGAAGAAAAAGAAAGACTGTACGGACCATTTAGTGAAGGTATGGAAAGAGCTGCAAAAATAGCAAGTGGAATGACTGGCAAAGATTTTGAAGCCGAAGATATGTACTCAGCACTTGTTGCATTAAAGTTATCTCGTCATTCATATAATTATAGAGAAGATAATTTATTGGATTGTGTAGCATATCTTGGAGCACTTGATAATTATATAAAGGAGAATAAAAAATGAAAATAAATGTTATGAAAATTGGCGCAACTATAAATGCCAATAACGGTAGTATACTTACCGACGAAATAAACGTTGTAACTAAAATGCTTGCAGATTGTGGCCATGATGTTCACTATCATACGACAAGGACTAGAAATATGGTACCTTTACCACATGCAACATTTCACGATCTAGCTGAAGTTACTGATAATTCTTTTAGTGACTATGATGCATTAATTGTATTTAATGGTAATGCAAACTTTTATGGTGGACAAGAAGCAAGAGGAGATCTAATGGCATATAAGTTTATAAATAAGTCAACATGTCCTGTTTTCTATTTCCTAACAGATTGGTTATTACCATTACAACAATTATGGCCTAATGTTGAAAAAAAGCAAGTACAATACCATTGGGATAATAAATACACAAAAGATGAGATTGAAGTTGTACGAGAAGACATAATCATGATATCTCAAATATATAATATGGAAACATTACAGGCAAAATATCTTGATAAAAGAGGAATATTATATGCCGATATTATTTATTTTCCACTTCAAGATTTTATTATTCATGAATATCAACCAATCGAATATGTTAAACCTGAGGATAGATGGTTAGATTTAATTTATGGTGGAACATTTAGAGGTGGTCATAGACAAGAAAAAATGATAGAATACTATTTTAATTATCCAGAACATCTTAATGTACAAATGTTTGGAAATATAAAGCCTGAACATTTTAGTAAGAAAAAAACTCTTGACTTAAAATTTCCAGATTTTATAAGTAAAAAGGTAAAACATAGAGAATTTTTCGATAGAATGCAAACTTCAAAAGCAACTGTAACAATAAGTGATAAGTTATACGAAGGATCTGCAATATCAAATAGAACAAACGAATCAATAATAGGAAATGTAGTATCATTTATTGATAAAGGTTACGACCCTCAAATGAGAATATTTAATGACCCGTTATTACAAAAGTTTAACTATGTTGAATCTAGAAATGATGTTATTGTACGATTGAAATATCTAAATGACAATCCAGCAGCATTCGAAGATTTAATAAAACGTCAATATGAAGACGCAACTCAAAAAATGTCAAAAGAACAATATTATAAATCTTTTGTGAACATAGTAGAATCAAAATTACAAAACAAAAAAGTAGAGGAAATACAATGGTTTCAGAACTAAAATTTATTAAAGTTAAAAATGTAAAAAGTCCAGCAAGAGGAACAGAACAAAGTGCAGGTATAGACTTTTTTGTACCAGATGAGTTTAAAACTGTAATATTATTACCTGGAGAATCATGCTTTATTCCAAGCGGAATCAAGGTAAGTTTACCTGAAGGTCATGTTTTAATAGCATTTAATAAAAGTGGAGTAGCAGTTAAAAAGAGCTTACACGTTGGTGCATGTGTAGTTGATGAAGATTACCAGGGAGAACTGCACTTAAATTTAACAAATGCCGGTAATCAACCACAAATCATCGAAAAAGGCGATAAAATAACACAATTTGTTTTATTACCTGTGAATTATGCAATGCCTATTGAGGTTGAGCCAAAAGACTTGTACGAAAAAGCATCTAAGCGTGGAGAAGGTGGATTCGGAAGTACAGGAACAAAGTAATTGTTAATAACTTTTTGTAAAATAATGAACCAGGATTTTCCTGTGTCAAAAAAATTGGTTATATTTATACTATAAATAAAGACAAAGTTATATGAAATTATCAAGACTATCCAGTAAGTTCGACAAGGGCTTCTTTAATATGTATCAATTCGGATACGATACAGAAGGCAAGCTAGGAGTAAAAGTAGACAGAATAAAAGATTATTTTTATTATTCATGCGAACATATTGACGACATACTAGATATCAGACAGTTTGACTGTAAAAGAACAGATATATTTACAACTTTATATGGAGATAAAGTTTATAAAGTGTATTATACTGCAATAAAGGCTAAGAACGAATTAGTAAGAAAATATCCAGACAGAATATATCAAGCAGATGTAACTCCTGAATTTAAGTATATGCTAGATCGTAAACTAGAATGGTCAAGTAAACGTCATATTATGTATTTTGATATTGAAACTTGGTTTGACCCTGAACAGCCTAAAGCAAATATGCCACATAAAGCCATGATGCCAGTAACTTCTGTTGTTTGTTATTCTAATATTCATAAAAAATATTGGGTAATGTCTTGGCATCCAGAGCATACTAAAGATTTGGAAGAACCTCAACTTCGAGAAGAAGATAATGTTAATTATGTAATGTGTAAAGACGAAAGTACAATGCTACTTAGTTTTATAGAGCTACTTAGTATTATGAAAACCGATGTTATTACTGGTTGGTATTCTGCAGGATATGACCTTCCATATATTATAAATAGATGTAAAAGACTTGGCCTTCCATACGAAAACCTTTCACCATTAAAGGATGTTTATATTAAAAAACGTGGTGAATATTGGAGAATAAACATTAAAGGTTTAGACCATGTCGACATGATGGAAGCAGTTCAAGATATGGGATATAATCTTCCTAACTGGAAACTAACAACTGCAGTTAAAGAAATTATTGGTGATAAAGATTTAGACAAACTTACTGAAGTTACATGGAGAGATTGGCTAGATAACTATAAAGGTTTTATTGAGTATGGTATTCGAGATGTTGAAATTCTTGCTGAAATGGATAAGAAAATACAGATATTTGACTTATATACTACACTTCAGCAGATCGCGCATACTGACACATTAGGTGGTACATTCCATAAGTCAATGGTGGTTGATAACTATATATTAAAAGAAAACCATGGTAAGATTGTATTTCCAACTCGACATACAAGAGCAAAGCAACAATATGCCGGTGCTATAGTTTTTAATCCTAGAGAACCTGGTCGTCATAAAGATGTTACTGTAATGGATTATACTTCACTATATCCTACATCTATTATGGCTTTTAATATTAGTCCTGAAACTTTCATAGTATCAGAAAAATCTTGCAAAAAAATGGGTATTAAGATTGAAGATGTAATTGAAAAGCTAAAAGCAGATGATATAGGCTTCATAGATACTGGTACTCCAAAAATAAATGGTGTGCCTGAATTGTTTGGAGAACGATATCTATTTTATGACCATGAATATAAACTTGGTTTACTTCCACAGGTATTAAGAAAGTTATTTCTTCAAAGAGTTGAAGTAAATAGAGGCTTAAATGCTGGCGAATATACAGGAGATGAAGCTGTTGCAATGGATAAAAGACAGCAAGCATATAAATTAGTACTTAACTCTGCATACGGTGCAATGGGATTCAACTTCTTTAGACTATACAGACCAGAATGTGCAGATGGAATTACATATTTTGCAAGACAAGCTCTTAAATTTGCATCATTAAAGTTTCAAAACTTAGACCATTATGTATTATATGGAGATACGGATTCTATATTTGTGAAATCAAATGGAAGTAGTGAAGATGAAATGAAAACTAAGTTAATAGAATTTAATAAACAACTTAGAACAGAACTTGTAGAAAAGTATAATCCTGGAATAACTGATGAATATATGTTAATGGATTTAAAATTTGAATATGATTTAGAATACATTTATTTTGGTGATTCTAAGAAACGATATTATTCAATCATTAGAGAATCTGGCAAAAAGTACATTAGAGGTATGAATATTATTCGTAAAGATACACCTGAATTTATGAAAGGTGCTCTAAACAAAATTGCAGAATATGCTGTTAGAGGTACTTTAACAATGGAACACTTAACATTATTGCGTAAAAAGATAGAAACAGTAGATTATAAGCTTATGGGAATAAATAAGAAGTTTACAAAAGCCTTTGACATGTACAAAAAAACTATGCCTCAACATGTTAAAGCTTCATTTTGGGCAAATGAAAAACTTAACACTTCAATTTCTCATTCTGATACACCTTTACTATTTTACATAAAGAGTAATTGTGAAGACGATAAAAAGATAAAACAGAGACAGCAAGCAATCTGTCTTAATGAAGAAGATTTACATTTAATAGATGATAGAAAAGATGTATTTGAGCTAGACTATGAAACTTTCTTTAAGAAACAAGTACTAGATCAGCTTGATGAATTTGACAAAATCGATGATGTAAAAACTTTAGTAGAAAACTATAGACAGAATGCACTATCTAAGTAGTACATGATATTTATATTATATAAAACGGTTATAAACACAATAAAAAAGGAGAATAGGTTATGCAAGTAGAACCAATTGCGGGTAAAATATTACTAAAAAAATTATCGATTGAGCAAACAGCTGGAGGAGTTATTATGCCAGATATTGCGCAAGAAGGAGCAAATGAAGCAGAAGTAGTTTCAGTAGGACCTTCTGTAATCACACAATCAGGAAAAGAAGTACCTATCCAATGCAATATTGGAGATAAAGTACTATACCCAAAATTTGCAGCAAAAGCAGTAGATATTGATGGAGAAGAATTTCTAATCATAAGCGAAGCTGAATTATTTTTAATATTTAAGGAGAATAAATAATGTCACAGAGAGATTTAACATTTGGAAAAGATGCCAGAAAAGAATTAAAGGCAGGAGTAGATAAATTAGCTAATGCAGTTTCATCAACGCTTGGACCTAAGGGTAGAAATGTTGTAATTGAAAAAGAATTTGGCAAGTATGTTTCAACAAAAGACGGAGTAACAGTAGCAAAAGAAGTAGAACTTGAAAGTACACTTGAAAATGCAGGAGCTCAAATGGTAAAAGAAGTAGCTAGCCAAGTTAATGATGAAGCTGGAGATGGAACAACAACTGCAACCGTTTTAGCTAGAAAAATGTATTCTGATGGATTAGATGATATTAGTAATGGTGCAAACCCAATAGATCTTAAACGAGGCATGGATAAAGCAGTTACAGAAGTTACATCTGCACTAAAAAAATTAGCAAGAGAAGTAAAAAATTCTAGTGAAATAGCTGAAGTAGGTATGATATCTGCAAACAATGACGAGTTTATTGGAAACTTAATATCAGAAGCTATGGATAAAGTTGGTAGAGAAGGTGTAGTATCAGTAGAAGAATCACAAACAGCTGAAACTATATTGGAAACTGTAGAAGGTATGCAATTTGAAAGAGGTTATCTTTCTCCATATTTTATTACCAATAATAATCAGATGCAAGTAGAACTTGAGAATCCTTGGATATTATTATTTAATAAAAAAATATCTACAATTAAAGGCATCGTAAAAATTTTAGAAGCCTGTATACAGCAGAGTAAATCTTTATTAATTATTGCAGAAGATGTTCAATCTGAAGCTTTAGCTGCTCTTATTGTAAATAAAATGAGAGGAACTATGAAGGTAGCAGCCGTAAAGGCTCCGGAATTTGGTAAAAGAAGAGACGAAATTTTAGAAGATATTGCAGTTCTAACAGGAGCAACTGTTGTAAGTACTGAAAAAGGTATGACACTTGACAGAGTAACTGAAGAAATGTTTGGTACTGCTAGAATGGTTACTATAAATAAAAAATACACAACAATAGTAGATGGCGCTGGTAAAATTACAGATATAGAATCAAGGGTTGAGGAAATTAAATCAACAATAGATTCTTCAGAGTCTCCATATGAAATTGAAAAAGCGCAAGAACGATTAGCAAAACTTTCAGGTGGAGTTGCACTTATAAAAATTGGTGCAGAATCAGAACTTGAGATGAAAGAAAAGAAAGATAGAGTTGAAGATGCACTAAACGCGACTAGAGCTGCATTAGATGAAGGAATTATTCCTGGAGGTGGTGTAGCATTAAGATGGTTAGTTGATAGTGAGCTTGGAAGAATAGAACTAGACTCAGAAAATTCAGATCAAGAAAAAGGTATTAACATTGTATTAAATGCATGTAAAGAACCATTTGATATTATTATGCATAATGCTGGACTAGATGGAGACACTCATTGGAATACTGAAATACGCCCAAAAGCAGAAAGAAAAAACACTGTTAACTGGTCAGATGATATGAAATGGGGATATGATGCAAGAAAAGATTCTGTTGTAGATATGTATGCTGCAGGTATTATTGACCCTGCAAAGGTAACAAGAGTAGCATTAGAGAAAGCAGTATCAGTAGCAGGAACAATGTTATTAACAGAATGTATGATAACTAAAAAACCAAACGATAACGAAGAACCAAACCTTGGAGCAGGTGGTTTCGGAATTCAATAAGGAGAAATTAAATGGAAAACAATTTAGGAAACGCACTAAAAGGAATGTCACCTTCAGATCTACCAGATGTAATATGTGATAAATGTCAAAATTCAACATTTAGACAGGTAGTATTACTAAAAAAGGTATCTGCCGCAATTTCACCATCAGGAAATACTAGCTTTTTACCAATGCCAGTATTTGAGTGTAGTAATTGTGGTCATGTAAATGATGAATTATTACCTAAGCAAAATGAATCACCACTTTCTAAAGCCTAATATGAGCAAAATAGAAGATTCAGTCTGTAAAAAGATTCTAGATAGAGCAAAGGTTGGTAAAGAAAAGTATGGAGTTACCATGGAGAGAAATGATTTATCATTTAAAGAATGGATGATTCATTTACAAGAAGAACTCATGGATGCCATAGTTTACATTGAAAAAAATTTAGAAGAATCTGGTAAAAAATAACGTTACCAGATTTTTTTATGTCATAAATTTTTATTATATTTATATATGCAATTAAAAACCCCAAAAGATTTAGCCATTAAGGCCCGTAAAATGGGAAAAAAGACTGTATCATATAGTCAATTTTCTCGATATAAAAATTGTCCAAAATCATGGAAACTAGCATATATAGATAAGGAAACTTCATTTGACCCTTCTATATTTCTAATATTCGGAACAGCTTTTCATGAAACTATGCAAACATATTTAGATACCATGTACAAGGAATCAATTGTTGCAGCAGAAAAGTTAGATGTAAATAATATCCTACTAACTTCAATGCGCACAGAATATGCAAAAGTTGTAGAAGAATGCGGACAAGATTTCTCAGATCCAAAACAACTAGCAGAATTTTATCAAGATGGTGTTGAAATAATGAGTTGGTTTAAGAAAAATAGAGGAGCTTATTTTGCCAAGAAAAATACTGAATTGGTTGGAATTGAAATGCCTATTTTACACACTACAGAATCTAATGAAAATGTAATGTTAATGGGATTCTTAGATATTGTAATGAAAGAGCATGATAAGATTAAAATTTACGATATAAAAACATCTACTAGAGGATGGAAAGCAGCTCAAAAAAGTCAAAATGGAGACCAACTTCGGCTATACAAAAAATTCTTTGCAAAGCAATATCATGTAGATGAAAAAGATATTGAAGTAGAATATTTTATATGTAAACGAAAGCTTTGGGAAAATTGTGACTTTCCTCAAAAAAGAATTCAAGTAGTAAGACCTGCAGCAGGAAAACCCTCATTAAATAAGGTTATGCGACAACTTGATAGTTTTATATCTAATGCATTTACACCTGAAGGCAAACACAATAAAGAAGCAAATTATCCTGCAACATCCGGAATAAAAAATGCAAACTGTAAATGGTGTGAATATAGGGATAGAGAAGATCTTTGTCCTAAAAAAGAACGAATTAAGGGATGAAAGTAGGAATAGTTGGAAGTAGACAATATGAAAATAAGCGAAAAATTAAGGAAATGATTTTTAGACTGAAGCAAACATTTGGAGATGAACTAACAATTGTGGGTGGTGGATCTCAAGACGGAGCAGATAAGTACACTAAAAAATATGCATTAGAATTAGGCTGTAATTATCTTGAAGTTAATCCAGCTCATACAAGTAAAAATTTATATTCATATATGAGAGAAGATTGGTATAATAAACCATTCTCAGTAAGAAATTTTCATATAAGAAATAAAATACTTGCAAGTATGGTTGATAGGTTAATAGCCTTTATTCCTAGAGGACATAAATCTGACAGCACGGATAGCACACTTATGTATGCTGAAAAATTTGATAAAAAATGTATCATAATAACATAACTTTTTAGCGGTATTTATATATTTATATATGTATATACATAGGAGAGAATGTTATGAAACAAAAAACAAAATTAACTTCGGTTAAAGTTAGCGTAGAAGCTCAAAACAAGTTCAAATATATCTGTTTAGAAAATGGAATGAATTTCCAAAAACTTGTAAATAGATGTTTGGTCTTATATATTGAAGACGATAAATTTAAAAAACAAGTCGACAAATTTGAGTTATATATTACAACAAAGTAAATTTAGAGGAAAGGTTATGAATATTAAAGAGCTACCCAAGCTTAAAGCACTAGACCCTACAAGGGCAAAAAAGAAAAAAATTTTACTATTGTCAGACGATATGCGACTGCATTCAGGTGTGGGAACAATGTCAAAAGAAATTGTATTAGGATCTTCTCATATATTTGATTGGGTTCAAATTGGAGGAGCAATTAATCATCCAGATGCAGGAAAAGTATTTGATGTATCTAATGATATAAACAAAGAAGTAGGAATAGACCATGCAAGTGTAAAGATATATCCAGTTAGTGATTATGGAACATCTGAAATACTTAGAGAAGTTATGTCAATAGAAGAACCAGATGCAATACTCCACTTCACAGATCCAAGATTTTGGGGATGGTTATACGCAATGGAACATGAAATAAGACAACATATTCCTTTAACATACTTAAATATTTGGGACGATTTACCTTATCCTCATTGGAACGAAAATTTTTATGAGTCTTGTGACCTTTTAATGGCAATATCAAAGCAAACTTACAATATAAATAATCAAGTTTGTCAAAGAAAACCTAGAAAAGAAGGTGTAGATTTAACATATGTTCAACACGGTATAAATGATTCATTGTACCATCCAATAGGTGAATCTTCTTCAGATTTTAATGAATATTATGATTTTATTACAAGTAAAGGCTATGATAAATTTGATACAATATACTTTTTTAATAGTAGAAACATTAGAAGAAAGTCTATTAGTGACTTGATTGTTTCATATAAGTTAATGTGTGACTCACTAACAAAGGAAGAAGCAGCAAAGTGCCTATTACTACTACATACAGATCCAGTTGACCAAAATGGAACAGATTTACCTGCACTAATTCGTGCGTTATGTCCTAATTACCCTATAACTTTTTCAGGAGGTAAACTACCAGCAAACCAACTTAATTATTTATATAATGTTGCATCTGTTACTTGTCAACCATCATCTGCAGAAGGTTTTGGATTAAGTGTCATGGAATCAATAATGTCAGGAACTCCTATATTAGGAACAGTTATTGGAGGTATACAAGATCAGATGGGCTTTAAACATGATGACGGAACACCTGTAACTTTATCTGATTTTAGTGCTGACTGGCCAAGTAATAGTGATGGTAGATTTACGAAGCATGGTGAATGGGCATTTCCATTATTTCCACAAATAAATGTACAAGGTTCTCCAATGACTCCTTACATTTATGACAGTAGACCTAGTATAAAAGATATGGCAAAACAACTGAAAAAAATTCAACAATTAGGTCGTATTGAACTAAATAGACGTGGAAAAGTAGGTAGAGAATGGGCAATAAGTAATGGATTTAACAGTAAGGGAATGTCTTCTGCGTTCATACAATCAATGCAAGCATGCTTTGATACCTGGACACCTAGAGCAAACTTTACGTTATTAAGTGCTGAAAATTCAACTGTAAAATACGCAGATGGATTAATTTTTAATAGTAAAAAAATATTTGAGGAGAATAAATAATGAAAGAATTACTAGTTTTTCAAGGACCATGTACTTCTCGATCAGGTTATGGCGATCATGCAAGAGATCTTGTTAGGGCACTAATATCAATGGATAGATTTAATATTAAAATTATTGATTTGAGATGGGGAGATTGCCCTAGAAATGCATTAACAACAAGAGATACAGACATATCTAGTAGAATTGTTAGAGGCAAAATAGATAGACAGCCTGATGTTTTTGTACAATTAAGTGTTCCTAATGAATTTAATCCAGTAGGAAAATACAATATTGGAATAACTGCAGGAATAGAAACAACTCTATGTTCAGCACAATGGTTAGAAGGATTAAACAGGATGGATCTAAATATTGTTCCATCTAAACATTCTAAGCAAGTATTTGTTAGTACAAATTACGATAGAATGGATAATAGAACAAAACAAAAGGTTGGTACATTAACTTGTGACAAACCAATTGAGGTTTTATTTGAAGGAGCAGATCTAAATATTTGGAAAAAAACAGATGAACTTGCAGAATCAGTTCATAACCAAATTTCAACAATACCAGAAGATTTTTGCTTTTTACATGTTGGACACTGGCTATCAGGAGCACACGGAGAAAGTAGAAAAGATACTGGTGGATTAATACAAACTTTTTGTAATACCTTTAAATCAGGAACAAAGAAACCTGCATTAATATTAAAAACAAGTAGTGCAACATTTAGTGTAATCGATAGAGAACAAACACTATCAAAAATACGTGCTATTAGAAATCAAATACCTAATGCCCCAAATGTTTATTTAATACATGGAGATTTAACGCCTATTGAATTAAATTCACTTTATAATCATCCTAAAGTAAAGACGCATATTAGTTTTACAAAGGGAGAAGGATTTGGAAGACCACTATTAGAAGCTAGTTTAAGTGGAAAGCCTGTAATAGCATCTAATTGGTCAGGACACGTTGACTTTTTAACTCCATATTCAGTTTTGTTGCCTGGTCAAGTAAAGAAGGTTCATCCTAGCGTAGTATGGGAAAATGTAATACTTCCTGAGTCTGAATGGTTTA
>Ga0070747_1000347_pt1 | contig 23638 bp, 26 predicted proteins | sample VirMetDEL_Mar_31_FD_77321 | JGI IMG/M metagenome (GOLD analysis project Ga0070747, IMG submission 77321) | Aqueous microbial communities from the Delaware River and Bay under freshwater to marine salinity gradient to study organic matter... | ecosystem: Environmental > Aquatic > Marine > Coastal... | reverse complement strand
GACAGGTTCTTCAACCACAGGAACTTCCTCGACAGGTTCTTCAACCACAGGAACTTCCTCGACAGGTTCTTCCGCCACAGGAACTTCCTCGACAGGAACTTCCACGACAGGTTCTTCCACCACAGGTTCTTGTGAAGACAACTCCGCGCCCTTTTCAAACACAGTAATTGAATCAACCTCCTCGTTAGGGGTCTTATTTAGGTATGAAGCAGGGATTTCATCAAGTTTTAATATTTTACACCAAGTTTTCCCATTTTCACAAACACCCTTACCTTGATAACGAATAGAACCTTTAACAGTCATTTCTATTACTTCATCAATTTTAACTTGGGGGTGTCTGGTTTTGCACCCTAAACAATAGACATTCGATAATATACTCATAGGAACACCTACTGAAATTAGCGTCTAATGCTACTTAAAGTCACTTATAGTGCGTGACTTAGTATCTTATTTGAGAAAAAGGGTCTTGTCCGTGTGCGCGAGTAGTAAAAGCGTTATTGCTGTTAGTGATAGAACTACCCATAGTGTTGTGGAAAGCGTTTAACACTCCACCCCCTACATCAAAGAAGTTTCTCCTTTCGTGTGTGCGGGCTTCTTCTTTTTCTTCCTCTTGTTCATGTTCCATCATGTCTAAGACCTGTTCCATCTGCATTCTTTCCATAGCGAATGATTCTGACATAGCCTGAACATCAGAATTACGACTTAAACGACCTAAAGCAAAAGAACCCATAACCAGAGATGACATTTTTAATCCAGACTTAGTGCTTGCTTGGAGCACATCATCTTTAACTGAGAACCCTGCGAGGGCGGAAGTGGCTGAAAGGCATAGGAGTCCTAATGTAAAAGGGTCGTTTCGGATAATGTTTAAAGAGTCTTGGAATGGTATCTGCATTTTGCTCTCCATTTTAACTTCTTCACCATCATTGGACTCGGCTGAGAAGGACTCTGCCTTCCATAATCCTTGTTCTGCGCCTTTTTCCATGAATCTCCTACGCATAGCGATACCTCAATCAGAGTATGTCGTCAGACTATAAGAAGGCTTGGCTTCTATTGAACGCCAATAGCCGAACCAGAATAGTTAGAGCCAAAGGAAGAAACGGTGTATTTCAAAGCCGCATCTGTGAACTTTCCTTCCCAGAGAGTAGTGTCCATATTAGGGTCATGGACATTAGCCATTGGGACAGGGCTTTGTGATATAGCCGTGTGTGGATTAGTTGCTATGTTTTGACCTATTGCACGACCTCTATTGGTCATTTTTAAATTACCATCTCTTTCGGTGCGGATTTGTCCTGCGGTTCTTCCGCTTGAAACCTCTTCTAAGGGTCTAGGGCGGAAAACTAATTCAGCCGCTTTAGTGTCGCTGACAGAACTCATCAGTTTAGAAGCCATATCTGCTAGTTGAGTTTTAAAGATTAAGCCTAGTGCTACCCCACCAAATATAGTCCATTTGTGTTCGTCTAAGAAAGAAATAGCATCACTCACGGATAGACCTCGACTTAATTATACTGAAGGACTATAAGAAGGCTTGGCTTCGGAGATATTATTTTAAAGAATATTCATTCCTGTTAAAAGTGTTAATCCGACACCTGCGATTATTAACAATCCTTTACGAAGTATGCCTAGTTCTTTTTCTATGTGAGAAAGATGATTAGTTTCAATTACTTCAACTCTTTTATCTATGTCATTAACAGTTGATACAAGCCATGTGACTTTACCATCTGTATCTCTTTGTAAAACATCGTCTAAGTCGCCACTCATAGCAATCCTCAAGCAGATGTGTGACCACGACTATATTAGCGTTGTCATTAGTAAGCAGAAAAACTTAAAAAGTCAAAGCCTTTTGTCAAGTGAATCTCATTCTGAAAATCTTCCAATACAGATGTTTTAATTCTCAGTAATATGATGTTTCTAAACTTTCTTCTTGTGAGTAAAGAGTATTTGCCTTGTGGCGAGATTCAAACACAATGGAAAAAGATTTAGTCATATTGGTATCATTTAGTATAATTGATTTATTGGGTTTTCGTTCTTGAACTGCTAACGAAAATGCGGTTGTGACTAATTCTCTTAACCACGCACCTGAAAAGTTATCAGTCTTTTTAGCCCATTTTTTCCAATCAATGTTTTTAGTGGTAAATGGTTCGGCGTATTTTAAGAGTATCTTTTCCCTGCCTTCCAGATTAGGCATAGGGAACTCTATCCGACTGTCGAATCTTCCTGGTCTATCTCTTAAAGCAATATCTAGGGCTTGCGGGTAATTTGTTGAACCCAATGTTATTACTCCGTTGTTGGATTCCACGCTGTTTAAAGAAGATAAAAGTTGAGACACATAGATGTTTCTGTCTTGATGACTTTCTGCTTGTCCTAAAGTGTCAATGTCTTCTATTATTACAATAGTAGGACTTAACCTGCGAGCCAATTCATAACATTCATTAATTGCACCAGGCTGGGACAAGGTTTCAGCAGGAGCGTAAATCCGAGTGATGTCAGGAAACTCGTTTAAGATACATTCCATTGTTAGTGTCTTCCCTGTCCCTGGTGGGCCTACAAGCAGAACTCCTCTCGATGTAGGCAGATTATGTTCACCATATAATTCTATATTTTTAACAAAATTAACAATGTTTAAATCTAAGGACTCTTTTATTTCTTCAGGTAAAATCAGATTAGACCAGCCATTTGATTCTAAGGAAACCCATTTCCATTGGGGGGTAAAGCAACCACCCTTCAATGGCCCTTCTGTGGTAAAATACTTTTCTATTGATTCAATTACTTCTTTAACTTTTTTGTGATGAGCATCGGTGAATATCTCAAACTCACACACTTCATCATCCCATGTGTTAAAGTGAAATATCCATTTTGATTTGTCCTTTTTATGCCGACAGAAAAATGTCACTCTGCGAGGGATGGGAACTTTAGTGTCAGTTAATTTTTCCGAATCTCTAATAACACAAGTCCCAAACAGAGGAGGTAATTTACGAGCGTTTCTATCGAAGTTTCCCTCTTTGATATACCAACATTCTTCTATTTCATAATCTCTTTTAATTACTTGATAAGCACACAAACGCATAATCTGAGATTCATAGTCTTCGTAATGAGTAGTAGTGTGAGCGTAATTCCCATCATCGAAATAATTTTCAATAATGTCATCATAACTGTCATCACTTAATTTTTCACCCTCATGTTTTTTGATTATGTTGAGGAGTGATTGAATGTTTTTGACCGTTATGGAAGAACCCATTATATTAAAAACTTCAGAATCTAAATCGGATTCTATTTGTTGGGACTCCATCTTAATCAATACTTACTTATCTCACACACTATATTAGTGAATGCAGATTTTGTTATCTAAATAGGAAAACAACTAAATAGGAACTACACTAACTAAGTTTGATAGTTATGTTTGATGTGATTATTCCTACTTATAATTCTAATCCTCATTATCTCCGATTAGCGGTGGATTCTGTTTTGAATCAATCTTACTCTGATTTTCAAATATACATCTGCGATGGGACACCCGAAAGATTACCCCATAAAGCAGAAGAATCTTTAAAAGATTATACTGATTCCAGAATTACCATTATTCGACAAACAGGAATTGGGCCTTCTAATGCAAGGAATGAAGCGTTAAGCAAAGGAAACAACCCTTATGTGGCTTTACTTGATGGGGATGATTTATGGGATGAGCGTAAATTAGAGTATCTTGTCAGTTTCATTGAGAAGAAGAACCCTAAAATGATTTGGTCTGCTGTTAAAATGGGTGAAGATGAAAATAGTAATAACCTCTTTCGCACAGGTGTTTTTGAGGAGTTAAAAACAACAGCCTTTGAACACAGGTGGTTTAGGGTTTTCTGGTGTCCTTTGGCCACATCATCCATTGTATTTGAACGGAACGCTTTAGTTAGTATAGGAGCGTGGGATGAAAAAAAGTTTATGGGGGAAGACACGGATTTGAATGTTAGGATGCTGAAAGAGTTCTCTCTTGATTCATATCAAGTTGATGCTTACATGGGCTTGTATCGAACTCACCCCTCTCAAACTACTCAGAACGAAGACCATTATCACGAAAACGTCAATGCAGGTTTAAAATGGGCAGATAGAACTAAAATGTTTGTTGAAACCTTAGAGGATTTAAAAAACAATTCTAACGGAAATTACACTCAAGATTATTGGGATAAACTTTCAGAGGTAGTTCAAAACCACAGAATAGCAAGTCATAATCCTGCGGAAACTGATTTTGTAAATTACATTATGATGAGAGTTGATAATATTCCTAATGGGACAAAGTTTAGTGAGAAAATCTATGAATTAAAGGAACTTATGGAGGGGTAAGATGTTCGATGTAATTATACCTGCTTTCAAGACTAATCCTTTATTTTTAAGAGAAGCGGTAATGTCGGTTTTCAATCAAACTTGTCAAGATTTTCAAATATACATTTCTGATGGCTCACCTATTGACCATCCGTATCACAGTAAAAATACTCTAAGTGATATGGAAGATTCTCGATTACACATTTTACATCAAGTAGGAAAAGGCATATCAGACGCTCGCAACCAAGCCTTACGAGCAGGTAGTAATCCGTATGTTTGCACTTTAGACTCTGATGATTATTGGGATGTTAGGAAATTAGAATACTCTAAATGGCGAATTGAGAATGCTGAGAAACCTATTAAAATGATGTGGGGTGCGGCAGAACATAATTTTTTAGATAATCCTGATGTCCTGTATAGGGCAGGTTATTTTGAGGAATGGGAAACAACCAAATTAGAACACAGGTGGTTAAGATTGTATTGGTCGCCTTTAATGACTTCGACCATTCTCTATGAAAGAAAAAGTTTGGAGAAGTTTGGGGGTTGGAATCCTTTTATGACATTGGGAGAAGACATGGAAGTTAATTGGAAGTTTATGTGGCATTATCCTGACCAATGTATTCAAGCCCCTTTTTATCTCTCCCATTATCGTAGCCATAATGATTCAACTGTCGGGGGTGGTGAGTCGGGACACACTAATTTTAATTCTTCGGTAATAACCAATAGTCGCAGATTTACGGCTGATAAAATGTTAAAGTCTATGAAACAGGCTACTAAACACAACCCCACACCTCATTGGAAAAATTATTGGGTGTGGTATGAAAAAGTTTTACATGAGTGCCGTCAAACTTCTAATCAAGAGTATATGGATGGAGAAAGAACTCACCCCTTACACATACTCCAAAGACTTGATGGCTTTGATAATGGAAGTAAGTTTGTGGAAAGACCTAAACCTTTGACAGAGGAATATATGCTTACTGTGAAGCAATAACTTCCCTTAAGAACGCTATTAGATTTTCCGTTTCTTTTTTCTGTCTTTTTTGAGCCTCTAAAGCCCACTCATAGGCTTGATTTCGGGCTTGAAAATGAGTGGATTTTATTGAGTTAATTTTATCCATCCAGACATCTGCACAGAAATAGTCTTTTTTACCTATATAGAACGCCCCTGAGCCTCCCGATTCATGGAGAGAGGGAAAGTCCTTAGTTAAGACAGGAATGCCCCTAGAACAAGCCTCTAAAACTACTTGTCCGTAGCCTTCAGAAAAGGTGGGAAATAAGAGCACATCAATGCTGTCGTAAAACTGTCTAATATCATCCACATAGGAAAGAACTTCACAGTTCTTTTCATCGTAATTATAGAATCTTTTCATCAGATTAATCATCTTTTTTCCAGACCCCCACCCACCTGTTAAAAGTTTAAAATTATGCTCTGGGTAATTCAACATACATTCCCTAATTATTTTCTGACCTTTAGCGACACTACTGTTTATTATCCCGATAGTAAAGTCATCTTTACTCTTATCAGTTGGCTCTTTCAACCATTGGTCAAAATCCAAGTAAGGGTGTGTGACTATGGATTTAGGATTAGAGTTTGCTATGTAATCGCAAGTATCTAAATTGTGATGGCTAATGTGCATAACCGCATCTGCCGTTTCCGAGTGATAATAAGAAAAGTAAGGGATGTTTTTATGCTCTTTATCTAAGTAGGCTCTATTTACCTTGCGTAAGTTAGTGGAAAAATCAGCGTTTAAATCTATGGGAGTATCTAAATGTTCAGTTCCAACTAAGCCTTCAACCATCATGTTGAAAGAATATTCTAAATCCCAAAGTTCGGTTATGACCTTTATTCCTAATGCTTGTATTTCTGCTATCCATGCGGCTGTTGCCAAAATTGTCTGGTTGAATAAAATTATCACATCAGGTGTGTGTTCAGGTTCTTCCAACCTCTCTTTAACCAGACTCAACCACTCTGAAGGAAAATACTGTTCTTCCACCGATATTCGATGAACTAAATCATCACCAAAATCTCCATTCCACATATCTTCTTTACTCTGTTGTTTAACGATGGCATTCGATTCAATACCTGCTTTTTGAAGTCTTTCTAAAACACGATAGGAATGGATTTCTCCTCCTCCAAATGCGGGTGGCCACCCCCCTGAGATTAAAGTTATCTTCATAGAGTCCCCTCAATTATATTTATGATTGACCGCAGAAGAAGTTATCTGCAAGTAAGGGTCATTGAAAACCTTTACATGAGGCATTATCCCTATCCGATTATAACCTGCTTGGTGAAATTGCTCGCAGATTACTGTGGTGTCACAATCGAAACTTTGTAAATGTTCAGAATAACCTGAAAAACGACAACCTTCAATAATAGCCTTCATTCTATACAGGCAAACTAAATTGAAAGTGGAATACAGAGGAAGAATCTCATCTATTTCACTAACTAAATCTTGGGGGTTCAAAGACGATAGAGGTGTTTGGAACAAAGGTCTTTCTTCAGTTATTTTATTGTCCCACATATCCTCATCTGATGTTAATCTGGTCGCCCAATGGTCGTAAAAAGGAACTTTAAACTTTACACCTTGTGCTTGAGCCAACTTAATCATGTAATCAGTAGGTGGTGCATAGGATGTAGCCGATAGAATGTCCCATTCGTGAATGTTATGGAATAGCAACTTTAAACTTTCGACTGATAATTGGCAATCAACTTCGACAGACATAGCATAGTCGTAAAACGATAAGTCTTCGACTTGGTTAAAACACTCATTTCTGGCTTTGGCTAAATTATTTACCCTATCCCCATCCACGACACTTCGATAAAAATTAGTTTGAATGTCTTCTGTCTTTAACAGGTGCTCGGAAAAATAGTTGGGTGCTTCTTTCATACACTCTTCAAGAAGTGTTTTACTGTTATCTTCAGAGTCATTCTCATAGACGGAAATGCCAAACTCAATCTCAGGATAGTGCTCAGTTATGTGTTTTATTTTTTGCCACCAACGAGGAATAGTCATTTCTGCGTTTCTAACAATAGTGCAGATAAGTATTTTCATTCATCTTCACCAGACCTCTTCTCTAAAGATAGTTGATAGTCGCAAGTCCCGAAGTTTTGGTCGCCCCAAACTACGAATCTCCTGAGAGGAACGAAAATCGGAGTGGTAATCCTCCCTATAATTTTTCTCCAATTCATATCTGCACCTCTGAGATTGCTTTTTCTAAAAGTTTCATTTCTATACTTCCAATAAATTGATTGTTGCCAATGTAAAAACCACAACTATCTAAAGTATCTGAGTTGGGGGTTGGAACTACTTTGATTGAATCGCTGTTGTTTGCGTTTTGCATATAAGACTTAACGAAAGGTTGATTGAGGAGATTTCCTATTAGAAAAGGTCGTGTTTCAATACTATTATTTTCTAAACTTTCCAATACTTTACTACGGATAGTAGGTGAATTACAAATGAAAGGAAGAACCATACTGCTGTTTCCTTCTAAATTGAAGGGTTTAAATAACTGAGGGTTCTTTCGGATAATAATGTCGAATTGTTTAAGATTCTGTTTTCTTATTTCGATAAATCTATTTAAATGAGGTAATTGAGTTAAACCAATCACAGCGTTTATCTCACCACTTCTAAAGTTGAAACCCCCTTCAGGAAACAAGAAGCGAGTGTCTATATCTGGGTTTTCCTTTTCGTATTTATCCTTTACTTCTTGTGGAAGTTCTCTCGACATACCGTGTGACCTAAGCATTAGAAGTAAGTGGTAAAAATCTGTATCATCGGTGCAAATCATCCCCCCTTCAATAGTAGTCATGTGGTGTCCAAAGTAAAAACTAAAGGTTGAACCTACACCGAAAGTTCCAACGAGTTGTCCTTTAAAATCAGCCCCATGTGATTCACAGCAATCTTCAATAATGTGAGCATCAGGAAAATACTTACTTACTAAATCCATATTCACAGGAGAACCCATTAAATGTGTTGCCCATATTACATTTACATCAGGGTGTTCTTCTTTTACTTGCTTTAAAGTTTCTTCAGAGAATCCAAAATCCCATAAATCATTATCACAGACTACAAATCGAATGTTAAACTGTTGTAATGTTGAGATATTCGTAGCCCATGTGCAAGCAGGTGTCAAAACAACCATTTCTTTGTCTGAAGGGTCAAAGAACTTTCTCTTGATAGCCCATAGAAGAATTGTATTAGCCGAAGAACCTGAATTGACAAATACCGAATGATTTACCCCCAACCAATCAGACCATTTTTGTTCAAACTCTTTTACTTGTGGCCCATTAGTAAAGCGACTACTCCTCTCTATGAATCTCATCATAGCAGATTTTTCTTCCTCTCCAATAGCATCTGCCATCAAAGGCCATTCATAATGTGACAATGTTTCGACCCCCTTGCATCATTGAAAATTGTAGTCTCTCTCCTCGTCCTACTCCTCTTTCCGCATTAACCGTTTGATATAACCACACCCAATAGTCATCACTTATACTACTATCACTCTCTTTCAATTCTTTAAACATATTTTCAAAGGTATCAGGTCTTTCAGGGTGTTCTATCCCAGATTCTTCACCATGCGATTCCCCTCCTTTAGTAGTTTGATTAAGATGAACTCTGTAAGTTCCAACAGAGGCTTCCACTTGATGTGCATCATAATACTTCTTCAGTATCTTAACATTCAAATCGGTGTCTTCACCCATAGTGATTGTAGGATTCCACCAACCTACCGACTCAACAGCCTCTCTGGAATAAACTTGTGTGGAAGTCATTAAAGCATTCCAACAAACTCTAAACCAACGGTGTTGGGGTAATGTCTTGTCCCAATCATTTAAGATGCCTCCGAAAGAAGATATTTTTTGTGCTCGACCAAATGGGGATTTCATTGTTTGGTTAATCTGGGCTTCACCCCAAATCAAATGTAAGTCAGGATTTTCTTTGAGTAATTGATTGTAGTATTCCAATTTTAATTCAAACCATGTGTCATCCGAATCTAAAGTAGCGAGATAAGGATTGCTACCTAATTTTCCTGCTTGATTACGAGCATCAGATATTCCCTTACCCACTTGTTGAACAATGGTTATTCGCTCATCATCATAGTCTGCTAGAGTCTTTTTAGAATGCCACTCATGGTCTTCTGGTGTCCCATCAGATATGTATATTTTAAAGTCAGAGAATGACTGTCTCAAAACAGAATCCACAGCCTCTCGTAAATACTCAGGCTCAGTCTTGAAAACAGGTATAATTACATCAAACATCTTAATCCTCCAATAAGTTTTCATTACTATGAATGGCTTGTGCTTTATTTAGGTTATGGGTTTCCAACTTAGAAGATATGTTTTCTAAATATGTTAAGAAGTCTTGCCCGTTAAAATGAGTTCGATTACTTAACATCAGAGCCGCATCATTACACTCAAAATGCCAATAGGCTTGATTTTCAAAAACATCCTCAAGGGCTTCGACCCATAAATCAATATTGTGATACTGTGTTAAAGGAACATATTTTCCTTTTCCTATGGTGGCTTGATGAATAGCAGGATAATCAGTTGTTATAACAGGTGTTCTTCTTAAGAGTGCTTCGTGTCCAACTTGACCATAACCCTCAATCCAAGAGGGGAACAAAAAGGCATCAATTTTGTCGAAAAATCCAACAATATCTTGACTGTAATCTCCCAATCTAACACGGTCGGAAAAATCCGTCCCATATTCTTCTTTCAAGAAATCCACAAAAGTATCTCCATCTCCCCATCCACCTTGCAGTATTAAAAACTTATATGGGGTGCGAGAAATAATTTTAGCGATAATTCTCTTTCCTTTTTTCTCAATAGGATTGATAACTCCGATAATGTAATCAGAGGGATTTTCCACGATTGGTTGATAATGATTTCCATAATCTATCCCATCACACCACTTTTTTCCCATCAAAGGGTGTAAAACAAAATCCTCTCCGTTTGAAGGTTTTAGATAATCTAATATTTCTTGATGAAAATGGCATAGGTGCAAGTGATGATTAACTTCTGAGAAGTTTTGTCTTATCATTAACTTAAAGTAATCAGGGTGGCCGACTCTTTCAATAAGAGTTTCCTTTACATTATCGAATGTTTCTAAAAGAGTCAAAGAAGGATTTTTAAGGTTTTGTTGCATCAGTTCTCTGATGTAATTACTTTCAATGTCAAAGGAAGTAGTAATGAGAGTCCCGAAATAAGGTCTTAATTTATCTATTACATCAGAAATATTTTCATTTCCTAAAGTTTGAAGATAGATAATACCAATATCCTTTTTTGGTTCGCTGGCGAGTTGAGTCACTAACATATCTAACCACTCATTAGTGCGAGTAGTCAAATTGTTAAAATCTTGAAAAATTATCCCACCTCCGTGTTTTACACCATAATCCTTCACCGCCTGTTTGATGTATGGTAAGACTAATCTTGTGTAATTTCCGCTTCCATTATCATAACCCTCTATTTCAGGAACAGAAGAATATAGGCACGACTCATGCCCGTTTTCATTTAAAAAATGGTTCAACCTGTCCATGTATATTTCAGCCCCTCCCCATGAGGGCATAGAAGTAATACTAATTATTCCAACTCTCAATTGAAAGCCCCCTGTGACATTACACTCAAAAATTGAATAAAAGCATTTAGTTCGTTGTGTTGCCTCTTAATCAAATCTTCTCTGGTTCTTCGTGCTTTAGAACACCACTCTTTCTGACTGTCGAAAACATCATTTAAAGCGTTTAACCATGAATCTATGTTCTCATAATCTTTTGACTCAATGAATAAAACATCATCTAAAGTGGCTTCTTGGATAGTAGGGTATCTTTTAGTTATCACAGGTGTCCCACGAACTAAAGACTCATGGGCTACTTGACCATATCCTTCCACTAAAGAAGGCATAAAGAAAACATCAATCGAGTCAAAGAAATCAATGATGTCATCAACATAATGTATCAATTCCACACGCTCGTTGAAATCGTGATTGTATTCGTCTTTGAGCGATGATAAAAATATATTTCCTGCTCCATGCCCCCCTTCTAAAATCTTAAATTGATAGGGTGACTGAGCAATAACTCTTAACATTACATCTGAACCCTTTTTAGGTATGGGATTTATCATCCCAACAACTAACTCGTCTTTATTCTTTTTCAATTCTTTTTCTTTCAAAGGTCTTTCCAACCATTTACTCTCTAAAAGTGGGTGTAAGACAAACTCGTAAGGTCGCACCCCAAAGATTTCATTTATGACTTTCTGATTAAAATCAGTTATGTGCAGTATTCCTTCCATTTCAGGATTGTAGTGTCTGACCGTTAAAGTTCTTCTATCGTCATTGAGTAAATCTCTAAACTCCTTCTTGAGCGCAAATATTTTTTCTATCACAGGTTTTCCCTCTTGAGGGGCTTCTTTTTCCAATTGTAAAACAACATTGTAATCTATGTCAAAAGAAATAGAAATTAATTTTTTAAAAGGTCTTCCAAACATTTTCCGATAGTCTATCTCACTTAATGAAGTCAAGTTCTCCACATAAATTATTCCAATATCAAAATCATTCTCAGGTATTCTATCATCTATCATATCAGCCCACGTTTGCATTCTGTCTATTTGTTCCACCTTAGAAAGATTTCTGCAATTATCATAAGTGTCTTGAAACATGATTTTAATCGTGTCTTTAGTTATTTCAGGTGCGAAAGGAGGGACTATTCTCATTACTTGGGAATCTCCCGAATCGTAATCAGCATTGGCTTCGGTAGCAGTTATCCCCCAAGCATCTATTCCATTTTGATTCAGAGCATCAACAATTCGATAAAGGTAAGTTTCGCCCCCTGCCCAAACAGGAGGCCACCCTAATGATAAAACACCTATCTTCATTCTTCCGACCTACTTAGTTGATATGAGAGAATGGTATTTCTCTTAAGGTCTTCTGCTACCATTATCTTAACCATTTCAGCGAGATTTACTTTGGGTTTCCAATTTAAAATCTTTTGGGCTTTGGTAGCATCACCTCTCAGAACATCAACTTCCGCAGGTCGCATGAATCTAGGGTCTTGTTTAACGTAATCAGACCAATCGGTGATTCCAATTTCTTTGAATGCTAAATCCAAAAACTCTCGGATGGAATAAGCATCTCCTGTGGCTAAAACGAAATCATCTGGCTCGTCTTGTTGAAGCATAAGCCACATCCCTTCCACGTAATCGGGTGCGTAGCCCCAATCACGATAAGAATCTAAATTACCTAGTGAGATGTGGTCTTCCAAACCCAACTTAATCTTAGTGACCCCATCAGTTATCTTACGAGTCACGAACTCAATACCTCGCCTTTCAGACTCATGGTTAAAGAGAATACCTGAACAAGCGAACATACCATAGGATTCTCGATAGTTCTTAGTTATCCAATAACCGTATAGTTTGGCTACACCATAAGGGCTACGAGGATAGAAAGGTGTAGTTTCCTTTGCAGGATTCTCCACCATCTTCCCAAACATCTCACTTGTGGCCGCTTGATAAAACTTTACATTCTCGGATGTGTTTTCTTGGTATTCCCTAATAGCCTCTAACATTCGCAAAACTCCTAAGCCGTTTATGTTTCCTGTTTGTTCAGGTATCATCCAAGAAGAACCTACGAAAGACTGTGCCGCCAAGTTATACACTTCAGTCGGTTCAGATTGATTCAAGGCTCTTAACAGAGAGTTCTGGTCGCCTAAATCTCCTATGATAAAGGTAAAATTAGGGTGGGCTTCCAAATGAGCAGTATTACTACGATTAGGTTTGGAAGTTCTTCTCTCTAATCCATATACTTCGTAGCCTTTCTCTAAAAGAAGGTCAGCCAAATGGCTACCATCCATCCCATTAACACCTGTAATTAAAGCACACTTACGAACCTGTGTATTAGTCATGCTTGAAATAGTGCCAGCCACTATATTAGTATTGGCTAACTCTGAAATTAAAAAAAGGGTGAATAGGGAGAGATACGAATATCTCCCACCTACTCACCTTATGTAATCCTCATGCGGGCAAAGGGAGGGAGTTTAACTCCCCCACCTATGCCGTTATGTCTTCTGACCTTGCACTTTTAACGGAACTTAATCCATTGCTGGTGCTGGCGGTGCTGACTGTGCTGAGATTAGGCTTCTCTTATACCAATCCACGTTAGCAGGTGATACAGATATTCCAAGTTCTAGCAGTTTGTTAGCGATTAGCGCGTCTGGGCCATCGTAAAGTGTGTATTTCACGAATGCTTCAGGTCTGCCATTAGAGGCGTTAGTTCCACCTGCTGTCACTTTAATCAAAACATCCCAAACTTGTCCAGGTAGGACGTAAACATCTGGGTATAGATTGAATGAAGGCTGGAATTGAACGCTTCTTGGGTAAGGGCTTGCAGTTCCAGGCACACCATCGTTAGGACGGTTATCAGGGTTCAGGAAGTAATCAGTTGTGTTGATTCTAATCTGTGAGAAAACACCCAGACTTGAACTCATCAACGTGATAGGTGTTGATGGTGTTGAAGCAACTTGCTCGATAACAACGAACTGAGTAGCAGTTGTTTCTGCTGGCTTAGTGATGTTGTTTCCTAGACCGCCAACGAAAATACTCGCTTGGCTAGTGCTGTCTGCTGTTGCTAGGTATTGATAGATTTGACTTCTCATTGCCATCTTACATCATCCCTCCTGCTTGTTGTTCGATAAGAGTTCTCTTATACCAATCCACGTTTGCTGGGTTTACAGTAATTCCTAACTCTAATAGTTTGTTAGCGATTAAAGCGTCTGGGCCATCATACAATGTGTATTTGATGAATGCCGCAACAACATCTGCGGTAGTTGCGGTCACAAGTGTCGTCTGTGCTGTGAATAGCACATCCCATACTTGTCCAGGTAGCACATAAACATCAGGGTATAGGTCAAACGACTTCAACAGGTTGTTTGCTGATGCGTCTGGAATACCTCTTGGGTATGGGCTTGCAGTTCCCGAAACTCCTGACATCTGGGTGACATCTGGGTTTTGGAAGTAATCTGTCGTGTTAATCCTGATTTGAACATCTCCACCTTTGTTAGTGGTGTCATCAGGGGAACACGCTATGTCTTCTATTACTACAAACTGCGTGGCGGTCGTTTCTGCGGGCTTCGTTATGTTATAACCTATGCCACCTGTGAAAACAGACACTTGTGTTCCTGACGCAATAGCAACCGCTTCATCGGTTGTTGCGCGGGACAAAGTGCTTCCTGTTCCACCAGGGGCGAGATTAGTCCATTCATATATCTGACTTCTCATTGCCATTTTTTCATCTCCATTTTTTTATTTTTGGTTTTCGCCCCTCGGTTTACTGAGAGACAACTAATGACAACTTTTTGGACTATATTAAGTCTTGCATTTTGAGGGAAAGTGTTAAATGGTATAAGTCGTGATGAAACACCTAGTTTTTGACCCTAAACAGCATTAACGTCTTTATCTAAATCGGCATCTTAAGTATTCTAAGAAAAGATTTCCTGTGAACAAAGTAAATACTCCTATTACGATAACAACAGGTAATGTGTCCACCAAACTCATTTACATCAAACCTGTAAAATTGACAGTTAAATCAGAAGTAAGTAATCTTACTGACCCATTACTGAACCGTGACCCATTGAACCGTGTAGGTGATTACCCATACGACCGTGTTCAGCCCCGAAGTTCTGGATAACTCCATGTCCACTCATTCCTGCGCTATTCATCATTATGCTTGGCATGATGTAGGAGTCAAAAGGGTCTGCACTTATTCCTGTTTTATCAAGTGATGCCGCTTCAACAATCATGGGATTCTGTGTAATAGTAGGGACTGTCTCAGCCATCCATACAGGAGGTGCGTGACCTATATCTGCTCGGTGACTGTCCAAAGGATTGTATTGACCTAAATCTCTGTAATCAACTACCTCGTATTCTCGGCGGTAGTCAAGTTGGTCTTGAAGTAGGTTGTTAGGTGTGGAAGCACCTGCTTGCTGTCCTAATGGGTCTGTGGTAGTAGTCATTGTAGTTTGTCCAATAACTGAACCATCGCCTGTTGGGAATACTAAGTCGGAAGGGTCGCCTTCAGCCATGAAACCATCGGAACGAATGTTGCGAATCAGTTGTGCGAAAGCAAGTAGTCCGAGAGTTCCGCTAAACGCTTGAACTCCTCTGCTCATCTCACCTTCAAACATACCATCTCCGCGAGCCGCATATCCGACAAGTGCGGATGCGAATACACCAAGTCCGACATTTCTCACTAATTGTGAACGGCTACCGAATAGCCCCATATACGAGGATATAACTGCCCCCGATGACAGCACAGCCGCAACGCCTAAAAGCATTGGGACTGATGCCAATTCTCTCGCGCCTTCTTCAACTGTGTCTATGGACTCTTGAATAACCATCTTAATCACTTGCCCCTATTCATCTGCACGACTATAAGAACCTTAGCCCTAGAATTATTGCCTATTCAATAGTCCGACAAGTCTTTACATTTAGAAATAGTGTCTTCCAATCCTTCTTTCAAGGCTGTTTCCAAGCCCATTACACCCATTGTTTTTAATCCTGCTTCAGTTGTGCCGCCTTTAGAGACTACACCTTTAACAATGTCATTTAAACTTAATTCTGTGTTATCGAAAATTGCTAGAACTCCTGAAACAGTTTCCAAAACAGTAAGTTCTGCATCCATCTCTGACATTCCTTGACTGACCCCTACACTTTTCATAGTGTCAAAAATGTGAGCCAAGTAAGCAATTCCAGAACCAGATAACGCCGTCACAACATCTATATGAGTTTCATTCTTTAACTCAACTTCAAGTGCATTACCTAAATCGGAAAATAAAGATTGAACCATCCATCGTGTTTCGGAATCAATGTCCTCACTACCAACCCAAGCCGTCATACCCTTTCCGTAAGCAACTCCTAGATTGCTCATAGCCCGAATAACAGTAGCACCTTTAACATGAGACTGATAGTATGAGTGTGGTAATCCTGCGGCAAAAGAAATTAACAAACCATCATAATCTTTTATATCTGTCAGAACCTTAGCCATATCTTGAGGTCTAACCGCTATTATAATGATAGGACACTCAGAAAGAAGTTCTTGATTGGTGTCACAGAGTTTAAACCCTTTTCCCCATTTCTCCATCTTATCATCTTCCCACTCAACAGGATGCCGATTAGTCGCCCAGACCTTGCTGTAAGTGTTATTGACTATTCCTTCTGCCAAAGACTTTCCAAAGTGACCCAATCCTATTATTCCAATAGTAGGGCTTTCGTAAAGAACTGCTGTCACGATTCCACCTCTAATAAGGATTATCCACCAAATAGTCAATAAACTCCATTACCTCATCTATTTTACTATCAGGTATCTCTTTGTAGGAACGCTTGTATTTAGACTTAATGCACAGGGCAACATGAGCATAAGGATTGCGACCTTTAGGATGACGATTAGAATCAGGCAAACGGCCTTCTAAAGCATCTCCCGCGTTTCGGATAGCAGCCCAGACAATTTTAGAATTGACTTCATTCACCTTTCTTGCCGCCTAATGTATCTATCCAACGGTAAATCTTATGACTCCACAATTCCAGATGCTTAGACTTAATATCCAAGTCCTCAAGATTACTAATCATACCTATAATCTCCTCCTTTACCCTTTTCAGAGTCCAATGAAGATAACAAGTGTAAAGGAAAACAACGGAAACCCCAACCGTTAAACCAACAATTTCCACATCCATTCTATCGCCTCAGTTCTTCCACTAACTCTATCAAACGCTGAATCTCCCACTCAAGGTCGCTCACCCTTTTCTTAGTTTCCACTAAAAGCCAAGAAACTCTGCTCATCCTATCCTCGTTTAAGGGTCTATCCACAGGGTTTGGAATTAAAGGAATGTAAGAAGAATCTATTTCTTCGATTTCCCCCATTTCATAGTTGTCGGTAAGAGTCTCGGTGGAAATGTAATTAGAATAAACATTAACCTTGACCGCTTCACAAGAGCAGACTAAAGTAGTTCTCTCACCCATGACAGGGTGCAAAACTTCTTCGCATTCTAAACACTTGATTTCTTGAGTTTTCAGTATCGGCATTAGAACCCCTCCCGTGACCCTATTACGAGGGCGGATGCTATTAAACTTTGGTTTTTGGGAAAAGAGGGGTTGTTAGGGTCACAAACAGACATCATACTATTCACTCGACATATTGGTTATAACACTTCTCACAACAAAACAAGGTTCTATGTGGTGTGTGGGAGAAGAAACTTTCACAATTGGGGCATTTCATCATTTCACCTAATTGGTGTTAAAGGCAACCACTATATTAGCATTCGGGTTTATTTTCACAGGGTTTGATTAAACTACTCCATCCTAACAGCAATTTCCAACATACCTAATAACACAATGAACCCAATTCCTAATGCTTTGACTTTACCCATAGTTGATTCGGGTGTGTAATTGAGAAGATTAGCCTGTTGAGTGGATTGTTCTGGGGTCTGAGATATTTCATAGGAAGTGTCAGCATGGAAGTTTAACGGTCTTTCTAAAGAACTCTCAATAAACATTCTAATCACCTAATAACTTATTTCTTCGATTTCTTCGTTTTAGCAGACTTCTTACTTTTTTTAAGTTCTGCCTCTTTAGCCTTCCTTTGTTGAGCAACTATTTCTGCTATCTTATCAGGAGTGAAGCGAGTAGTCTTTTTCCTTGTGGTCTTGACTTTCTTAAACAACCCGTAATAAACCGAACTGTCAATAGGTATTTCTTCCACCAACTCAAAGCCGTTCTCCTGTAAATCCTCTAAAATGTCTTCAGGTGTGGCTATCCTATAACAGTAAGGGTCATTAGCGAACTCAGCCGAGTCTTCGGCGTAGTATTGACTCTCTCCAAAACGATTAGTGACTGAACCGAAAAACAAAAGAGCGTCTTTCTTCATCAGTTTGTTTATCTTTTGCAGAGCCGTATCAGTATCAGGTAAGTGGTGATAAACTCCTAAACACAACACCATATCGTATTGGTTGTGATGACTTGATGGTAAGTCTAAGACATCTGTTCTTTGGAACTTTGCCCCTGTCTTGAACTCAGATTCCAACCATTCAGCCTGTGCTACCACATCTATGTCTGTCTGATTTATGTCAATCCCCAAAACATCAGCACCATTAGCCGCTAAAATCAAAGAATAGAATCCAGAATTACAACCTACATCTAAACACTTCATATCCTTTACGGTTAGTGGGATTAACGGGTGAATCTCATCCCAAACAGGTAGTGGATGCTTGTGGACTTGAGTAGTTTGAGTTCCTTTAATCTCCACATAATGATAAAATTGTCGCAAGGAAGCGATTTTGTTTATAGTTTCATCATGTTCTGCCTGTGTCGCTTTGATACGAGGCAACCGAAGTTTTAAAGAGGTTTTGGACTTGGGCATTGAAACACCTATCTGTAATTAACGGTGTTGCTATATGAAATTACTCTAAAACTCATATCCGAAAAGTTCAATTTCACTTCGATGAGCATGATAAACTATATCTCTGGTTTCATCATCATAGTATTCTCGATAATGTATGTTAGGTCTTACCCCTGATTTATGTTTGGGTAAATCGTTAATGTCGAAGTCGGGTAAGCCCAACTTTTCACATAACTTAACAATGTCTTCTTCTAAATGTTCATATCTAATGAAATAATCACACATTGATTTCCCTTCAACACCGTGTGCAATAATTAAGTTATTTGGAAGAAAATTATCCTGAGCAAACTTAAGCCAATCAGCAAATGAAATATCATCTTGCCCAACTAAATCAATAGGTTTTTGGCCTAATGGGTGTTGTGTTTGCCAATGGTATAGTGATACTACTTTATCATAGGGATTTCTTACTACACAGAACTTAAGATATTCATCAAACTTTTCCAATCCAAGATTATCATCTTGAGAAAATGCCTTCTTAATTTTAGCCACAGGGGTGTGGCCTCTCCACACATCACTTCCCAACCCATTAGTTCTCCCCACTATACCATAATCGTCAATATGTTCATCACCTGTCGCATCCTCAATAACTAAACCCTCATCTAAGAACTGCACTTTATCATGGCTGTTAGTAGTTTGATAGGTAAAATCACTATTCGGATTAACACACCACTTGCTAAAAAAGTCTTCAACCGAAGTTCCTGCTACTTTGAAGTTCTTAACGTAAATGAACTTATATTTATGCGATACCAATGTCACTTACATCAACTCCATTGAAAACTCTTACGAGGAGAGAATGTAAAAGTTTCAGCAGATGTCGTCTTTGCCCCCAAGTAAGTGTTCTCAGGTTGGGGGTTGTCTGAAACTTTAACGGCTCTAACAGCGTATCTCCGTCCACAACACACATCTTTGGTTCTAAAAGTTTCCACTATCTTGAAGCCGTTTCTCTCCAAATCTTTGTTAAGATATTCAGAAGTTGGAATCAAGAAGTTGGATGCGTCCAAACGGTAAGGCTCGTCATCAGGGTAATATCGAGTTTCCGTAGGGTGAGTTTCCGATTCCACATAAAGTTCGCCACCCATTTTTAACAAACGATTCAATTTGGCTAGTCCTCGCGAGGGGTCGGTCAAGTGATAATAGACACCTAAGAAGAGTATCTTATCGTAAGGTTCGGACTCATCGCAATCCATGTAGTTCATTTCTTTAAACTTAGCCCCTGTTTGCAGTTGCGATTCTATCCACTCGGCTTGCTGTAAAGGCATACAGTCTAAGTTATACACCCTCTCAACCTGATTCACATCCACTCCTAATACATCAGCCCCTCTTTTAGCGAGTTCAAAACTGAAGAATCCTGAATTACAACCCACATCTAGGACTTTCTTACCTGAGAGGTCTTTAATTAAAGGTCGGTGTATTGCTTCCCAGAGGTTTAACGGATGATACCCGTAGTTTATGGTTTGACCGTCTATCACACTAATCCCCATCTGACTTTCCTGTTGGGTTGGAACTCCATGCACATCTATTTGCATAGCGAAAGGCTTTCGCTTCTGGATTTCCTCACGAATAGCGTTAAAGTCAGGTGTGCTAACAGGGGGTGGAATCTCTAGGACAGGTTCGGGAAGTTTAAGATTATTAGTCAATCGCCTCTCGGTGGAGAAGAAAAAAGTCTGGAACAACCTGCCGTTCTCTTTGCTGTCTCCGAAATACTCTAAACTTCTGTGCCAATGTTGGGCGTTAAACAAGATTAACCGATTAAACACATTCCCGATGTTATCCACTTGCTCCCAAGCGTGGAAGTTCCCTGCGTTTTGATTATGAGGAGTCAAATCCTCACTTTCTAAAGCGAACCGTGTTCCGTCTTGGAATCTGAAAAGACCTGTTCCACCTGAAACGGGAGCGTCAGGAGTGAGGTATAAGACTCCTGCCCAATCTGTGACATCGTTATCGGTGTGCATCCATGAAACCTCTGATTCTAAAGTGAATTGAAATGTGCCGTTAGCGTTAAAGTGATTCTCGCTGTTAGACCATTGAGTTATTTTTCCTGCGAAGGGTTCGACATAACTCTCTATTTTCTCTTTGATAGTGTCCAAAGCGAAGGGAGCAGTTCTTTTACCAGGGTAATTTCCTTGTATGGGAAACTCCTGTTGGAGAACCCATTCTCGCACAGCCACAGGGTCTTGGTAAAAATCATCTATAACCAAAACAGTAGGTGTGGGATATTCGTTAGGAACTAATGGATTCGCATCGTTTTCTAACATACTCTTAAGTTTCACAGTTTAGACTTAAACCTTTGCACCTTAGAAGTCTGGTAAAGATTCCACAGATTGTCCCCACGCAAAGCCTGTGTCGTAAAAGTCGGTGTTCACCAATCCTGTTGGCTCAACTGCTGATACCATGTCTGAAGAAGTGTGGATAGGTTGAGTCACAGTCTTTCCAAGAGGACTCTTAGCGTGTCTAATCTTGTCTTGAGAGTGAGCGTGATGAACCATAGCGGTGCGGAAGAAGTTCTTAGCATCGTTGCTCATTTTTCTTTCGTCTGTCATAAAGTTAAGGAATCTCTGATGGATGTTCCCACCTTTGATTACTTTTCGCACTTCCTTGTCGGTTCTTTTGAACACTATCAAAAAAGGCTTCTCGACAGTTTCCTTAACAGTCATAACACCGTCTTTAAACTCCACTTCCCATGTCTGGAAAATCCATTTCTTATTAGGCAAAGGCTTAACCTCATCATAGTGCATGATTGGTTCTGGAATACGAGAATTGACTTGTCTCATAGCGACTTGCTGATGTGGACTGAGGTTTAAGATAGGTTTTGCTATAAGGTCGAACTGTTGTCCCATTTCGGAAACAATAGACTTATTCGCACTCTCGGCAGGGTTCGATTTCAGACTTTCAATGATACTCTTGTTTAAATCCATAGGAAAACCTCACTCCTTATGAGGGGGTTTGACTATAATAAGGTATGGTAGTCACAGAGCAAGGTTGCTATTATAAGTAATATCCGAGTCGGCAGTAATATGATTCTATCAGGCTTTCTCTGGTCGTTGATAATAATTCAACGGTCTTGGAAGAAAAACTTCTAATTAGGAGTCATTTGATATGAATAAAACGCAACGCTTAAATAGGTTGTAGCCCCTAAGAATAGGTAGGTAAGGAATATGGAACACGAAAGAAACATTTACTCAGACAACGATATGTGGAATAGAGGAACAGAAAAACCTGTTCCTGAAACAAGAGAGATTTCGGAAGCAGGTGAGCCTGAAACCTACTCTTGTGGGTGTGGTAATACTAATCCAGAAGATTTTCACGTTAATGATGATAAAGGTGAGGTGTCCTGCAATCAATGTGGAACTCTCATCCTTTCTAATATGATTGACCCTTCTGCACCTACTCGCAGATTCAGTTCAACTGACCCTTCGGTGGATAACGCTCATTACGGAGCACCTGCGAGCAACTTGTTTGCTGATAAGGGTCTGAGGACTACTTTCAATCCAATGGAAGCAGACAAGAAAGACAGGCAGAAGTCCTTCATCCTCAAGCGTATCAATCAGCAGACTGTCACTAACAAAGAAAGAAACTTAGCAGTTGCTCTTAGAGACATTGAGAGAGTGATAAGTCGAGGTGGCTTAACTAAGTCGGTTCATCAAGAAGCAGTAAATGTTTACCGTGATGCGGTGGATTTACAGTTGATTAGAGGTCGGAGCATAGAAGGTATGGTGGCCGCTTCCATCTATACGGCTTGTCGAATTAGAGGTGTGCCTCGTTCATTAGACGAAATAGCAGACTTGACTAGGACAGGCAGGAAAGAGATTGCTCGTAATTACAACACCTTAAAGAAGAATATAATTAGACTCAAGAGAATGCCTCCTACCACACCAGACCAATATCTTAGTAGGTATATTTTTGCCCTTAATTTATCGTTAAAGGTTCAGAACCGAGCACAGGACTTGTTAAAGACTTGCTTTGACGGTGGAATGAATCAAGGTAGGAATCCTATTGGTGTAGTTGCCGCTTGTATTTACATCGCTTGTGTGGATTGTGATGAGCGTAGGACTCAAAGACAGATAGCCAGAGAGTTAGAGATAACAGAAGTGACTATCCGCAATCGCTACAAAGAAGCGATGGCTATCTTAAACGCTAACAAAAGTAAAGTGGAAATAGAAAACTCAGATGAGTAGTCTCTAAGCCTCTGATGGCTTTAGGGTCTTAATGAGTTTAACGGCTAGGGCTATTCCAAAAACAGCCACAGTTCCGAAAACCATCTGACCCAGACTTGTAAGTTTCCAAGAACCGTTTATCCCATCGCCATCATCGTTAGCGAAAAGTGAGGCTGAAGGGTCTTTGATGAACTCAAACAAGTCAGAGAAGAACTCTAATTTAGTTTGACCCGTTAAACTTGCTAACACATCAATAACAATCCATGCGACACCTACGGTGATACCAAATCTGGTTGTGTTTAATGCTCTGCCAGATGCGATGCTATCCCAGACTTTAGTGAAAAACTTCTTACCGCCGTCTGCCGCCGCGAAACCAGCGCGAGTTATTCCTTGAGCCGCACCCAAGTTCTTGATTTGAGATTCGCTCAATTCTTTAACCGAGCCGTCTATTCCTTTGAATATAGTCGCATCATCAGGGAGGGCTTTTTTTATGTTGGATTGAATTGAAGGATTTTCCTTGTAAAACTTCTTTAATGCGGTGCGCCCTCCTGTATCGTCTGCATACATATTTCGCATTAAAACATCGAACTCTGCTGGACTATCTTTTGCCATTATCACTAATGCGTCATTCACACTATCATCACTCATCTTTCCAAGTCGAGAGGAGAATACTGTTTTGTCAATAGCACCAGATTTCCCTAATGCGTCTTGAATTGCGGCTCTATTAGTTCCTGCCAATCCATCGG
>Ga0070747_1000346_pt1 | contig 23661 bp, 23 predicted proteins | sample VirMetDEL_Mar_31_FD_77321 | JGI IMG/M metagenome (GOLD analysis project Ga0070747, IMG submission 77321) | Aqueous microbial communities from the Delaware River and Bay under freshwater to marine salinity gradient to study organic matter... | ecosystem: Environmental > Aquatic > Marine > Coastal... | reverse complement strand
TGCTGATGCTACTGCTGATGCTACTGCTGATGCTACTGCTGATGCTACTGCTGATGCTACTGCTGATGCTACTGCTGATGCTACTGCTGATGCTACTGCTGATGCTACTGGTGCTACTGGTGCTACTACTGCCCCACAAGTAGATCCAGACGATCTTAATACTGCTGATATAAAACCTAGAACTGCTGTTGTTAATGCTACTCCCACTGCCGGTGAATTAGCCGCAAAAAATAACATAGAGTTAACTGATGTTACTGGTACAGGTAAAGACGGTAAAATTCTTAAACAAGATGTAGTAAATTATATAAAGGCTAAAAAAGATGCGGATAAGGTTGACCCTAACTTAGCTGCTACTAATGAGGCTGACCTTACAGTAGCTCAATACATAGATGGGGGAGGAAGTCTTGTTGATTTATTTATTCCTCTTAACTTGCAAAAAGAGAAAAAATACGAGGGTGTGGTAGGCGTACTTAAAAACCCTAGACTTTCACCAAAAATTAAAAAACAACGTCTAGCTGCTTTTCGTGATGAGTTACTAAATACTGAGGGTATTAAAGAGTTACGTAATGAGTCTACAGTTACTCCTTATGTTAAAAATGGGGTATTACCTACTGAAGCTAAAGGCGGTGCTACTGAAGCTAAAGGCGGTGCTACTGAAGCTGAAGGCGGTGCTACTAAAGCTAAAGGCGATGCTACTCAAGAAGTAAATGTTCCTCCTGTTAAACCCTTAACATACCAAGAAAGAGTTAAATCGTATGCAAACGCCACGCAAAAAAGGATTGGCGATGTATTTGATATTATTAAAGGGTTACAAGATGCCAAAGGAATAGAAGGTAAACCTACCGACGCGCAAAAGTTAGAGCTAATAGAACAACTAGAAAACGAGTACGTAGGTAATGATTCAGTCCGTAGAAAAACCCTAGACGCGGCACAGAGTAAGATTAGAACTCCCGCCGCCAAAACAAGTAGCCAAGAAACAAGTGAAACGCAAAAAGCCCTTCAACAGGAAGTTGATGCATCCGCAGGGGAGGGAAGCCCATTTGACGGAGATGAATTATCATTTTTACCTTCTGCTATGGTGGAGGCTTCGTCCTCTCCGTTAGACGGTGCTACGGTTACGATCCTTCGTGATGGTGATTCAGCCTCTCTGAAAGAAGCATTAGATACGATAGCAAAGAGTGGCCCTAAAGAACTGCGTGAGATCGCCTTAGCCCTTGCTAAAGTAGTAGGCACTACGGTAGTAAAGATATCAGATAAACTCTCAGCAGCGGGACAATTTAACCCTAGAACAAACACTATTACCCTAGGCAAAGACGGGCTAAACGTACACACTCTTATACATGAGATGACCCATGCCGGTATATCGGCTACGTTAGCTAACCCTAGCCATCCTCTTACCAAGAAGCTAACCAAAGAATTTAACAGTGTGAGAGAAGCGTTAGGTAGCTCATACGGTGCTACTGATGTAGACGAGTTTGTATCAGAGTTCCTTAGTAACCCTAAGTTTGTTCAGCAGTTAGCCACTATCTATAGCAAAGGTACAAACGTACCCGTGACAGCGGTTGTTCGTAACATTATAGGGAACTGGTTTCGTAAACTACGAGGTAAGCCCACAATACCTTTAGCTGAAGCAATGCAGATTACAGCTAACAAAAAGATAACTGAACTCAACGATGCCATCAAACTAGCACTAGCGCCCGCACCTAAGTATCGTAATGCTGGGGACTTGCTTATGGCATCAAAGACAGGCCAACAAGTGCCTGTTATGAATACCTTAGCTAAGGCTGTAAAAGACCTTAACCCCAACGATAACTTAAATAAGTACTCCAAAGACGTGTCTAGCTTTATGGATAGGTTGGTTGACCTACCTAAAGATGCTTATAAGAAAGTGACCGAGTTCTTGTTGGGCGCACCTCCACTACAAGCCGTTATAGATATGTCCGCTGAGTATGGGGACATCAAGGGAGCTATAAAGTTGCAGGAATTTATAACAGGGTTAAGGGGGGCGTTAACCGAGGCTGAAAACAAAGTAAATGCGGCTGTACTTCGTTTATCGCGGTACTTAAAGGCTAACCCTAAGAAGAAAGAGTTGTTCGATAAAGTCGTGTATGACAGCACTACAAACAGTGTAGACCCTACTGATGATATAAAAGAATACACTAAATTCTGGTTGATTAGGTACGTCAAGAACCCTACCTACAATCCCAATAAAGAGGCATCTCCAGAAACTAACCCTGAGTTTAAAGAAGTACGAAGTTCTCACGACACATTAGTAGCAAGGGATAAAGCAGTAGAGCTTATAAACAAAGGTAAGCCTGTTCAAAAAGCTGTGCCTGAGAAGAACCCTGACCCAGATAAGGCAGATGTATGGCGGCTCCTGCAAGAGGATTGGAAAGGACTTGGTAAAGAAGGGCAGGATACTTACATATTCTTGCGCGAGTTCTATAAGAACCAGTTTGCCGATCTCAGGAGCGTGTTGTACAAAAGAATAGACAACACAATAATTGGAACAGATAAGAAGTCCAAAGATAGTAGGGCCAGAATTAAGCTGAGAATATATAACGAGTTGTTTGCTAGGAACGAGATTCGACCTTACTTCCCCTTAACACGGAGTGGTGATTATTGGTTGGCTTACAGTACAAGCACTGACTATGTAGTAACAACCTTTGACTCTAATAACGCTAGAAAAAGATTTATGAAAGAGTTAGAAGGTGATTCCGACGTAGTAAAAGAAAGCATTAAGCCTTTTGCCAACAACCCAGACGAACTAGCAGGGATGGGGAGGTCGTTAAATAATGCCCCTTCTCAATCGTTTATGGGAGAGGTTCTAGCCGCCTTAGATGCAGCCAATGTCAAAGACAAAAAAATAAAGGAAGAACTTACTAACATATTCTTACAGGCTTTACCTGAGTCTTCAATCGCTAAGTCGTTAACAAAACGAGGCAACGTAGCGGGCTTTGACAGGGATGCGTTAGGGGCTATGCAAACTAAGTCCTATGACTTAGCTAGGCAGATAGAGCGGATCAGAGGTTCCGAAAACATAAGTAGGGCTATGGATGAGTTGATAGAAAACAACCCCCTATCAGGAGATGACCCTAAAAAAGCAGCTTACTTAGCAGAATTGGGCAAACGTGCTGATTTTGCTAAAGGCTCTTCTACGCGAGACTGGGCGCAACCCTTTAACCGTATGGCGTTTATGTGGACTATTGGTGCAAACGTGTCTTCCGCATTAGTTAATACATCTCAAATACCCCTGTTTGCACTACCTATGTTAAGTGGTAAGTACGGGTTTACAAAAACTTCAGCGGCCTTGCGTGATGCAGGTAAGATATTTGCAGGTAGTGGGTTTGATCGTAGGCTATCTCATGGCGTAGGGTATGGAGGGGAGACTTCTATAGCCAGTGGGTTTGTAGCTCCCTCAATGGTTAACTATTACGAGTTAGATGTTGATGGTAACTATAAGATACGCGACGATATGCAGTATCCCAAAGACAAGAAGAAAGCGGCTGAACTAAAAAGAGAGCTAGAGCTTCTCCTGCCTTTGTATACTACAGCCTCTGGTCAAGGGCAACTCAACACATCCATAATATCAGACAGTCTTGGTGTAGACGAGTCTGGGCGAACTGGTTCAGTAGCTGACCGAGTAACAGGTGTGTCTGCGATTATGTTTCACCAAGCGGAACAGTTTAACCGTCAGATTACAATGATGGCGGCGTACAAACTTGAACTGGCGCAGTATGGAGCTAACCCTACAACAGAACAGATGAACAAAGCGGCAGATGCGGCTATGTACTCTACGCAAGAGATAAACGGAGGCTCTACATTAGAGACTGGTTCTAGGCTAGCCCAAAAAGGTATCGGGCGAGTCGCTCTTATGTATAAGAACTATGGCATCCAGATGTACTACACCATGTTCAAGTCTGCCAAACAGCTAATTAAAAATATTAAATTCTCAAACAACACTGCTGAAAACATAAGACTGCGTAACGAAGCCTTTGGACAGTTGGTGGGGGTACATCTCTCAGGTTTGTTCTTTGCAGGTGTGCAAGGTATACCTATATACGGGATGGTTACTGCTATGGCAGATATGTTCTTCTTAGACGATCAAGAGGATGATGCCGAGACGTTAACTCAAAAATACCTTGGGGATCTTGGATATAAAGGGCCGTTAGTAGCACTCACTGGTGTAGACACATCCACTAGAATAGCACTTACTAACCTTGTATTCCGGGCTAACAAGTTTAACAACGACCCCACTCCCGAAGAAGAATTTGCATATGCATTCGGTGGCCCTGCATGGAGTGTAAGTTCACAGTTCTACAAAGGGGCAAAGGACGTTATTGAAGCTGAAAACGGTGTGCAAGTAGAGCGCGGAATAGAGTCAATGTTACCTGCGGCTGTACGAAACGCATACCGCGCTACCGTTAGAGTACCTAGAGATGAAGGGTACTTGAGCCGTAAACAATCCGTCATAATGGACGACCTATCGTTTGGCGACACTGCGGGACTATTCCTAGGGTTTCAGCCCAATGAGTATGCTACACAACAACAGCGGAACTCATCGTTTAAGAGAAAGCAAGATGCCATAATGCAAGAACGAGATACTATCTTAGGTAATATAAACCTAGGTAACTACATGGGGGATTATGAGTTAGTAGATAAATACCTCGATAGGATGGATAAGTGGAATGACCGTCATATAGACTACCCTGCAATAACTAACGCAGTGTTGAGGCGTTCGGCAAAAGGCGATATGCAAGCAAGAAACGAGACTGTGAATGGACTAAGAGTTCAGCCTCAGTTTAGAGCCGCCCTAGATGACCACAACGATGAGTACGTTAACGTGACTATGAACATGGTACTTGACGAGGCAGAGCGTAGAAAGAATCAGCTTTAAGTAACCCGCCATATACGCACCCCTAGCTTACCGTCCTCTGTAACTGTTCGTATGGTTGAGTCCCAACCTTTTGCCTGAGTTATCTTAGTTAACTGCGATATAGCTTTCTCAGTGTTGACGCACAAAACAAAGACGGATGCCCCCACGACCATCCGCTCCCAGTTAATTATTACCCTTATCCCATCGGGATTTATGTCACCTATTTTTAACATCTAGATCGCATTTAACTATGATCACACGGCTATTGGGCAAGACTACGTGCGTACCCTTACTTAACCGCATATTACCCCGCACACCCTCCATGTCGTTTATAAAATCCTCTATAAGGGACTCGTAATTTATCTGCTGTTTACCACACCACTCCTTCAAGGGCTTAGGTACTAAGTAAACCTTTTTAGTGTCAACCTCATATCTAGCGATCAGCTTACCTTTAGGCATAGACTCCGCTATAACCAATGGGTCAGTCCCGTCCTTACTACGTGCATCGTCTGTACTTTTAATCCACAGTACGTTGCCCCAATGCTCGTTAATATAGTCGTTTAGTGTCTGTTGAGCCGAAGAACTCATATCGTCAGAACGTAACTTGTTACCCTTGGCTTCTTCGATAGCCCAGTTAAATACAGGCTCTATGGAAAAGTCCAGAAGGCCCGCTTGTCTAGCTAAAATCAACCCACATATACTGCCCGTTACTTGCGCTGACCAGAACCTGTTTTCAGCTACGAGGTTGGCACGTTTGTCCACGCGCTCTTGTACTTGAGCTATGAGGTTTTTAACAGCATCTAAGTTATTTAGTATGTGCTGTACGAAAATGACTCCCGCCCAACCACAGTTTGCCAGTAGGTTCCGTGCGAACTCGTCTGTCATACCTTTATCGTTTGAACTATTAAATATACGCTTAACCTTAACCTCAAATATACGCTGTGCTTCTGCTTTTGGCATAGACTTATATGTCCCTATAAGCTCTACCATACTTGTATTGCCTGTGGTTATAGCGATTAAGTTCCAAGGCTCGCCCCTGTATCTTTCCGCATTACTACCTCCAGACATACGCATACGTTGCTTACCACTAGTAAACTGATACGCTATGTCACTAAGCTGTTTGCCTGATGAGTTGGTTAGCTCGTCCATGCACAGGGGTAAGTTATGCATAACCTCACCACGGTTCATCTTACTGTTGTACGTGTCCCTCTCTTGCAAGAGAAGTTCGTCGGGCCTACCCCATACAGATAAAGCGGCTAGTAAAGCGGTAGTTTTACCTACCCCAGATTCTTTGCTGTGTAAGTGTAGCGCGGCACAACTTATCTCCCCCATAAACTTCATAAGGATAGAGCCAAATCCTGCGCCGACTACATACTGATGCAGTTCAAAGCCCTCGCGGTTATAAAAGTTTATTGTTTCCTTCCACCCCTCCAACGTGCCTTTAGGTTCAAAAGCGGGCATAAGTCCTATTGTCTGGTTAGATGGAGGGTTAAATTCTATCCTGTCTGCAAATATCTCTTGGTTACCCAGAATAAAAGACTTACATTCTTCGCCAACCCACCCAAACTGTTTATGCGCCATAGTTGCACCTCCCGATGCTTGTAGTTCGTTAACCCAAGTTGTTATGTACTGCATTAAGTCATCCATCCTCATTAAGGCCACGCCCATCATGGACATTTGCCTACGAAACTCTTCTTTAGCTGTGACTGCCGTTAATGGCATGGTGAACTCTTTTACCCCGTCCTTGGGCAAGTGTAGGCGTAAGACTATGGACTCACCTGTCTCTACATCATTTATACGCTTAACCACATATAGGTCATTGTGGTATATGTTCACTTCTATGGGGTCACCTTCCCTATCGGTGGTACGTAGGTACACACCCCCATTAACACCTCGGAAATAAGGCTTCGGGTAAGCAGGTATTGTGTATGTGGTTATAGGGGCCGTAGGTAGACTTGCCGCAGGAGCTTCTACAGTGGTTTCTGATGCCTCCTTAGTCCTATTACCTAGTGTTATTGGAGAGCCTACCTTCAACCAATGAGGGCATTTAAGGCAGATGTCTGGATTATGTTCATTAAACTTTACACAGCTATACGGCATAGAGGGGGATAGGTTGTCCCATTTCGCATTGGTCTCGTACTCGCTGTACCCGCTGTACCCTTTAGATATAGCGTGGGCTTTGTCCCTGCTACCATCCACGGACGCTTTCAGTATAGATAGAATGCCTCTCCATGTTGGTTCAGACACGTTGTCTTTATCAGTCAAGGCTATCCGTATTTGCTCACACCCATTCCCCTTGCTACTCTTTACAAGTACATCTTTAAAGCTACTCTCTAGGTGCGCGTACTTGTCTTCCGGCGAAGACACTATCTCTGTTGGTGGTGTTAACTCCTCCCCACCAAGTAGTTCATAAAACACATCAAGATTAACTGGTTCCCCCATAGTCATACAGACAACTTCACTGGGAGGATCGGTCTTATAATTGTGAGTGTTGGGTACGCGCAGTACTCTCGCTACATCTGCGGTTACGGCAGGGTCGGCTCTAAGTCCGTGAAGGCTACATGCGCTCTTCAAACATTGAGCTACAGGCAACCACTCCTCTGGTGTTATTGGCTCATGTAAGGCCCAGTATACGTGTATACCACGACCAGAATTTACTACGGTGGGTTTTGGTAGGGATAGTTTCTTGCAAAAGGACTGTAATCCTATAATTGCGTCCTTCTGAGTGGCATAGTCTTTAGACGGCCCACAGTCTAAGTCTAGGAATAGCGAGCTTAAACTTAAAACATTAGTAGCCTTACGAGAGTCGTTCTCATCAAATGTGCCTAATGCAAAGTAGGTGTCATAGTTAATTGCATTTAGTTCGTCAGCGGCTTGTAGAAGCTCCCCTACTGAGGAGTAAAAATTTTGAACTATACGAGGAGCAGACTTCCTTGCCCCAAAGAGACAGTACCTACCTTCACCACCTAATACGCTATCTAAAAATAGTCTAGTTTCCATAGAAGTCCCATGAATACAAAAGTCACTGCGGCAGGGGTGAGGTACACCCTTTTCGATAAATCTAGCCGCAGAATTTTAAGTGGTGGTTAGTCGAAGCTACCGATAATACTAGCTAACTCGTCGTCTACCTTGGTAGGCTCGGCTTTTGGTTTCGCCTTTGCCTTGGACTTCACAACTGTAAGTGGGGGAGGACTTTCTTCTGTTGCTTCGCTCTCTTCTATAAGAGGCTCAGGCTTAAAGGGGTTGTCATCACGGTCATGTACGTATCCTTCCACAGCACTGAAGGGGTTACGCTCTTCCAACTCAGCGTACTTAATAACTTGAACAGCGCGTAGTCGTAGAGACACACCTGCATCACGCATATTGTATGGGAAGAATGCAATAGCGATGTTTACTGTACTGCCCGTAGTCAGGAGGAAATCTTCTGGTAGTTTGTTACCTTGAGCATCTACTTGCATAGGCTTCTTGGTGGCTTCTTTGCCGTATGCACCTTTGATCGTAGCCTTCCCTGTAAACGTACCTGTGTCTTCGTCACGCTTGAAGGGTATCTCAATCTTGTCAGGCCAAGAATCTTCACGGGCTTCTAAGTAAGCCTTCGCCATCTCAGTAAAGAGTTCTTTAGCTTGCTCTTTAGTCATGCGGAACTGAATGTTGTAAGCCGCCCCATCATCAAATGCATCACAAGGTACTGACCTTTTCTCTGCTTGATCGAACTTGTAGGTTCGGTTTATACGAGGCCACATAGCCTCAACGCCTGTTATTGTATAATCTGTCATGTCATCCATCCTGTTATTCGCTTTCATCCATTTCGGAAGAAGTATTAAGTTGCGTGAAGGCCAGCCAGTATCGTCTATATCTCTGTCCTTCACATTCTTTATCTGCTCTAAGACTTCTTTTACTTGTACCAGACCAAACTCAAGAACTTCTTTGTGCAGATAATGCATCTGGACAGCGTAGGGTGGTTCTTTCTCCACTGCCAAGAAGATAAACTCTTCAATCGGGTATCCATCTAGCTCAAGGACATGCTTATAGAATGCCGCTTGTACGTGATACCCTAAACTGAAGAACTGCCTTTCAAACCCACCGTTCTTAGGACTCGCATCCTTGGTGGTCTTTACATCCAGTACTATCCCTTGCTCTGGTATAAACAAGTCTGGACGTGCTTTTAACTTTAACCCTGTCTCAGGGTCTTCGTTAAAGATACTAACCTCTGTTACTCCGCATGGGTCTTGCAACAACCTAGCGGCATTACTATTTCGCAATACGCTCTCTGCCATAGCTACACACGTATCGTAGTCAGACTTTATTAGAAGGGTCTTACCTTCCGCCTCTGCCAACTCCTTAGCATCTGTCCATGCACTACCACGTCTAGTCTCAGGGCCACATACTACTAAGTCTTTCTCTGGCTCTAATAGTAATGCGTGTACAGCAGTGCCAAGAGCGAATGCAGGGTTTTCTTTGAATACTGCGGTCTTCCAATGTAGTAATGACTTCGCATGTATGGTCTTGACCGCCGAACTTGATATAGCTTTAAGCGCGTGGTAGTCCTCATTCGTCATGTCATCAACTAGCACTATATGTCCTCAAGAAGATCATCAATATCGAAGTCGGTTGGGTCTTCTCTAGGGGTATCGTCCACCCCTTCTGACGCCGACAGTTCAAGGGGGGTAGTACCGCGCAGAGCTTCTTCTAACGCCTTCAAACGAAACCGTTTAGTATTACCTACCTTGATATAAGTGTGCGGAGGGATTTGGCCTCTACGAAACCATGAGCGAAGGCATGAAGTAGATACTGCAAAGTGCTTCGCAACATCCTCCATTGGTACTAAGGGTTCACTATTTTCTTGCATCTTATATTTCCTCATAGGTCGAAATATGAACTTTAAGATGTTTTTCTATCTTAGTCAATCATTTCTTTATATAAATCTATCATAGCTGTGTGAATGTCTGTTTTAGTATCTAAGAGAGTCCAATAACGTCTCTCTACGTCTGACCCCTGTAACTTAACAATCGTACATTTATGGTCTTGACCTGCTCGGTGTATCCTAGCGTTAGCCTGTGCGTAAATCTCTAATGAACTTGTGGGAGACCACCACACTATCGTGTTAGCCGCCGTAAGTGTTACCCCATGTGCCGCTGTACGTGGTTGAATCACTAGTACTCTTGGGTTAGGAGTAGTCTGAAACCGCTTGAATATATCTGTCCTGTCAGTCGAAGACACATCCCCACTTATAACTGCTGAATTAATACCGTCAGCTATCAGCTTTTGAGCTAGCACCTGTATGACGTGTTTATATGGTACAAAGATAATTACTTTCTTATCGGACTCATCTATAACTTCACGCAGGACGTTGTACCTATTCTTTATATCGAACTCTAGTGCGACCTTGTTGTCTGTATAGACCGCACCTGCGGATATTTGCAGTAGCTTGTTAATACTAACCGCCGCGTTTATCGCGGTAATCTCTTCACTACCTGCCTGTACTATCATCTCGGTCTTTAGCTCCGCATAGTACTTCTTCTGCTGTCGGGTAAGTTCGACCTCGCGCTTCACATATACCATAGGGGGTAGGTCTAGGCATTCCTCCTTGGTAAACCTTATGGCAGGTTGGAGTGCTTTATGTACAATCTTGTTTGCGTAGTCCCTTGGAACCCACTTAAAGTTGGTAACCCTACGCATTGTCTGATCCCTAAATACACTAGTGGATCTGGGTACGTTAGCAGAGTTTACTAGCTTGGCTAACCCAAACGCATCCACAGGACTCTGTGCGGCAGGTGTACCAGTCAGCATCCACAGCCGTGTATCATCAGTCATAATCCTGTTTAGCGTCTTCCACCTGACGGTCTGAGCGTTCTTATAATGAGTAGCCTCATCGACAATGATAAGGTCAAATTTACTGGCACGAATATCGTCTTCAACAATCTTCATACCGTCATAATTAATTATTACAAAGTCGGTCTTACTACTTAGTATCTTTGACCTAACCTTGGCTGTGCCATAGGCTATGCCAACAGTCCGATGGGGAGTGAAAGTCTTTATGTCTTCTCGCCACGCAGAGTCCATGATAGAGAGGGGGCATATCACTAGGACTCGTCCCACTGTACCCCTTGCTATAAGCATGTCAGCAGCCCATAAAGCAGAGGCAGTTTTACCTGTGCCTTGTTCGTTAAAACAAAACGCTTTCTTGTGGGTTACTAGGAAGTCAGTAGTGACTATTTGGTGGGCGAAAGGTTTATAGCCAGATTCTACAGAAAGGGTTGCACTTTCTTTTTCTGGCGTTTCGGTGTAGTTGGTATGTACGAGTCCCCTACACTTACCAAAGGCTTCGTCTATAATATCTTGTTGTTTAGCTGTAAGCATACTTTGTACTCTAGTGCAAAGGACTCAAATACGATATTTCTGGAACCCCGCTTCGCCTCCCGATGGGGTCAAGTCGGGTTATGGGGACAAAGAAAAACAAAAAACCCTAGGCTTCCTAGATTTTATGCAGTAGTAATTACACTCAATAGGAGAGAAACTGCATCATTTAAAGACGGATCTAAGCACCGTCTACCACACCCAATTTTGTCCGTAACCACTTGTCGTTCACTTGCTGTAACGTAGTTTTCTTATTCTTTTTAGCACTGGCTCGGCGTTTGTTAGCCGCTGACTTCTTTTTGATCTCGTTCATATGTTTAGATTCTCTATCTTGGACGTAGATGTCATATGCACATCCCCATCACCATAAACGCTGTACGCTGTGCGGAGTGCCTCAATTACTGCTTGGCAATCTACGTTAAACTTGTCTGTGTCATGGTGGTAGTCCATCATCTTGACTCGCGCTAACACTTCGGGCTTGGCTTCCCCTAGCGTGTTGCGTTCCACTCGTATGATTACTTCTTCCATTACTTTCTCCTTTTATAGTTTCTACTTCTGTTAGCTGATTTACTTTCTATCCGCACACCGTCTGCGTTACTACCGCCCTTGCTCAGTGCCTTGTTGTGGCTAACGTCTTTACCTTCGCGCTTGTCAGCACGACCATCTTTGTTAGCGTCCTTACCCTTCTTATCCATTGCGCGTCTGGCTCTCTGCCTCTCCATCCGTGCCTTATGTGCGGCACTACCCACAGGTGGATTCTTTTGTTTCTTCCGATCTGCCTTGTTCTTATATGGCATTACTCACCTCTCATTTCTTTCATACAGTCTGCGGCATATTTTAAAGCCTCCATCAGGTCGAACACCTTATCGTACCTAAAATATACCGAGTCACTATTATCCTCTGTACCAGTTATGAGGACACCTAACCTATCTAAACTTTTACCTTTAGATACTATAGCCACATTAAACGCTGTGTTTGGGGAGACTGTGGAACTCTGTCGTACCCCTCCGTATGGGCCATCTTTAAGTGTTTCTAGGTATCTCTCTGGATCTATACCTAACTTATCGCACAGCTTTAACTCTGTCTTAGACAACATATTACATTTGCTCATAGAGGACTTGTTTATCTTATGCTCCACAAAGTCTAGTACATTATCCATCGCTACATTCTCCATATGATTTACCGTACCCGCTCTCACAATCAAGGGGTATACCTTCAGCCCATTTGGGAGCTATCCGCATACAAGCCTCTACATATTCTCTAGCTTGGGTTAGCTCTTCGTCAGGCACACAGCAGATGATAGAATCGTGGACAGTTAAAACTACTCTGTATTTCTTAGCTACATCTAGTATCTGCTCCCCAATAATACACCGAGCAAGGGCTTGGCACACGTTCTCTATGACCTTCCCTCCGTATATCCCTACACGCTTGCGGCCTTTTATAAAGCTATATTGTATGCGCTCCTCTTCTTGAACCCACTGTAAACTGGAGTACAGTATGTTTAGTCCAGAAGGTAATCTTATGGCTGCACGAGTAAAAGTAGTTGAGGTTGGTATGATCACACCCCCACGACCAAATGGGGTAGCAGTATTCTTAGTCATGTCTGCCAACATGTCTTGAGCCTTACGCCATAGACCATATATGTCACCATTTTCGTTTCGGTATATCTGCACGATGCGCCGTGCTTCAGCCAAGTCTATGTCGAAGCCGAAAGACTGTAGCTGATCCTTAAACCTTGCCGCCCCCATACCATAACCACAGCCCAAGATCGTGGTCTTACCAACGAACCGCTGTTGCTTGGTAACCTTCTCTTCTGGTACGCCGTATATAACCGCCGCCATCTTCACATACACGTCCTCACCATCGGTAAAGGCTTGCAGTAAGTCATCTTGTTCAGCCAACCACGCGAGTACACGCGCCTCAATCTGAGAGGAATCGCAATCGATGAGGGTATATCCCTTGGGAGCAATAACGCTACCCTTCAGCACCTTGCCGTACTCCCCTCTGGAGGGTAAGTTATGCATGTTGATCTTATCGTCACCTCCCCACCTGCCAGTGTGCGCGGCATAGTATTTAATAGGGACAGGTAACAACCCGCGTTTAGCTATATCTATGAAACGCTGTGTACGTGTCTCCTCCAAGGTACTCTTGTTGCCCAACCTAGCCGCTACTAGTGCTTGTACTTTTGGGTCTTCATGCTCAAGCAGATTACTAAAGCCCTCATCTGTCTTGGCAAAAGCATGGGTTTCCTTGCCGGTGGCAGGGCTAGTCTTCATGGGGGGTGATACACCTAGCTTCTCTAATAGTTCAGCAAACTTGAGGTTACTCATAAGATTCGCCTTAGTGACCCCCGACTCCGCTAACATGAGGTCTTTCTTGTCACGGATATCTTCTAAGTGTTGCTCTAACTTACCAAGGTTCAAGTCCAACATAGGCTCGGTAAACATTCGTAAGGATGCGTCTATGATACGAAGCTCTTGTCGCGGAAACTTGCGAGATAACTTCTTAAACAACTGATAGGTTAGCTCCACGTCATTTACGCAGTAGTCACCGTACTTATTTAGTTCTTCTTCGGTGAAATCTCCACGGCGTTTCCCGATAGCGTCGAGTACCTCTTTGCCCTTAACTCCAATATTATGCTTTTTAACCAGTGCATCGAGAGAGAGGCTACTTTGGCTCCCGTATATAGCACGGGCAATGCAAAGAGTATCGGCATAGAGGCGAGGATGAACATCGAACAACCAACTAATAATAGCCCCATCAAACATGGTATTGTGAGCCAACAGAACAGCATTCTCCCAATTAAAAGTGTGTAAGTATTCTTTGATTTGCTCATGTGTTCCACTAGCCCACTCCGTATCTCCATCGTTAACTTTAAGCCCTACACCAATCACCTCAAAACGAGGGTCACGGATATAAGACTCCAAGGTTACATCCCTCTTACGTAAGGAGTAATCCTTATCATAGTAGGTCTCAAAATCCAGTGTAATTAAATCCACGGCTTAAACCTCTCCAGTACTTCCATATGTTTATATGCTATTTTGTTCAGTTGCTTGGCACTGATGACCCACAAACACTCAGCATCTTCATTGGTCACTACTACTACCTCGCCCCCATCCTTGTTAGCAAGGTAGTCAGCTTCCTCCACAGCCGCACCGTGATCAGTGAACATCATAGCTCTAACCGTGCGATTTCTGCGTCGATATAGAACTTGATCTTCTTAGCGTCACGTAGCCTGTTACTGTGGGATGACTCCCCATAACGGTAGCAACTGCGGAATATTTCACCGATCTGTGCGTTCATATCCTTGTGACTTATCAGGTGCTGTAATTCTGTACAACCTGTGGGTAACTCGTAATAAGATGCGGTGCTTCCGTCACTAACGGAGGTTGACGTACCCATCATACCCATAGCCATACGCGCATAGTCGTCGTCCATGTTACTCTCCGAAATCAAATTCAAGTTGCTCTGGCACTCGTTCATTAGGGTTATCTTGTACTTGCCCTGTAATGAGGGACACGGTGCTACTCATATTCTCCTCGTTGATGACTAGGGCGATACCGCCTGAGTCTGTGATCTCTTTCAAGTTCTTCAGTTGCAGTGCTGTGGGTAAGTTTTTACCTGCCTTGCACTCAATACCAAAGAACCTACCCTCCCAACACCCAACTATGTCCGGCACACCACTCCTGCCGTACCCTCCTGTGACAGGATAGAAATAGTATGCCCCCATATCTTTAAGAGCTTGCATTACCTGTTGCTTCACTTTCTTTTCTGGTGTCGATGGCATCAGCTACGTCCTCTATTGTGTAAATAAGTTCGCGCACAAGTTCGTGTATCTGTGCGTCCTCAATCTCTATCTCTATTTTTACCTTCATTTGACTCCTTGTGGGAACTGGTTTCAGAGAGAACCCTCCTGAGTAAGGAGTGATTCCCTCTGATCTAGACTAAATGTAGACCCAATACGATTCAGAGTTGAGGCGTTTGCCTATACCATCAACCTCGTCCTCATCCTCTAGTATCCTGAGAACTGACAGTTTCGATTGAATACTGTCAGGTAGTGACTCAAAAGTATCATAGTTACCAGATAGTGTGTTGTCAACATATTCCCTGCCAATGGGTTGTACAATGAATGTTTTTCTATCTGTTCCTACGCTATACCACGTCCCATATGACACAATATGTCCCCTCTCCTAGCTTGACACCCAACCCAGTCACCCAATCACCGACAGCACAGCAGTCAAGGGCGGCAGTCTTGTCCTGTATGTGTTCGGGTATACCGGCGTTATCCCAGCCGTTGCGGTTGTCGTATCGGTACACTATAGACTCGTCCCCATTATCAGAACTGGCTATAGGCTTCCATTTATTAGAATAAGACTGAGTATTATTCATAGGGACTACATCAATGCGTGTATGTTGGTAGGGAGGTGTCGGTTTGACCACCTTCACATACGCCACGTTGTCTGTATTTGTGGGTGTACTTGCTACCTCTTCTTGGTACGCCATGTAATTGTCAACAGCAGTTTGAAAGGCTTCATTCTTGAACTGATAGCCCTCCTTGTGCAGGATGGATAACTCGTCTAACAGGGGTGACTCTATCCTGTCTGGGGAACTAACTGAGTAGTTATTTTTGTACTCCATAATACTATCTAAGTGGGCAGTAAACTTTCTTGCCATAGCATCCGTGTCCCTCTCTGCATCAGTTGAGGTTATGTCCGCCATGTGATTAGCACATTGAAGCACCGAACGCTTGCGTATGTACTTACGGATATGACGCTCCGCTACCTTCCAGTCGGTAGTCTGCTTAGTGCATCGAGAAAGCCAACCAGACACACTGCCATTGGATCGTTCAGCACTAATCTGTGGTGACGCTATAAAGAAATGTAAGTAGCGAATGTAGTCCTTACGACGGGGGATCTCCTTCATTCTTAGTTCTATCTTACCCATAGGAAAAGGGTCGTCAGGTAAACTCACCCACCACTCCCCCGTGATAAAGTCCCGCCCGCCTTGGAAAGTTACATCGAGGTCTTCCTGATGCAGGGTACATCCTCGTATAGACTTGAACACCATAGCAATAAAATCATTTAGTAGTTCAGACTGAGGGAGGTCTAGGACACCACCCATCCCTCCGGTCTGTTCGTTACGTGTGTACACGTCATCGCCTTCTTTGTATGAAATAAAACCTAGCTCACTCACTAGGTGGTTTCTTGCGAATAGGTCACTCATTAGGTATCTCCTCTTGTTCAAAGACTGTCTCAGTAAATTTCAGTCGGTCATTGATCCAACGGTTGTAAGAATCTCGCAGGGTAGTCCGTTTCCATATGGGTACGTTCTTACCTTCACCATCACACTGGTGTAGGCTTGTTTGTTCCAAACAACCAATGATTGCGATCATAAGATCGGCTCTATGCTCATGCTCCTCATCAAGGAGGACATCTCGGAACTTTCTTGCATTAGACGCGCTATGCGATAGGTATATTCTGCTCCCCCCGATACCCCCTTGAAGGGCTGAGTTTGCAGAGCGAACGCCCTCTATCGTAAAGCTATCGCGTAGCATAGGGATCATAACCAACAGGTCATCGTAGAACTTAGCTATTGCCTTCCGGTAGGGTTGCTTGGTCTCCTTCCTGACGCGAGTACGTGGAGGGTGAAACTTAGTACCCACCTGCCGCCAGTGATCCCCATCACGTATGAAACGTAGGTGTGGCACAGGATCACCCTTGTAGGCCGAATTGTGCATATCGGGAATGTACGCTTCACCACTATGCCCCATGTTCATCGGGGGTCTCTCTACCCAACTTATGCGGTGCTTACCAGACTGAGCCATGGCGAAATGAAGCCCTGCCGGTATGACTCGCTCTAGATACCGATAGGCCAATATACTTCCGTGGTTGTAGATGTGTACATAGGTATCACCATCTGAACGTAGCCATGTCACGACGGGGGTAGAGTCAAAACACCCCATGATGTTGTAGTGATCATCTGATACTTTCTTAATATACTCATGGTTTCTGGCTCGTTTGCCCATAGGACGTATACTAGTCCCACGGATAGGTTTCACAGAACAGTAGTGTTCCTCCACTCCTTCAAAGCTACGTAAAGATACTCTATATACAGTCATCGCAAGTCTCCTGATCGAACATGAACTACCTTGCCCATTGGTGGCTCGGCACTCTCGTTGTCAACTACCACCCAAAGAACTGGGCAAGTCCAATTACCCCAGTCCCACACATGCCCATCCGTAAGAACGATCACACACTGAGGGTTGAGGTTATTTGCGGCAATGTATTCTGGTAGACACGATGGTCTTGTACCACCACCGCCCTTGGGAGTAGTCTCACTGGTGAACGTGTCCATCTGATCGGGATCGTATTGTTCGTGCTGACATACTTGAGTGTCCCAGTACATAACATGCAGCTTTGAAGGTCTGACCAACTTACACAGAGATTCAGTCTCACCAAGAAACACACCTTGCTCGCTAGTACCAATAGAGCCAGACATATCTGGTGCAGACACCATCTCACCCACCACGTCAGTCATGCCGCTTGGTAGGTAATAACCCTCACCATAGTGCCGACGATTGGGTCTGCGGTATGTGGTGTAGTCTGACCCTGCCATTGTGTCAACAGCGAAGTCCTTCATCACTTGCCGCCAGTCAACCTGTGGCTTGGCTAGTTCCTCCACTGTGCGATTGCCACCACTGCCTGTCTTACCGGCAAGTAACACACCACTCTGTAGGGCTTCGTGAATCTGTACCTTGAGGTCTTCTTCCTCCTCCACGGTACGTCCTGCTGTCCAGTCGTGATCGTCACGGAAGTCTCCCTCCTCTCCTTCTCTAGGAGGCCCGTCCCCACCATTACCTTCTTCTTTCCCAGCGCTATCACCTTCTTCTTCGCCTTCTTCTCCTCCACCGCCGTCCTGCTCCTTGTACAGGATGTCAAACACCTGTTGTACGTCCATACCACGGAACCGCTCGTCATATAGACCACCCTTGGGCATGACTGCAAACTTGTCGTCCTTGTTCTCATCAATAATGATGATGTTGATAACATAGTCTGCCGCCATGTTGGTCAGCTTGGCATCAATCAACCAGAGGTGATGCCACACTGTGATCTGGCGAAACGCCTTGTGGTAGTTCTCATGCAGTATGACAAACCGAAACTCAGGGTCGGTCAACTGCTCATGGAATGCCCTGCCATACACCTCGTTCTTGCCATCGGTATAGGCAGTGGGTACTCCATCCTTCACTTCTTTCTTGCCGATCATAAGTATCTGAGTCATGGACACGTACCTGTCCTTACCCATAATAGCTACGATATTCTTGTCGAGCCGTTGCTCAACTGTAAGTTCTCTTGCAAACATAATGTCTCTCCTTGGTTAGGACTGATCTTCTTCATACATATAGTTGTTGGCTCGCGCCCAAGTCATAAAAGATTTGGTGTTCACCACTTGCTTGCGGCGGCCATAGTCTTTGTGGCACACAGTCTTGCCGAACATACCCTGCGCTTCTTTGCCTAGTCTCTCCACATAGGTCATCCACGCATCTACCCAGTCACGTTCGATAGTTTGTAGAGTTCTGTAGATCACAAGACAGACACCTGCCGCATCATCTGGCACCTTGGCATTCATCGGATCGTTCTTGATGGAGTCCATAGTGGGCAGTTGCTCGGTCAGTCGAGAGAAGGTCATCAATGTATTAGTAGCGGCGACACCGATAGTCCCGTTCAACATACAAGTCAATGCCCTTGTCGTGATCGCGTCCTTGCGACCAAAGATGATCGAAGCCTTCTCTAAGCTACGCCCAGTGACAAAGTGTCGGCGTTGCTCTCTCGGATGGTAGATGTAGGGGTTGTCGGAGGGATTGTCTACCTCGTCGAATGGTTGGAGCCAATGTGGGTTCTCGCGCACACAGCCTAGCACTACGTGGTTGAGACCTTTCTTCAGACCCCAATCAATCCAATCAGTGTGGGATGGTTTGCGAACACGCATGACCGTCATACGATTGAGTTGTTGAGGTGCCAACGTATCTCCGACGTTCTCTGCACCTAGGTTGGTAGTCAGAAACACGATGGAGTCTTTGTGCATAGTGTAAGCACCTAGCTTGCGCTCATAGCACAGGCGATTCATAGAGTTTGTAAGGCTCTTGTTGCCCTTGCCGTACTCGTCAATCATCAGTACTGATGGTGTTTTCTGTAGGTGGATACCCAGTTCTTCGTTGGTGGCGAACCGTACAAAGTCGTTGCCATCAATGTCTTTCAGCTTGGGGATCATTACATCACCGGCATCCATCTTGGTGGTGCAGTCAAAGTAATACTTCTTGTAGGTGGGGAACCGTTTGCCAACTTCTTCCAACTGAGCAGACTTGCCGATACCCATGTGTCCCTCCAACAGTATTGTAATGTCAGGGCCATAGGCGCATATGCAATCTGTGGCTTCTTGAAAGTCCACGTCGAACATTCTTTCTGGATTTACTTGTCCCATAATATTTCTCCTTGATTAGGATGGTTAGATAAAAAGTGAAGTGATTAGGTTACTGGCAGTCATGCCAACGAAGATACCCGTAGCAATACATATAGCTATGCGTGTATAGGACATGTCTATATGTAGTATCTTTAGGGGTTCCCCCCCGGTGGGTTCGGGATCGGACTCTTCTTTGAACTCTTCCGCCGGGCTAGTCGGCTTGTTTTCTGTTGTGGGGGACTCGTCCGTGAAGAAGTCTTCTAGTTGCCGGTCGATCTCGGCATCTGTCTTGGCGTTGTATACTTCTTGGCTTGTGGGTAGTTGCGGCATGTTGATCGCGCCGTCCTCCACAACAGGCGTATCATAGCTGAAGCGCGGCGCATCCTTTAAGATTGCTGATCGCTTTGCCACTCGGTCATAGAATGACTTCTCATGCATGGGTACAGGGGTTTTATCTTCCTGCTTCTTCTTTCTCTTTGCCAAGGATGCTTTCTTAGCGTCCATACGCTTCTGGTAGTGTTCCGCACTTGCCAATATGAACACAACCGCACGATGGTCTACACCTCGGCCTTGGTGACCGTCTGGAAGTCCTTTCCGATAAGCGTTATACTCTGCGGTGGTCATCAGGTTTTGCCAAGTCGGTGGTATCCCCCACCGTACCTCGCACAGACCTGTGGATACACCGATCTTGTACAGTGTGGTGTACAAGTCATGCATACTGCTATTATCTTGTGGGACTATATTGTCGTGAAAGTAGGGGAGTCGCTTGCGCAATTCCCAGAGGGTAGCTATCTTGTCCTCTTCTTGCAGATGCTTGATGCAGTCAACGAGTGCCGCTTGCTTTGTGCCTTTTCTCTTAGTCATGTCGTTCTCCTTAGAAGTCTAGGGTTGGTAGTGTGGATAGGATTGTGTCTACAGCTTTCTTTGTTTCAGTACGCAGTCCTCTGTCTTCTTTGAGGGCATCCTTGTTCACACCGCGCATAGCTTCCATGATCTCGATCCGTGCCATCTCCATCTTGGGATCATTGGTGGGGTTGCACTTCTCCATAAGCTCTGCAACATCAGTCACGTTAGTGACCAACGTGTCATACAACTTGGGTCGGTCTTTCAGGTCGTAGTTACCCAGTTGTGTGGACATGTTCAGCAGAACCTTACGTGCGTGTTCCCATGTGTCGCCTAGCAGACGAGTCTCTATGTCTGCCATGTCTGCATTGAACCTAGCCACAATGTCCTCGGTCACATCGCTCGACATATCCAATGCCCAGTTGCCACTGGTCGGCATGGGGTACAGCTTGTAGCGTATGTCAAACTTGCCCCTGACAACATCCTCGTCTGGGTAGTCTGCTGGGTCATACAAGTCACCCTGTACGTGCTGTGCTTCTAGCTTCTCAAACTGATAGGCAATCAAGAAATCTTCGACCAGACCGTTCCACTCAGTGATCATGCCGCTGATGGTCTTCACGTAGTCTTCATACATGAGATTGCACAACACACGCAGTCCACTGTCATTGAACGCTTGCGTCATGTAGGCATGCTTGTTGTAGATGTCGCGGTAGTACTTGTTGACGGTATCGAGTTGTACGCAACCTGCTAGTACGGACTTGTTTACCCTAGCGGCACCGTTGCGTGCATTGTTGGCAGTCAACAGTTTCTTGGTGGCCTCCTTGTCTAGGGTGGTTGCGCCCCATCGGGATCGGGACAACTCAACCAAGGTAACTCGTTCATGTAGAGGGGCTACGTGCCTGTGTATATCAATAGCTGTGTTCATAGATTACTCCTTACTTAGGACGGTAAGTGGATGGTGGGCGAGCTAGGTCTGGGTCTAGCACGATGGGTTCTGGTGTGTTGTAGGTATCGGCAATCATCTCTGCCCATTGAACAGTAGGCAGTTCTTCATTGCGTTGCCATGCGCGTACCATTCGCAGGTGGGTAGCCTTGACCTCATCGCCTGTCTCGTCGGATGCATCGTGACTCAGGATGCGAGCTTCGAGGTGCTTGAGGACGTGTGCTGTGTACAAGTCTAGCTCACGCTTAGTAAACAGCTTGGGATCTTCAGTTTGTCGTTCCATTGTTTCTCTCCTTGGTAAGGACTAGTTGGTAAGTAAATGTCGCGTCAGGTCAAATCTCAACCCTACGTATATTATACACATATTGTCACAAACTACCTAGTAGGAGGGGTTACTGTCTAATAGTGGTTAATAGTGTCTATTGGTAATGTTACAACTGTTACATCGGGTGCGCTGTAAGTTACTGAGATATAAGCACTGTTACAATGTTACGTTTTTGACGTTTTTGTATACCTCCTAAGAGAGGAGAATTTGTAACGTAACACTCCATCGTGTTAACCGGTTTATATGACGGGGGTGAGTATTAAGGAAGTCTCTGAGGGACTAAATACTATTTCTTATAAACGTAACATTAGGTATATATATATATATATAATACTTTTAAATACTTTTAGACAGTTTTAGACAGTCTTAATTAGATACTTCCAGATAGGGAATGACTCTGCCTGATAGCAATAGTCAGTATTAGACAATGTTACAAGAAAACGTAACAGTAGCGTTACATTGCGTAACATTTGTAACAGTACAACGTGACATTACAAATCCCTCCTTGTGCAGGAGTAATCCCTGCCATGACTCTGCCGAGGACTATACGCTACGCTACTAAGGGAACTGGTTTCTGTGACGGTAAGAGAAGGCTCCTTGTTCAGGAGAGATAGAGATGACTGGTGATATGGGGGCCAGAGGGGATGCGCTTGGCTAAAACGATCTGCGATGCGCTACGCTACTAAAGGAACTGGTTTCAAACCAAAAAAAAATCCCCCATCCACCCGAAGGTGAACAGGGGTATCGGTCAAGCCGAGGTGAGTAGCCATCCAACAGCCATAAAGACCGAGAAGGCAAACATAAATCCTACCTCGATCCAATCTCGCCGTTCCATCCTGCGCTGATATTGTTTAAGCGCGATGTACTTGGCGGCACGTTCATTTCGTTCGGTTGCGTTCATTCGTCGGTCTCCATATTGAGTAGTTTTTTTAGGTCGCGTAGGTGTTGGACGCGAGCCTTAGCTGGTGTTGGTTGGGGTACGTTACTACCAGCCTTTAACAATCGCTTGCCTCGGCGTTTAAGTAACTTTCGTTCTTTGTCATAATCAGGATCTGAATAGTGCATGATGATTCCTACTAAAGTGCGCCGTCCTTGGCGCGGGTTGGGTTTAACCTTCGTAGGTCGTGTCTTGGAGGAGCTTGATCTTAGCCTCGATCTCGGCGATGATTCGCTTGTTCGCGAGAATCATCTCGACCACATCTCTGTCGGGTGAGTCAGCCGTGAAGTTTTTTGACTCTGATTCTTTTTTCAGAGCCGCGATTAACTTCGTGTTTCGCTGAATCGCCGCCGCCGTCCAATGCTTTGGAAGGTTATTCTTAGGTGCATCAGCCTTTTTGTTAGCGCTGTCAATCCTCGCACTAAGGTTATTCATAACAGTAGCCACACTTTTATCGCCGTTCAACAGCAGAGCTTTCTGAAGCTCGGTGAGCGTGTCGCCCTCCGACTTTGCAAGCCGCGCCGCTTTCGTGGCATCATCTTGACCGTCTTGGAACCAAGTCTTTAATGGCTCCCAAAGTTCAGATGGACAGGTCGATGGTCGATCCGTCCGGCCCTTGTCAGGCGAGAGTAGAAACGCGCCGGTTAACTTGGTGACACCGGCCTCGCTCGCTATCTCTCTCAGCCCCTTGATCACTCCGTCGAGCATTGCGCCATGTAGGCCACTTGCCTTTATCGACTCGGAGTAACTAGACATCAGCGCCGTATTGTCTACGGTGTAGTCCGCCGAGTCATCACCATACTTGATGTCAACCGAGAGAGTGTTCAACCCGCCAATGATCTTGGCGAATGGGGATGCTACAGGTGCTACGTCTGATTTGATTTTCATAATGAAAAATCCTTAAGGTTAAATGAATGAGTGTG
>Ga0070747_1000345_pt1 | contig 23669 bp, 33 predicted proteins | sample VirMetDEL_Mar_31_FD_77321 | JGI IMG/M metagenome (GOLD analysis project Ga0070747, IMG submission 77321) | Aqueous microbial communities from the Delaware River and Bay under freshwater to marine salinity gradient to study organic matter... | ecosystem: Environmental > Aquatic > Marine > Coastal... | reverse complement strand
TACTCCAACGATGTCCATAGGAGGTGAGTGATGAGCTGCCCACACTGTAGTATGCAATGCGGCTGTTATGCCAACGAAGAAATAGCAGAGCTGGAGGCAGAGAACGCCAAGCTGAAGGAAGCGGAAGGGCAGTTGCTTGCTACTCTTGAGTATATGCAGCCAGACAGGGATGCGTGGGAAACTGCCTACGGCAATCTACGGGAGAAGTATGGAGAGCTACAGGCAGAGAACGCAAAGCTACGTAGAAGCATAGACAACATCAAAGTGCGTAGCTACGAGTTAGGCCAGCGAGAGTTGCATGATATGGCACTAGCAGCACTGGTAATTAGCGATGAGTGATATATCAAAATGTTTGCGCTATGACTGTCCAAAAGCAGAGAACTGCTACAGGTACACCGCAAAGACTGGCTACTGGCAATACTTCATTAAGCCAGTTGTTGTGGGTGACGAGTGTGATCATTTCTGGCCGAACGATAACAAGAAAGAAGAGAACCATCAATGAATAATGTCGTCAAAATAAATAAAGCTACCACATTAAATGATTATTATTCTGTCCTGGACATTTTAGCAGAGGACACACATCTAGTAACTGATATAGACAGTGATAACCTAGTCCAAAAAATTTACATAGTTAACAACGATCAGGCAATTGCTAAAATGCCAGAAAACTTTATTAGGACGTTTAAAATTAAACAAGGGTGCGTCATTGGGGTTGAAACCATTCCGCGCAACTCTATCCTCGGTACTCATACTGATTTCCCACCGCGGAAATCTAATCTTCTTATTAATATCAGCGATGGTGCTGTTGAACTTTTACACAGCAACAACGGCACGTTAGTAGAGAAAACAGTAGAACCATTAGGCACACTATTAGTAGATGTAACTAAACCACACGGTTGCCGAAGAGAATACGAGTTTGACGCTAAGTTTCTCTCTATTAACTACCAACTTAGTTACCAGGAAACTATCGCGTACCTAGCTATAACCTAATGAAGTACGATATTACATCAAACACTAAAATTGTTAACGGCTTAGAGTTGTTTCAAATTCGTGCAGCTGGTGATGCATCATTTGTTACTAAAGGTGAACTAGGCGGGTGGATCGAAAACCGAGACAACTTAGACCAAGAAGGGTCTGCTTGGGTATTTCGTGATGCTTCGATTTACGGTAACGCTAAGGTATTTGGCAACGCTAAAATTTCAGGATCAGCACAAGTATACGGTAATGCCCAAATTTCTGGTCATGCCCGAGTTTACGATAGAACTCATGTTTATGGTAGTGCTCGTGTAATGGAGCATGCCTGGATCGCCGGGTATTCTAGAGTCTACGGTAATGCATTGGTGTTAGGCGATGCATTGGTATCTGGTGATTCGCTAGTAAGCGGCAACGCACTAGTTACTAAGGATGCTAGATTGTCTGGCAGATCGTGCATAATGTGGTTTACTGGAATCAACGAACATTTCGGCACTCTTACAGCAACCATAAGCCGAAGTGGTGTTTTGGTTACGGATAATGGCTTTTCGGGACCAATAGAAGAATTCGAAGCATCAGTAAAAGAAAGACACGGTGATTCAGATATTGCGCAAGAGTATATGCTTTTGCTTACATTTATTCGTAAACGATTTTGTTACACATAATAACTGAAGGGAAGAACAATGAGCCTGACTATATACTTAGACATCAATCTTTATGATAAGCATGGTCGTTTTATCCAAACTGAAAATGTCTTCTGTGAGAACATTACTCACAATCTGAACAAGATGGCTCGAGAAGCTGACTTGTATCAGGTAATGTGGTGTCCGGAAGAATTGGATATTGAAGTTGCTAGTGATGCAGTAACACCGTTAATAAGTGGAATACAAAAGCTAGTGCATTATCAAAATGAGATGGAGAAACTCAACCCCGAAAATGGATGGGGCAACTTTGACAATTTGTTAAACGTAGCAACAAATTACCTAAACGCAGCATTACGGTATCCCGAAAGTAATGTAACTGCATGTAGGTAAACAGTTGACAACGTTGGTGACCTATGCTATAATAATTACAAATTAATACAGGATGTGATAACATGAAACCGTTTTTTAGCGAAGAAGATCCAATTATGCAAGCGGCATTGACTCCCCGGAGACAATCAGCTGAACTAAAAAGTTTAGCCTGGAAGGAAGATGTTGAAAAAAAAGCACAAACAATAATCATGGTTCTGTTTGTTTCTCTGTGCGGCGGTGTTCTTAGTGTTATTATCTAAGGGGAGAATATGAAATTAAAAATTTACAGCGACTTGCATACAGAATTCCAACGCGGGAGTTACCCAACCTTTTGGTTGCCAGAAGTACACGAAGATGACAACGATACTGTGCTTATTTTGGCAGGTGACATAGATCTAGGTGCGTGGAGTGTAGCTTATGCATCAGAGCTAAGTGATCGATTCTATGAAGTAATTCTGGTTCTTGGTAATCATGATTTATGGATGGAAAATATTCACACGTTCTATACCGAAGCAGGCCGCTTGATTAATAAGCCAAACGTTCGAATTCTACAAAACGAAGCTATAACAATTGATGGCGTAGAATTTTTAGGAACTACACTGTGGACTGATATTAACAGTAAAGATCCGTTTTCTGTATGGAATGCACCTAAGGTAATGGTGCCCGATTTTGAGAACATTCGTTTCGGACCCGACAACACAAGACTCACGTCGAGTATTTGGTTACAAGAAAATGATATTGCTAGAGATTTTCTTAAAAAAACAATCAGTCCTGCAAAGACGCAAGTAGTTATAACGCACCATGCGCCTAGCTTTAGTTGCGCCACTGGCAACCCACATTCGGGTGATAGCAACGATTGTTATTTTTACAACGGCGGCATGGACGACCTTGTAGCTGACGCTGGATATTGGATCTTTGGTCACACGCACCATAAGTTCGATCAGTACCTAGGTGATACCCGCGTAATAAGTAATCCAAGAGGATACCAAAGTCGCAAGTTCACACAGCTAGTAGATGGCTTTGAAGACAACTTTACAATAGAAATATAATGCAGTAAGTACAATAAAACTGCCCCTGTAGCTTAAAGATAAAGCGTTCCGCTCATAACGGAGGGAGTCTAGGTTTGAGTCCTAGCGGGGGCACCATATATCGGTAAGTAATACTGTGCTCGATGATCTTAACACAAACATAGTCGTCCATTCAATGGGACGTAGTGGTAGCCACTTGCTACTCGATTATCTGTTGATAAACAATCGTAATCTAACAGTTAAGTCTTGCAACGGACACAATATCTTCGAAGAGCTTCATCCGAATGTTATCAAAGAAGATCTTTCTGAATTGCACATAGAGGAAATAGAAAATAAAGCTAGGCTAGGTTGGAAATTTGATCATGACATGATGCAAACAGATTTAACTAGCATCAACGAACAAAACAAAAATTGGTGTCTCAAGAGTTTTGGGCATCAACCGTTAGACTTAATGTTAGAAAACTATCCTTACCCTGTAACCGAAATCTTTTTGTTTAGAGAAAATGTAGTAGCGCAGGCAGCAAGTTTATTGATTAGTGAAAAAGCTAATAAGTATCACTGGTCTAAAGAAGATAAAACAACGGTAACTAACATCGAATACACTGAAGATGATTGCTTACATGCTATTGCAACAACTTTAAGATGTAACTATATTTTGCTTACTATTCTTAATACAGCAAAGAAGAAAAATAAATCAATTAACATAGTAACGTTTAACCACCTAACAGACTACCCAAACAAGTACTTTACTAACTTAGATTTAAGTAGCAGTAAGCGAAAAGGATCTCGCTATGGCATGGGTGTACAGCTAGAAGTTATTGCGCAGATAAAAAATAAAACATACCAATACGAAATAGAGAGTCTCAATCACTTAGTTGGTGCTTCTAATCTGCATTTTTATTAACATCATGCGTTCAACTGTAGGCACAAGTAATTCAGCGTGAGCGTTTCGAGCTAATCTTGATTTAAGCGTACAATAGTTTTCTTCAAGTATTGGTCGCATTTCTCTAAGCATCTTGGCGAGCTTGCTATGAGACATTTCGGATAACATTTTAAATATTCCAAATGTCTTTTCTCGGCGGGCACCTAGGTGCCCAGTTTGGTCGTAACTTTCGTCCCACCAACGATCAAATGTCATGTATCCTTGTTTACGTAGCTCCTTTAGTGTATTCGGGAAACCCTGAATTATGAACGGTTTACAAAACACTATAGGAATGTATGTTTTTTCTGTAATTGCTAATTCTCTAGTGTTAGGAATTAAACTGTTATCAACTACCTCAGAAACATAATTTACATAGCTATCTAAGCTGGGTTGCCCCCAAATGTCATTGCGCCTGGCGGTGTCATGGATCCAAGATCCAGTAGTGTTAGCGGTTTTTATATCATACTCCCAAGGCAGACTTTTAACAAAGGTTTCATCTATCTGCAAGTCGGCTAATTTATCTATATTGTCAATTGGGCGCATTGTTACTAGATTACCATCCCTTAGGTTGTTATCGAATACATACTTCGCGAAGGCAATACGATGAGGTTTAGCCCGATGATTAAACGCTACTACTTTAAACTTTCTGTGAAAAAAATGATCTATGCGATGACCGTGCTCAGCAAGGTATGCACTATTTTCATCTGACAATGGATGCCAAGGTGCCTCATAAGCATTAAGTGAACACGTAGTATAAAGATCACTAGCAACAGGGTACAAATTGCCAGTCAGTACTAACACCTGGTCTTTGCGTAACCCATATTTAGACATAGTGTTTATTATGATTTGTTCCGAGCGGTCTTTATACTCAAACTGCTTGGCTAGCTTACTTCCTTCTGAATTAGGGTTACTGTATGAATTATGAAGTGCAGAAAAATCGAAACCCTCAAAAGAATAGTTTAGTACGATAATAATCTTATCATTAGCAACACCATCTAGTATTGTTTGATCAATGGTCAAGGAATAGTCATCGTTGAATTTAGGGTGATCAATATGGACCATATACCCTAACGGCATTACATATAGCTGAACATCACCAGGACCCATTGTTAGGCCAGTTAACTCACTTAGCGTTAGAACTGATGGATCAGTCATAATCCTTGCTGCATGACTGCTATCATTGAATTCAGACGGCATGCCAATGGGGCTGTCGGGGTGTATAGAAATGAGTGGTTGCTTCATCCACATTTATTTATCTAGTCTTAGATTACCTATAAATAAATAAGGAGGTGTGCATAATGAAAGTAATGTCAGCAGTGTTAACTAGTAGCAACTTAGACTATTGTCGACGAGCTGTCGCTAGCTTTCCAGATCACGCAGATATTATTATAGTATGTAACAGCCAAGATCCTTTTTATGTCAACGAGATAATGTTTAGTGACTTAGCTGAAAACTACCAAATTGTTAGAACAACAAGTAACGGTATGCCAGGACTAGGAAAGCAGTCAGTAATAAACCATTTCTTATCAACTGATTATACACACTTAATACAAATAGATGCGGATGACTTTTTATACTCAGACGGGTATGACATTATAGTTGATACAGTAAAACAGCATAGCTTAGATGTATTAGGATTGCTTAATGAAGATATTTATTTCGACCACAAATCTTTCACAGACTGGAAACGACTTGACTTTATTAAAGTAGCAGATCGTGTGGACGTATCAGCAGAGAAAGCGGCTGTCGTAAAAAACTTGTTTAACGATGTAACTGATTTAATTGGGCAAGAAGGTTGCTTTTTCAACCGGATGGTATGTGTTAGTAGGCTTGCAGCCGAACATATAAACTATAACATAGACATGGTAGGCTTAGAAGATCTACGTGCGTCATGCGACTTAAAGCTACTACATTTAGAAAACAAACTTAAATACGGCCTAGTAGAAACACCAAACATATATTTGTATTTTAAAGAAATTGCAGAAGGCAACTCATTTAAAATAATGCAGGGTGATGTCGAGCAAGTAAGAGAGCTTTTTTATACAAATTTAGACCACGATAAACAAGACAAATTACAAAACGGTAGGCTAACAGTAATCGAAGTTACAGAAAAGGATTCAAAGTTCAAGAGGTATAGGTATGCATTATCGCACATTAAGCAGTACAGTTAAGTTTTCTTTGCCTGCTTTATACCAAGCGAGTGTTTTTGCTAGTATACCTTTGTTGTTTACTATCAATCCGTTGTTGGTCTGCGTTGCCATGTCATTAGGCATATTATATCACTACATAGGAATTTCTGTTACTGGGCACATGATTATTAGTCATCAACATGGCAAAGATTTACAGCCGGCGTTATATACCTTGTTGCATTTATTCTTTTTTTACTGTACGTTGATTACTCCTCAACTGTGGGCAGGATACCACATACAGCACCACAAGCATCACGACACTAAATTAGATCCGCAAGCTAGAAAAATACTAGGCTGGCGTGTCTTGATCGCAACATGGAATCCAGATTTGGTTGACATTAGGACTTACCTCAAAACAAACAAAATACCAATATGTAAATTTATAGCTAAGCATTACTACTTGCTCATATTACTATTAGTTGGTGTATGTTTACTATTACCGCTAACAGTTTCGCTAGTGTTTATATTGATACCTTTTCCGTTGGCATTGTGGCTGGGAACACTTAGCGCGTATACTACGCACTACCATGGTAAGCCATCCAAAAAGTTAGCGATGATAGAAAGAATACTTTACCTCGGTGAAATAACAGAACACGAATATCATCACAAAAACGATTGCACCAAATTATCAAACACACAGAAGATCATATTATGATTGAAAGATTAAACAGTTCGTCTGATATAGCACCGATGCTTTCGTTTTGCAGAAAGGCACACGATGACAATAGACCAGCAGCAGAAAACATGTACGCATACAATTGGGAAACTAATCCCGCAAATGTACTAAACAAAATGTATAAGCAAAAATTGTTTGACGGTCCTAGTGCTGGTTATATAGTGTACAAAGAAAACGATGAAATTTTGTGCGGTATAGGTTTCTACAGGAGCAAACAAGATCCAAACATAATAGTAACTGGTGTTAGAGCATACACCCTGCCAGGCATTTTTAAGCATAAAATTATAGGGATCTTGTCTCACATGTCTTTAGACATAGCTAGGGAACAAGGTGCAAAAGGAACAATTCTAACATTCAATGAATATAACTTAGACCTTATGGAAACAGCATTAGCAATTAATATCCCAAGCAAGTGGCCCAATTACTATAGAGACGAAACTGGCAACCATTACAGGGAAAAGGATATTAGGATTATGCCCATGAGACCAAGTGGTCCATATAATATAGAACATACCAAACAATGGATTACATATCATTTGTTTGAGCTAGACTACGAAGAACAGTTTCTTTCTAACATGTCTCAGTATGCTTGGTTGACATAACTATGACCCAATGTTATAATGGTGCTATGCTAACTAAGAGATCCTAGCAAATGGTGGACTAAAATGAGCAAGAAAATAGCACTACTACGTAGACGAGATATATTCAACTACATTGAGGATGGCATGTTTATTCGTCCAGACTGTGAATGGGATTTGCTAAGTATTTCAGATACAGACAAAGAAAAAATAGAAGTGGGTGGATATTTTATGTCCGAAGTTAAATTTAAAAATCCCAAGATATCCGGCTATTTTACTAAATTCCTAGACATAAACGGAGAACGATCAGGTTTCACTGTGGGTGTAGCTAAAGGCATTATACGATTCCTTAAAGAAACAGATCGCAAAAATAGATCATTGATTATACAATGTTCGAAGGGATTTAGTCGTGGGATTGCAATAACTAACTTTGCTGTGGAACATTTTAATTCGTTTGAACATCCAAATGTTGCTGCATACGGTGAGCCCAATCAGTTTGTTTACTCGCAACTAGAAAAAGTATACAACAGTTGTAATTCAAGATAAATAAGTATACACACACAGGGGAAAATCTATTATGTCTATATTAGACACGTATCAAGAAGACTACCATAAAACCGCGCACAAATCAATGTCTGTTCAAGATTATCTTGACTTATGTAAAGAAGACAAGCTAGCTTACGCTAGTGCAGCAGAAAGAATGATTGCTGCTATCGGTGAGCCTGAATTAGTTGACACTAGCGCAGATGAACGCCTAAGTAGAATATTCTCTAATAGAACACTGCGCATATACCCAGCATTCAAAGACTTCTATGGTATGGAAGATGTTGTGGAGCGTATAGTAGGGTTCTTTCGCTATGCTGCTCAGGGCCTAGAAGAACGCAAGCAGGTATTATACTTGCTTGGTCCAGTAGGTGGCGGCAAAAGTTCATTAGCTGAAAAGCTCAAAGAGCTTATGGAGGTACATCCAATTTATGCCTTGGCCTCTGAGGATGGTGAACTTTCTCCTGTGTTTGAAAGCCCAATGGGCTTGTTCTCTCGCCCAGAGTACGAAGGTGTTATGCAAGAAGAATATGGCGTAGACAAGCGATACTTGCAACAAATTATTAGCCCATGGGCACTAAAGAGACTCAAAGAGTATGACGGTGACCTAAACCGTTTTACTGTAGTTCGTGTGTTACCTAGCAAGCTAGAACAAATTGCTGTTATGAAGACAGAGCCGGGTGATGAAAACAACCAAGACATATCAACACTAGTTGGTAAGGTTGATATTCGTATGCTTGAGAAGTTTAGTCAAAACGATACAGATGCTTATAGCTATAGTGGCGGGCTTAACAGAGCAAACCAAGGAATGCTCGAGTTTGTCGAAATGTTCAAAGCTCCAATTAAAGTATTACACCCTCTTCTAACAGCAACACAGGAAGGCAACTACGTAGGCACAGAAGCTATTAGTGCTATTCCGTTTAGTGGTATTGTACTAGCGCACTCAAACGAAAGTGAGTGGCAGACATTCCGCAACAACAAAAACAACGAAGCATTCCTTGATCGGATATGTGTTATTAAAGTTCCTTACTGCCTGCGTTACGACGAAGAACGTAAGATTTACGAGAAGATGGTTAAGAGCTCGGGCCTAGACGGAACACCATGCGCACCACAAACCGTTGATATGCTAGCACAGTTTAGTATACTTACTCGTTTGCAAGAACATGAAAACTCTACTCTGTACTCTAAGATGAGAGTTTATAACGGTGAGAACATCAGGGAGGAAGACCCTAAGGCTAAGAGCATCCAAGAGTACCGCGACATGGGCGGCGTTGACGAAGGCATGAGCGGCATCTCAACACGGTTCGCGTACAAAATACTGTCACAAACTTATAACTTTACGACCGACGAAATTGCAGCAGATCCCGTACACTTAATGTATGTACTAGAAACTGCTATTAAGCGTGAACAGTTTGGTGAGGAGCGTGAGGAACGCTACTTAGATTTTATCAAGAGTGAACTTTCTTCGCGCTATGCAGAGTTTCTCGGCAATGAGATACAAAAAGCATACATGGAAAGCTACGGCGAATATGGACAGAACTTGTTTGATCGCTATGTAGAATATGCTGATGCTTGGATACAAGACATGGAGTTCAAGGATGCTGACACAGGTATGCTTATGGACCGTAGTTTGCTTAATGACGAACTAGAAAAAATTGAGAAGCCAGCAGGTATTGCTAACCCGAAAGACTTCCGTAATGAGATTGTTAACTTCTGCTTACGAGCAAGGGCTAAAGCAGAAAACGACGGTAAGAATCCAAAGTGGACTAGTTACTCACTGCTACGCGATGTCATTGAAAAGAAAATGTTTAGTCAAGTGGAAGATCTACTTCCTGTTATCAGCTTTGATTCTAAGAAGGACAAGGAGCTTGAGAAGAAGCACAACGACTTTGTTGAGCGTATGGAATCTAGAGGATACACACCAAAACAAATCCGCAGACTTGTAGATTGGTACATGCGTATAAGAAAAAGCGCGTAGTAGAATCTTATGTCTAATATCATAGACCGTAGACTAAATCCACGGGACAAGACCATCAAAAATAGACAAAAGTTTATTAAGCGGTCCCGTGAACAAATCAAAGAAGCAGTTAAAGAAGCAATCAAAGAAGGTAACGTAGCCGACATTGAGAATGAACGAGTTCGTGTAAGAACTAAAGGCATAAGTGAACCTACTTTTAGACCTGATCCAAAAACTGGCGATAAGCGTTATGTTATGCCTGGCAACAAAGAGTTTGTTGCTGGTGATACCCAGGATAAGCCGCCTGATGAAGAAGGTGGTGGTGGAGGACAAGGTGATCCAAGTGACAGTGGTGAGGGTGAAGATGATTTTGAGTTTTACCTTAACCGTGATGAGTACATTGATTTTTTATTCGAAGATCTAGAGTTACCTGACTTAGTCAAGAAGCAAGTTAAAGACTTAACTAAAGTAAGTATGCATAGAGCAGGTTATACTAATACTGGTAACCCAAGTCAGCTTGACATTGTTCGAACTATGAAGAACAGCATGGGCAGACGCATTGGCTTAAAACGTCCAAAGAACGAAGAACTCGAAGAGCTTTATGAGCAGCTAGCACTAGCACAAGAGCGTAAAGACAACGTAGAAGAGTCTCGCATACAGGGGTTGATCGACGAGCTAGAAAAAAGAAGGATAGCGATACCATGGATGGATCCATTTGATGTACGCTATCGAGCATTTACTCCCCGACCTGAGCCGATGACACAAGCTGTTATGTTTTGTATTATGGACGTATCAGCTAGCATGGGCGAAATGGAAAAAGACTTAGCTAAACGATTCTTCTTGTTTTTGCACATGTTTCTTCAGAGAAAGTACGAAAAAGTAGAAATTATTTTTATACGTCATCATGTCGAAGCTAAAGAAGTAGACGAAGATGAGTTTTTTCATAGCAAAGAAAGCGGTGGAACTATAGTAAGTAGCGCATTAACTCTTGCTAAAGAAATAGTAAACAAGCGATATAACGTAGCAGATTGGAATATCTATGTTGCGCAAGCTAGTGACGGCGACAACTTTCCACAAGACCAAGTAGCAGCAAAGAGCGCAGTCGAAGACCTGTTGGAAATTTCGCAATACTTTGCGTATGTTGAGCTTAATCCGTTAGATAAAGTGCCTTACTTTTACGGTTACCAAAAGTCAATGACTGACTTATGGAAAACTTATTATCACTTAGCTAAAGAAAACGATCACATGAATATGCGCAAAGTGAATACTGTTAAGGATGTTTGGAAAGTATTCAGAGAATTGTTTACAAAAGAGGAAGCATGAGCAAACTACTATATAATTCAAATACCTGGACATTTGACAAGCTACGTCGAGTAGAAGAAGCTATTGCTGAAATCGCACACGACGAACTTAACTTAGATGTTTACCCAAACCAAATAGAAATTATTGGTTCAGACCAAATGTTGGATGCTTATAGCAGCAACGGTTTGCCTTTAATGTATGGTCACTGGAGCTTTGGTAAGCATTTCTTACAGCAAGAACACGAGTATAGAAAAGGACTCAGCGGCCTAGCATACGAAATTGTTATTAACAGCAGTCCTTGTATAAGTTATCTCATGGAAGAAAACTCTATGACAATGCAGACACTTGTTATTGCACATGCTGCATATGGACACAATCATTTCTTCAAGAACAATTACTTGTTTAAGCAATGGACTGATGCTGAAGGTATTATCGACTACTTGTCCTTTGCTAAAAAATATGTATCTGAATGCGAGGAAAAGTATGGGATGCAAGAAGTAGAAGCTACCCTAGATGCATGTCACGCCATAATGGATTACGGGGTAGACAAATACAAACGCCCATCTAAGCTAAACAAAGAACAAGAAATGGCTCAACAAAAAGAACGGGCAGAGTATGTTCAAAAACAAGCTAATGTACTATGGAGCACATTGCCGGAAGTTGAGAAACATTTAGACATAGATGTAGACTATGTTCCTTTCCCTAGCGAACCACAAGAAAATATAATGTACTTTATAGAAAAGTATAGCCCTGTGCTAGAAACTTGGCAGCGGGAGTTAGTCAGGATAGTGAGAAAAACTAGCCAATACTTTTATCCGCAACGACAAACAAAAGTAATGAATGAAGGTTGGGCTAGCTTCACCCACTACTTTATTATGAACAGGTTGTGGGAGAAGGGACAAATAAGTGATGGTAACTATTTAGAATTTATACACAGTCATTCAGGCGTACTAACTCAGTTGCCGTATAATCACAAATACTACAATGGATATAATCCTTATGCGTTGGGGTTTGATATGTTTACTGATATTAGACGTATATGCACCGAACCAACCAAAGAAGACGAAGAATATTTCCCAGAAATTGCTGGACAGCCTTGGCTTCCTGTGTGTCTAGATGCCGTTGAAAATTACAGGGACGAAAGTTTCATTAATCAGTTCTTGAGTCCTAAACTAATGCGTGAATGGGGATTGTTTGAAATAACAAACAATCAATTTGATGATCATGTTACTATATCAAGCATACAAAACAAGACTGGCTACGATAACATAAGAAGATCATTAAGCGCACAATATAGTACAACGAGCCAGCAGCCAGACATTCAAGTAGTTAACGCTAATCTTAAAGGTGACCGTACGCTTGAACTAAACTACACTCCGCGCAAGCATACAGCGTTACATGAAAATACCGATCGGGTTCTTAGATACATAGAGTTCCTTTGGGGACACGATGTAACCCTCGACGAAGATGATTGGAGCGTTGATCTAGACTAATCAGCTATATAACATACTTTATATGCGATATAACATACTTTATATGCTATACATCACATAAATACTACAGTCCCTATCGTCTAGTTGGCCAAGGATAGCAGACTCTTCAGTCTGGAGACAGAGGTTCGAATCCTCTTAGGGACGCCAATTTTGAGGAGATAACGGTGGAAGATAATAAACCAGCCGAAGGGAATTACTATACTGCACCTGGGGTTCCATACTACAACGAAAGTGTATGGCAAAGATTACAAAACGAAGAACAGATCGAAAGTGTGTACTTTAGTGGTTGGGCAAACTTAATTATTGAACTTGAGCAAGCGTTAGCAGTAACTGATCCTAACTTCATGATCCGTGAAATCGCTAGTGAACTTGGTGTACTAAAGTTTAGCACTACTCGACTAAGCCCTCAGGGTCGTGATCTTGTTGAGCAAGCAAAAACAGATTCGGCATCTATTTGTGCTGACTGTAATAATACAGCGGTACTTAAGAAGCTGTTTGATGATCAACTTTTGATGACTTTGTGCGGACCTTGTTTTCGAAGACGAAGAAAACCCATCGAAGCTGTAGCACTTAGAAATTCAAGACCTATTTCTAAACCTATATAAAATAAAGCCCTGGTGACCCAATAGGCAGAGGTGCGTGATTCAAAATCATGATGTTGCTGGTTCGATTCCAGCTCAGGGCACCAAAATATCTTAGAACTTCATATAACTCAATGACTTACGTGGTTGACAAATACAATATATGTGTTATTATATATGCTGTAGGTTAAAACTAAAAGTGAATAAGCATGATTAATAAGCTGTTCAAAGCAATCAAGCGTGAGCATCCTCAACTAAAGATGGAAATAGCAGAGGACACTTGGATTATAATTAAGGAGCTCGACGAGCTTCTTATTAAGGAAGTCGACGAACTACTGTACAGTAATCCTGCATTAGAGAGTATAAGCGATGTAGAGTGGACTTATGTAGAACAGTACGGATACATGGCAGTTAGTTTAAAATAATCTCCCAGTGGCGCAACTGGATAGCGCAACGGATTTCTACTCCGTAGGTTGAGGGTTCGAATCCTTCCTGGGAGGCCAATTTGAGGGTAAGAAAATGAGTGACGAACTCACTACAATAGAAATTGATTTAGACGATGATACTGTCGCAATACTAGAACGAGCGTTCGACAGACTGTACCTAGAAGGCTTTTCAGAAGCGTCTCTATCAATTTGGAAAGACAAAGACGTTGACCTGGCTAAGAGGTTGGGCGAGACATTGATTAATGAATTTATTTATAAAGCAGTACAGGCGGTAATAGATGAAGGTTGAAATAGGACCATACATATCTCGATGGACAACTACTAGATTAGAAAATCGGCTTATGGCGCGACTGTATGGAGAGGAGCACTGGCTCGACAAGTACCAGGACAAGCGTGGCGCAAAAGTAATAAACTTCTGGGGAGAGATATTTCAGGTTGTTTTAAATTACACAGTAAATCTAGTACAGGATAGAAGAAAACCAACAGTAAAGGTCCGCATCGATCCGTATGATACGTGGAGCATGGACCATACGTTAACTCCAATTATATTACCAATGCTCAAGCAATTAAAGGAAACTAAGCATGGAAGTCCTTATGTAGATTTTGAGGATCTTCCTTCTGAACTACAATTAAACTACACTTCTTCAGATGAGACCAAGCAGTTTGATATGTTTGCAGATGACGAAACCGAAGAAATAGCTTGGGATATGCACGAGAAGCGTTGGGATTACATCTTAGACAGCATGATCTACAGCTTTGAGAAGCTGAACGAGGATGGCTGGGAAAACGAGTTCTATTCAGGTGAAATCGACATAGACTGGATTGATCTTGGATTAAACTGGAAACAATCAGTCCTCGGGCCCAACGATACATTTGAGGTTGACCGAGAAGGCTTGCGTATCGTACACGAACGTATAGCGTTCGGTCTGCGTATGTTCGGGAAGTACTTCCAAGCGTTATGGGACTAACCAAGTTACAATATGTATTAGTTTCATTGGTCGTTATACTATCTTCGTGCAGTAACATATCAACGGATTATGACATAACCGCAGACCAAGATGAAAATTATAGTGTTGAGATTTTAATCGAAAAGAAGTTATAGATACCCAGTTTAGCAAAAGTCTAATAAATACAACTACATGAAAATTGGAATAACTGGGGCTAGAAAGGGTATTACTTCTGAGCAAGCAGAAAAGTTTCAGTACCTTTTTAACTTATTCCATGGCTATGAATTACACCACGGTGATTGCATTGGTGCTGATAGCGAAGCGCACGACATAGCAGTAAGTATGGGCAGCGATATTGTGATCTACCCACCAGCTGCACCCGATCTTAGAGCGTTCAAGAAATCTAAATTCATGCGAAAAGAAGAAGGGTATCTTAAGCGTGATCGGAACATAGTAGATAATACTCAAATCTTAATAGCTTTGCCAGAGTTTGCATACGAATCTTTTCGAAGCGGCACCTGGTATACAGTACGATATGGTATTACTCAGCACAAACCCGTTGTTATTGTTACCCCAACCGGTGATTTAGTAGACGGTGAAGCTATTAATAACTTATTAAGAGATGGCAAATGGGGGCAAAGAGATAGTAAAGACAAGTAGAGATGATTGTCACGGAAGCCGCTAAATATTAGCGGTTTTTTATGGCTGATAAATATGGTAAAGGAGATATTCATGAACGATATAGTCGAAAAAACAAACGAAAGCAATATGAGCACATTCGAAATGAGCCTGCGTATACTAGGCAACGAGTTTATTGGTTTTAAAATTGGAGTTGACGATTTTAGAGCAAAATGGATTGTGCTAACCATTCTAGCTTCTGGTGCATTTGCTGCAATAGCTGCAACGTTCGGCCCAATGATTGCACCATTTTTTAAGTAGAAAAAGAACACGCTATATCGATAAATACTTACTGTAGTAGGCACACATAGTAGGAGTTTATCATGGCAGAAGAAGACTTAGGACCTGTTTCGCACTCTAGAGAAACGTTTTCAGGTGACTTTAGTCGTAATGAAGTACAATTAGACCTAGACAGGTTTATGGAAGTACTACATGAAAATAGCGAGCTTAAAGATAAAATACGCGATCTAGAATTCGAAGACAAGATAAATCCGTGGCAGAAGTATGTACACTTAGCTAAGTCATTGGATGCATGGAGAATATTTCCAAGAGCATTCATATCAGTGTACATGGTGTTACTTTACTATAGCACAATATGGTTTATGGATTTACAAGAGCCTACGCTAGAACAAAGCGGATTGATATCAGTTATTGTTGGTGCAGGCGCAGCATGGTTTGGGTTGTATACTAGATCAAACGGAGATGGCGGAAACGATTAATGGAATTTAGCAAGAATTTTTGTAGGTTAATATCAGTAGAAGAACTAGACGACAGCGAAGTTGCAGAGTTCTTTGATATTGTGCAAAGCGTTATTCCTACTAAAATGGTTGTCGCATATACCGACGATGACAAAGTAAAAGTAAACGTAACTGCGTATTCGTCTAGTGACAACAAGGTTATATACGAAATTGTTTTAGATGACCAAGTCAACTTAGATGAAGGTGAACGCATATCCGATATGCTTGCTGAAGAATTTGATTTCGACTTTGATTTTGAAACGAGTATGGAAATATGAAGATAACTGACATAATAGAATCTAAAAATCCTGATTGGGATCCTGACAATGTAGTACCTTGTGCGCGTTGCGGTGAACCGATTGATTTTAACAACGAAGATGACTGCACTAATCCAAACTGTGAGCCTACAGCAGATGAATATACTAGAGGCAGCGGCTCTGGCAGCGAACGCTAAACAAACTTAAAAGGTTAGACAATGAAATTAAGTGAACTGTTCAAAAGTAAAGACGATTATCATCCACGTGACCGAGACCTTTCTCCACTCGAAGAAGAAGGCCGTGACGTAGAAGAACTGAAGCGCGAGATAGAAGCCAACAACACGCCAACTGTTCGCAATGCTGGTGGTGTAAGAGATGGTTGGGCTTGGGGCGACTTAAAACAACTTGGTTGGGCTAAGCAACACCAAGAACAAACCGGCCGTAACTACTTTGATGTGTGGTGGGAGTACTTAGGTCCAAACCCAATCAAACTAGTAACGTCGGGTGGGCAAGACATAATCATGAGCACCGGAGATTCTACTGATCCAGTAGAAGTGGATTATTCTTAGTTGACAGATTCCAGATATAGTGTACAATAGTGTATATTATAACTAAATATCAAGACACACGAGGAATAACACATGTCTTTCAACAAAACTTTTAACGCAGAAGAACAAGCACGTTTAAAAAAACTAATTGACGAAGGTTGTCAAGTAGAATCAGAAGTAGAAGTTCTCAAAGAAGGTCTACGCGATACAGTAAAAGCTATCGCAGAGGAAATGGATCTTAAGCCAGCAGTCCTTAATAAGGCAATCAAAGTTGCACACAAAGCAACATTCCAAGACGAATACGATAAGTTTGACGAATTGGAAACCATTCTAAAAACAGTCAACCGTACATTGTAATATCTAGTCCCTACGGGCTAAAACACAAATCAAGGATATAATCTTACAATGTATGTAGACGCAATGTACGACAAAAACAAGGATCTGATTCGGGTAGTCGAACGGGTTGACGGTAAACGTCAACTAATTGACTATAAGCCCGAGTACAACTTTTATGTGCCAGACAGTAGAGGATCTACTAGATCTATTTACGGTGAGAAAGTTACAGAAATCAGATGCAAATCTTCAGCTGATTTTCGCAAAAACGTTAACATGAACAAGCATAATGGACTGTTTGAAAGTGACATTAAGCCTGTTAATAAAACGATTGCGAAACATTATAATGGGGCTGAAATACCCAAGCTACAATCAGCGTTTTTTGATATCGAGGTTGACTTTGATCCCGAACGAGGATATAGCTCAACCGAAGATGCATTCATGGAAATAACAAGTATTGGTGTTTATCTGCAATGGCTAGACGCTATGATTTGTTTAGCTGTGCCGCCCAAGACTTTATCCTGGGAGCAAGCACAAAATATTGCTAATCAAATGCCTGAAGTGATGTTGTTCCGAACCGAGAAAGAAATGATAGAAGCGTTCTTAGTTGTTATTGAAGACGCAGATATATTGAGCGGTTGGAACAGTGAGGGTTATGATATACCGTACACTACAAACCGCATCATTAAGGTACTAGGCAAAAGCGAAACACGCAAACTATGCTTATGGGATCAATACCCCAGGCAAAGAACCTTTGAGAGGTTTGGTGCAGAACAACAAACCTATGACTTAGTGGGGCGTATACACCTTGACTATATGCAACTATATAGGAAGTATAACTACGAAGAACGACATTCATATCGTCTAGATTACATTGGCGAAATGGAGTTGGGTGAAAAGAAAATTGAGTACGAAGGATCACTTGATAGGCTTTACAATCACGACTTCAAGAAATTCCTAGAGTATAATATTCAAGACGTTATGTTACTGCACAAACTAGACTGCAAATTACAATTTATAGACTTAGCTAATACTATTGCGCACGATAACACTGTACTACTTCCAACGACAATGGGGGCTGTGGCTACAACCGAACAAGCTATTATCAACGAGTGCCATCGCAGAGGCTTTGTTGTCCCAGACCGTGTACACAATAGGGAAGAAAATACTCAAGCAGCAGGAGCGTTTGTGGCTTTCCCAAAGAAAGGATACCACGAATGGATAGGTAGCATGGATTTAAATAGTCTATACCCTAGTGTGTTCCGTGCTCTTAACATGGCGCCAGAAACTATTGTTGGACAGGTGAGGTTGGAGTACACTGAAAAAGAAATCGAAGAGAAGATGCTTGGTACTTGGATTAACCCAGAAACAAATAAAAAGATTCCCAAGAAAACTAGTTTTGCTGATGCTTGGTTAGGTAAGTTTAGCAGTAACGAGTATGATTTAATTATGAACATGGATACAAATGTGCTTCTGCATTTGGATATGGAAGATGGATCGGTGTTTGATGCTACGGGCGCAGACTTGTATAATTTAATCTTTAATGCTGATCAACCCTGGAACATAAGTGCTAACGGGACAATCTTTACAACAGATACACAAGGTATTGTGCCTGGATTGCTTGAGCGTTGGTATGCAGAACGTAAAGAACTTCAAGCTAAAAAGAAAGAAGCCAAGACACCAGAGGATATTGCATTTTGGGATAAGAGACAGTTAGTTAAAAAGATTAATCTAAATAGTTTGTATGGTGCAATACTTAACCCGCACTGTCGATTCTTCGATAAGCGTATAGGACAAAGCACTACACTAACAGGTCGAGCTATTACGAGACACATGGCTGCAAAAACAAACGAGTTGTTTACTGGTGTTTACGACTACACCGGTGACACAATTGTTTACGGTGACACTGACTCAGTCTACTTTAGTGCAGTTCCTGCGCTAGAAGAAGGACAAGAGTTAGACATGGAAAGTGCAATAGCACTGTATGATCATGTTAGTGATACTGTAAGTAATACTTTCCCTGCGTTTTTAAAAGAGGCGTTTAATATCCCAATACATGCTGGACAGGTAATGCAAGCTGGCAGAGAAGTGGTAGGGCGAGCCGGATTGTTTATTACCAAAAAACGGTATGCTATCAAATGCTTAGACATTGAGGGTTGGCAGCCAGAGGGTGGCAAACTCAAAATTATGGGTATGGACGTCAAGCGTTCGGACACACCAGAGTTCGTGCAGGACTTCTTAGAAGAAGTATTAAACGATGCACTTAGTGGTGTATCGGAGTCAGAAGTAATCGAAAAGATCAAAGCCTTTAAAGCAGAGTTTAGAAGTATGGAACCCTGGAAGAAAGGTATGCCAAAACGTGTAAACAACCTAACGCCTTACACTAAAAAGTATATCAAACTTAAAGGCACAAGCAATAATGACCCGTTTGCTAAAAAGAAACTACTAAAAACTGAAAAGACAAACAATATGATTCCAGGCCACGTAACTGCTAGTATACATTGGAATTTGTTGAAAGACATGAATTCAGACAAGTACAGTATGGCAATTACAGACGGCATGAAAGTTATTGTATGCAGGCTTAAAAGCAATCCGATAGGATACACAAACATAGCATATCCAACAGACGAAATGCAATTGCCCGAATGGTTTAAGTCATTACCGTTTGATGAGGATCTTATGGAAGAAAGTGTGCTCAACAAGAAAGTTCAGAATGTACTAGGTGCGATGGGTTGGGATTTAGGGCGCATAAACGATTCTAACGCTGTGGACCAATTCTTTACTTTTTAGCTTGACAATACACAATATAGGTAGTATAATACACTATGACTGATAGAAAAGAATTTGGTAGAGCACTGCGCGAGGCGCTTGCAGATACCGGAGTCGGCTTACTAATTAATGTGCCGTTGAATTATTTCTTGATTTCAATCGCATTTTACTATGAGTTAACTGCTTTAGAAACTACAATCTTTTTTACACTATGTTTTACAAGTGTAGCTATTGTAAGAAAAATATACATGAGATTGCATTTCTTAAAAAGGCACCGTAAAATCGACGGGCTAGATGATAAATTGCCTAAATAACTATAACAAACACACAGGAGATACACATGGCTGAGAATGCTATTAGAGACACACTTAGAGACGTACTTAAACATACACATAGTTTGGGTATTTTTGACATGGTAAAGATTTCAGGTGATGCATCTGAAACACTTATCGAGACAGTGGATGCTGAACGTACAGTAATCGTTAAAGGCAAGGCCGTTAACCCTGTGCCAGATTTTATAGACAACACTATTGGTCTAAGCAGAATGGGAGTTTTGGGTGGTTTCTTGAAAGCCTTCGAAACTGACGAAGACGTTGTAAAAGTAGTTACACAAGAGCGCAATGGCGTAAATGTGCCAACTGAAATTGAGTTTGCGCGTGAAGACAGCACAAATGCTAACTATAGATTTATGCTTGCTGATGTAGTGAATCAACAGCTAAAGGACATTAAGTTTAAGGGTGCTGAGTTTGATGTTAATATTCAGCCATCCCAGAAGAATCTTAAAGACCTTACATTGTTTAACAGTATTCTGAGCGAGTTTGAAAGCACGTTTAGCCCTCGTACTGAAGACGGTAAGCTATACTTTTACATTGGCGACAACGTAAGTGATAGAACAAAGATTCATGTTAGTGATGTAGTAGACGGTGAAATTACACATCAGTGGAAATGGCCATTAGACATTGTGCTAAAGATTTTGCGATTAGGCGAAAGCGGAATCTCAACTCTTAGCATCAACGACCAAGGACTGCTCCGCATTGTTGTAAACAGCGGGCTAAGCGAGTACACTTACTTACTGCCGGCGAAAAGCTAATGATGCATGATCTAGGAAAACAGCAACACGACTACGCAGTTTACTTGCCGGCTATCAGTAGCTTTTACACAAAGCAACTACAAAAAGCAATAGACCAGCCTAGCGAATACCGAGTTCCGCCAGGGTTTGAAAATGGCTTAGAGGGTTTAGATTTCTTAAAGCCCAACGGTAGTTATTTTCATTACCCTTACGGATTATATTCAGCAGGTCATGCTCACTTAGATACAGACAAAAGTGATCGTGATGAAGCAATGATACAAAATAGAGATCGTAGCAAAACTATGATACTCGGTGACTCTGGTGGATTCCAAATTGCTACTGGTGTTCTTAAAATGGATTGGTCTAATGCAAAAGATCCCAACGATCCAGCTAGATTAGAACTGTGTAAAAAGATTCTGAACTGGGAAGAACATACAGCAGACTGGGCCATGACACTTGACATACCTGGTTTCGCAGCGGCTCCTCCATATAGTGCAAAGACAGGACTAACTGATTTCCAAGACACTATTGATATTTCAGTACTCAATCTTGATTACTTTATGCGTAACAGAACACCAGGTAAATGCAAGTTCCTTAACGTACTATCTGGCTCTGACGAATATACCTCTAACCAGTGGTATGAAGCAGTAAAGCACTTTAGCGACCCTGGATTTGTTACTGAAGCATACGGTGACGTGGATCGTACATTGGAAGGCTATGCGTTTGCTGGTATTAATATGCGTAACATGCGATGCGTGTTAAAGCGCATCTTGAAGTTGCGTGAAGATGGTTTACTCAAAGACAAAGGATGGATTCACTTTCTTGGTACCGGAAGGCTACAGTGGGCTTGTCACTTAACTAGTATACAGCGTATGCTACGCAAGCATGATTCACCCGAAATACAACTTAGCTTTGATGCTGCTAGCCCATTTGTTAATACAGCGTATGGTTCAACGTATGCTTATAATGTGTTTGATAACAAAGCAAAGAAATTCGGATACTTTATGGATAGGGCATTCGATAACCAGCGTTGGAAAGGCAGCACTCTCCCGGCACCTTTTGGACATAGCCCTGTGATGAGTAGGCTGACTATTGGTGATTTGTGTTGCATGGAAGAAGGTGATCTAGATCGGAACAGTAATCCAAAGAAAGCAGATAGCACAAGTTGGGATACACTTAGCTATATATTTTATATGGGCCATAGTGTATACAACCATATCACCGCTGTTCAGGAAGCTAACCGTTTGTGTGATATTGAGAAGTATAGGCTCAACTGGACTTATAAAGATTTTATCTTTGACAAAAAGAACAAGTCAACCAATGACATATCACCTTATGTGCCACCTGAGGTTATTGCTTTTGATAGCTTTGTTCAAGAAGTGTTAGACCCAGAGTGTCCTAACCCTCACGAACTAATAGATCAATACGACAAGCTAATACAACAGATTAACTTCGGCATCTATAAAGTACAAAGCGAAAACCCAGACGATGCAATTAATTCGTTTTTCGAAGAAGAGTCAACAGTAAGTGATATACACGAAGACGAAGAACGAGACTATGCAGACATTATGTCTGACCCAGCAATGACAGGAGATTTCTTTGAAGAATAGAGACGGGCACACCGAAGACACTAACTATTTTATAGGCACCGAAGTAGAGCATACTCCAGCACACGGAATGCGCACACTGTTTGTGGTAGGGCCGCAAGATCCTACTGAAATATTAATTAGGGCATTAAATAATAAATGCCCGCATATATACTTGGGAGCCAATCAAAGTTTTTGTCCCGAAACTATCGAGGAAGAAACACAATGGGATTCTTTATTGTCGACCCTTGTTAAAGACGAAATCCTTGTTACATTAGACTTTGATGTGACATGGTCAGAATGGGTATTAGAAACGATAGCGGTAGAATATGATAATTTCATACCTATGATAAGTGTTAGGCTGCCCTATATCAAACAGCTCGGCTACAATGCAACAATAAAATTAGACGATAAAGGGTTCAAAGAAACTAACCCGGGTGTATGGTGCCATCAGCTACATGATTTGATGGGTAGAGATAAATTTACCCCTTGGACTGAATACACAAAGGACAAAGTGATTGACTGATCTCAACTACTTTGCTATAATAAACTATGAAAATTAAAATAGAGCTAGAAGTCGACACCGACGACGAAGTAGATAAAGAACGTGTAGAACGTATGCTAGAGCTATTAGAAAAACTCAAGGAATACCTCGATGCCGTTTAACTATCCGATATTTGGGTACAGTGTTATTGCTACGCTTGTTATGTATATTATGATCGCTATTCTTGTCGTTGCAGTTCCTTTTGTGTTTTTTAAAACAGCTAAGCTTCTACGTGAACTATCGGATAAAATAATAGGACCAAAAGATGATAATGCTTGATACATTACTTGTAGTTTTAGCTAGTGTCGCTCTCGCTGTAGTTGTTTCTATAGCTGTGTCTAAGATAGAAGACGCAAGTGACAAAGAGGACGAGGATAACAAATGAAAACTATTTGGGTTAAGTTTCAAAAGGAAGGCATACATTGTTACCCTGGTGCAGACACTGATCCAGCACTTGCTACTGGCGAGTGGGACGATGTAAGTTTCCTTGGCTATCCGCAC
>Ga0070747_1000343_pt1 | contig 23800 bp, 11 predicted proteins | sample VirMetDEL_Mar_31_FD_77321 | JGI IMG/M metagenome (GOLD analysis project Ga0070747, IMG submission 77321) | Aqueous microbial communities from the Delaware River and Bay under freshwater to marine salinity gradient to study organic matter... | ecosystem: Environmental > Aquatic > Marine > Coastal... | reverse complement strand
GATCTTGAAGTCTAATTTTTTCTAATTGTTTAGTAGCGGCTAATTCTTTACGCTCTAAAACGTTTTCTTGTTTTATATCTTCTTTTATAGCGAACTCTTGCATTTTAGCGTCTGCTTGAGCTTGAGTGGCGTCAACACCACTTTGATAGCCATCTGCCATGCTTTCTACAACTTTGTTAGCAAATATATCTTTTGCTGCTTTATTGTTTGGATCTAACATAGCCTTTCTAAACTTTTTAAAGTTTTCTACAGTGTTATATCCTTCACCAAAGTTTACGTCTGACGCTCCAGATGCCGCTTTATCATCAGCATCAACGTCACCGTCTTTGTCAATGTCAAATAAAGCTTGATACATTTCTTCTGTAGCGTCGTTAGGCATAGTTAACATATCGGCATAGCTTTGATCCATACCCGGCATTGTAGTGTGCACCGCATGCAAAAACGCATTTTCTGTTTGGATTAGCTTTGTAACATCTGTTTTAACTCTATTAGGATTAAATGGGTTTTTTTCCATACCATCTTTAACAAGCTGGTCAAAAGTTGCTTCAAGCGTTTCGTCAACAACATCTACGCTAGGCTTTATTAAACTTCCTACTTGATCGTTTCTAACTACTTTAGCTGGGTTGTTAGCATCAGCCACTATAAGTTCACCTGTTTCTTCGTTTACCCCGGCTATTTCTTTACCTTCATTATTTACAAACTTAAATGCAACATCACCATTTTCGTCTTTAAACATCTTAGCTTTAGCGCCTTTATATTCTCCATCTTTAATAGCGTTACCTTTGTTTAATATTAAATTGTTAAGTAACATGTTTTCTGCTCCTGTAGCCTCTGCGTTAAAAGTTCCTTCAGTTAAGGCTGTAGCATTAGCTATAGTCCCGTCTTTAACACCTTGCATTTGATTAAAAAGCTTATCTCTTTCTTTTCTAAAAAGCTGTCTAGCTTCTTTACCCTCTTTGCCAAGCTTAAATCTGTCACCGCTTTTTCTTAGGTTTTTTACGTTTTGTATTTCTTCAGTAAAAAAGTCAGAAAAACCACCTAAGTCATTTGGATTTTGATTTAAAGCCTTAGTAGTTTCTATTCCTTGTTTTATTGCTTGTCCAGCTATTTTACCTACAGTTTGACCTATAGCATTACCAACTTCACCTATAGTACCCATAAACGAAGCGTAGCTATCAGACATTCCTTTAAACGTCTTGCTAAGATCTTTTGGCACTCCAGCCATACCCATACGAGCAGATTGATTAACTAAAGTAGCGTCTGCTCTCGGTGTTAAATTTATTCCTCCTTTTGCCATGTTTTTATATTTTTACGCGAATGATCCTGTTGCAGCAGAACCAATTCCTTGAGCAACGCCACCTATTATTTGTCCATACATACCCATGCGAGCATTTTGCATGCCCGATATAGCACCAAGCCCTGCCATTTGATTTCCATAAGCAGATTGTACTCCAGCTCTAGCGCCAGCCATTTCACCCATTTCCATACCAAGCAGCGTAGATTCTCTACTAGCTAAAGCTTGTTGAACAGCTGCGTCTCCTTGTCTTTCTAACTGTTGTAGTTGCATACCTTGCTGAGCAGCAAGTTTTTGATTCATTGATTGTTGTTTTGCTAAATCTACAGATATTTGCCTTGACTGTAAAGTTCCTTGATTAGCTAACGCTTGAGCTAAGCCAGCAATACCAGAACCTCCAGCCGCTCCTCTTAGTCCACTCAATAAGTTTGCTCGTTGCTGTCTGCCTTGCTCTGCTTGAAAATCCGCAGCTGCAGTATTAACCTGTAGATCCTCCATGGTATTTTCCATACCAGCAAAAGGATTTGTAAACTCAAAATTCTCGTATTGTGCTCTTTGAGCGTCTAAAACTTGTCTTTGTCTGTCTTGAAATGCGCGTTGCTCTTGCAGTTGAGCTTCTGTAGCGCCTGTAATTTGTTGCTCTGTTCTTCTTTGTGCTGCTCTACCCATATTATAAGTATTTGAACGCCTCGTAACAAGGCGCTGATCGTTCTATAAACCAACCTTGGTTTTCGTGAATGTTTTCTATATGTTTGTTTACACATACTGTAAATAACATCGACATACCCCAGGTTTCTTTCGCTTCCTTTGCCACGTTTGCTACTAGCAACTCTAGCATTTTTCTTCTATCTTTTTGTCTGTACTCTGGATTAGATACTAACCATGTTTGATAACCTACCTCTGGATTTACAGCCGCGTATAAAAAAACCGCAGCTACAGGTATGTTATTATTCTCTATTACGAAACATCTTTCATCATTTGGTAAAACTTTTCTTTTTACCGGTATTTCTTTCCACCACCATCTCCACCAGTCACAACACATTTCGTAGTCACCTTGTTTAAAGGTTCTAAATGTAACTTGTTCACTCATTATTTAATTTAATTCTATTATAGTGTATATAGTCACATTCTAAGCGCACTATTTACTACTTTCGTGAACTACAGCGTTAACAGCGAAAAGCTCTACTCTATCTGTAGATTCGTTTTTCATTGTGATACTAGCGTAATAGCCTTTTAAGCTAGCCTCGTTAACAGAGTTGTCTTTAGAAAACATTAAAAAAGCGTCCACCGGCGGAACACTAGATCCTTCTTGCACTTTTATATAATCAGATCCTATTTCTGTTATTTTGCCTATTTTTTGAGGAAAGCTTCCATTTTGCCCGTAATATTTTATGCCATTTTTTGTAGACTCGTTTTGCGAGGCGTATACTACATCACCAACAGATATAGAACTATTTTGTATTGCTGAATATAAATTTATTGTCATGATGTTGCTAATGGAGTTAATATTTTATCTAAATCTAAGTTTATCGTTTTGTTGGTTGATGGATAACTATTTACTTCCGTTTTAAAATGAACATCTATAGTGATAATAGAGTCTGTATCAATTGTAAGCTTGTCCGGTAAAGTTTGAAGATCTCCAGATGTACCAGCGTCATTATCTCCTACAACTATACTTCCACCGCTAGCGCTAAGACTAACAGAGTGTATAACATCACCAGAGTTTGATCTATTTATTCCTGTACCTGAAATTATAGCGCCTTTACCTAATCCTCGCGATCCGTTCAAGTTTATAGTGTTACTTGTAGTGGTGGTTCCGTTGGTAGTGTACCTTTTGTTTGTACTACTAGTTTTAATAGCTACAACTGCGGGAAAGCTAACGCTAGCGCCAGCAACACTATTTATTAAAGACGCGCCATAAGATCTTATAGTTACCGTAGCACCGTCGCTAAAAGCTTGAGCTCTAGACAATGTTAGCGTTTTTGCAGTAGTGTCTATGCTCTTCACAATTGTTGTTGCTCCAGGGGCGGTTGTGCCTGTAATATAAGTTATTTGAGACCCTATTGCAATTTCATCGACGCTATCTAATGTTAACACGTCGGTAGAGCTAGCTCCGTTTACTGTAGCTGTTTTTTGATAATACCACATGTTGTCACCATTATACTGTACTGTGTCTTTATTCCACTTTAAAACAGCAAACCCACTACCATGAGTATCGTTGTCAGCGTTTGTTACTGTGCTAGTATTACTTACAACTACACTTGTAGCCACTCCTGGTGTTCCACTAGATGTAACGTTTGCTGCGGCTGGGCTAGAGCTGTATTTACTTGAATTATCTGTAGCAAAAGCAAATGTAAGCGTTGTTTGACTATTTTGTGTAATTTTTTTAACACTTACTTTTCTACTGTCATTATTAATAGTTGTGTCAAAACCATTTGCTAATAAAATAACGCTATAAGTTGTAGTAAGTCCACTTGGAAAATGAATAGATGAGTTGAACTGACCACTCATGGTTACAACTTTATTGTGGTTTGAATTAAAACCTTCGCTTGCTGTAAATTTTTTTGTAACAAAATTGTAAAAAACACCTTCAGATGTGACGGCTTGAAGCATAAACTGAGCTCCTTCTTCTCCAGTTATGCTAAAATACCTAGTTGCACCTCCTGCTGGTATATCTTCAGTGTTTATTTGTATTTCGTTTATTATAGCCATTTAATTGTTTTTAAATTATTCTGCAGCCGCAGTGTCTTCGCTAGTTACAACAGAAGCAACAAAACCTAAGCCTTGAAAGCTTATTTGCCCTACTTCCTCCATAGTTACAGAATCACCTGTGTTTCTTCCTTTTATGTTGTTAAACCATTTGCCTTCTTTTTTTACAAACTCTTTTATTGATCCATGTTGAATGTCTGTGTGAATATTTTCTGCAAACCAACCAAGCTTAGAAGAAAAGTTGTAGTTGTCTGCTGAGCTAGCGTATATACTTTCTCCTAATTCGTTTACACCTAAAAATAGTTGACTAGCTTCGTTAATTTTAGCTTGACTGCCTTCATAACTAACAGCTCTAAAGTTTTTAATAGTAGAAGGATCAGCATTCATAACTAAAGTTATATTACTGTCGTACTGCTGACCATAAAAGTTGTTTCTAACGTCATTAGCATGATGTTGCCATAATTCACCATTGTTAATCGTGTAGTATTGTCTAGCTACACTAACACCACTTTCTGGATAAAAAGACTTTAAGCTAGTCCAACCTTTAACATCTTCACTGTAACTTATAGTTTTTGGTTTAAATCCAGCGTTAGCACTTCTACTTAAAACTACATCGTCTACAACACAAGAAGTGTTTTGTTGTGCGGCTTTTATAACTAAAGTATTTATTAGCGCGCCTGCAGGCCTGTTTTCATTTAACGTAAATATATTTAAATAACTTCCGTTTGAGTCGTAAGTAACGCTAAAACCTTTGTTAAAACTATTGTAATAATAAGCGCTTATTTTTCCTTCTAAACTGCTTAGCGTCAAGCCAAACTTTACGCTAGAATTTGACTGTATACTACTAACTCTTTGCTCTATTTGAACAGGTTCGCTAATATTAGTTGTTAAGTTTTCTTGTTCAACTGGCGCTTCTTCAAACACAATGTTTAAATTTTCTTCATTCCAAGAAATATAGTTTGCCGCTGTTCTATCGTAACCAGTTATAGCCCAGGAATCTACGCCACCACCCTCGTAGTATTGCGTAGCGTCAATTAGCGACAAGCTGCTTAAAGCACCTGTGCAACCACCGTTTTCTGGGAATACTATTATCTTGCTTCTATGATTTTCAACTTGAGCAAAATCACTTTGATTAGCAAACGCTACGGCGTTTACTTCAGATCCTTCAGGCGCAGAAATTATAGTTGGATCTATAGAGTTGAAGTTCATTAATATAGAGTAGTCGCCAGGTGTATCTATATCTCTAATATAAGCGCCGTCTAAAGAATTAGTTTGATCATTCCATCTATTAGTAACTCTAACTCTAAGCTTGCCATTAAACTCCTCTTCAACAAAATCTGGATTTTTTTCTATTGTAAAGTTAAGTAAATATCCATTGTAAGACTCTTCTGTTTCGTCTAGCGGACCGTTACCGTTGTAGTGGTAATTATTCCAATATACATGACTACCTCTTTCAGTGTTCCAACAAAGCATGTTATGTCTAAAGTAACATTCAGGCTCAAGATTATCATTAGTCTGCTCTGTTATAAATTCGTGCATAGCGTGCTCACTAACCCAAGCGTCTTGAGGAACGTTCCAGCCTGTAGGCTTGCCCATAGTTGCTTGCTCTGTTATATCATACAGAGATATAGTTCTAATTAAACAGTTAGCGTTCCAGCCTTGCAGCACAAAGTTTTGACCTTGATCTTCTTGAACAAATTCAGTAGCGTTATATTGGAATATAGCTCTATAAACTTCGTTTCCATTGCCTAAAGGCCATTCGTTGTTTATAACAGGCATTAACACTATAGACTTACTGTAGCCCGCGGTACTTGATCCACCAACTTTTCCAAAATGATAAGGTGGATAATCAGGGTTGTCTTGCGTGTGATCTGTCTGATAAGCATTATCTAAGCTGTCACTTGCACCTAGCACGCCAGGTATTAAAAGATTATTTAAAGCTACGTTATCATAACTAGAGTCAAGAAAAACATCAACACAATACCAATTACCAACAACGTATTTTGAGTCATTGTTTAGCGGTTGCGCAAAATAAAAGCTGCCGTCTTCAGATCCGTTGTTATTAATAAGTATTCCTCTAGTATCCACCGTTATTTGGTTAGGATCTTCGGCTTCGCTAGTAGCCTCAGTGTATTGATTAAACGACGGTAAGTCACTACCGTTAGGAGTAGTTATATACTCTGCTGGCGCAGCCCCTGTGTAAGAGTTTTCGCCCTCAACAGCATCGTCGTAAATTGGGTTTACGGTAACATCGTTACCTTCAACAAAATCATACCACTGTACTGTGTTTCCATTGTTATCGGTACTAGTCACCCACCCGCCTGGATTTGCTACACCTAAAGTTTGTTCAGCCTTGTAGAATCTATTTCCAGTTCCAGCAGTAATATTCCATACATTTTCATAGTGAAGCTCGTGAATAACCTCTGACCAAGCCGGTCTATCTAAACTTGGAACAGCTAAAACTTCTGGCTCACCTGCATACTCCGTTATTTTAGGATGTGTTAGTCTTTTTGTTTTAGTAAGCTTAACTTGGTGTAGTATAGCGTAAACTGGATCTGAAGGATAGTTTGCTGTTTGATCTGAGTTTGTAATACCAATTCTAACTTTAATTTGATTAAACACTTTATGGCTAGAGTCTGCAGACGTGTTAGGATCTTGTATCTTAAACTGCAATTGAGCTGTGTAACCTGAAGGCGAAGCTTGCGTACCAACGGCTCCCGCGGCAGGAGTTATAGTAGTATTACTAGTAACAAAGCCCGGGTTATAACTACTTGTAGCCAAAGTATTTGTTTCAGCGTCAGTGTCAACTAAATACGAGTCATCTATAAGCTGACCGTCAGCCCATATTTCAACAAACCATTTATGATCATAAGTTGCGCCGCCGTGTGAATTAGATATGCTATAACTTAGATGAAACTCTTCGTTATTAAACGCTGAGTTATTGTACATCGTACCAAAATTTTCTTGTAAATGATTGTCTGGATCAGTGCCCCAGTTCTTCACATCACTTGCAACTCTATTACCGTAATCTTCTTCGTGGTATCCAGGAACTTCTATGTACATCTCTTTACTATCTGCCGCTAAACCACCGCCATTAGTAGGCTCGTGACCAAAGTAGCAGTTACCAAATATAATACCAGAGTTATTTCCTTCTTGAGTGTATATTGTGTCAGCGCTAGTTGATGGAGTCGTGCTAGTAGCATCCGCTGAGTCGTAAAATATACTTCTAAGATCGTAATCCTGTTGAGTGCTATTGCCGTATGAACGTAAATCTGTGTAAGAGCTAGTATCGCCACTCACGCCATCATCATCATGTCCTGGCTCAGTAGAGTCGTTAGATCCTATGTATCTAGCGCCATAACTGTTTGCTAAATTATAACCTGAAGTTACCTCTGTTTTAGACGTTGAGCTAGTTGAAAGAGTAGATCTTGACCCATTAGGCGTAGGGTTGTCAAAAGGATTAGTATCAGTATTTCTAAACGACCAATGAAACAGCTTGTAAACTGTATCAATACCCGACATATTATAGTTTTGCAGATCGTAAGTATCGTACTCCGCGTTAGCCGCTAAGATAGCAGGTACTGCGGCGACGTAAGATCTTATAGATCCCTCTGCTATAGCCGGCCAGTTTCTAACTGTAGATTTATAGCCTAAAGATCTGTTTCTTATAGGAACTTTGCTATACACGTCAAAACCAAGGCTTACACCTAAACTAGAATCAGCAGTTGGTCCAGCATAGTATATGTCATTAACAAGATCTACAGGCGTGTATTCTGCTCCACCGGATAAATCAGAATTGGTACATAACTCTGGATTAACTATATTTACAGTGTTAACTTGAGATCCGTAATCAAATGTGTTGTTTTGTATTCTGTTAGGGTCTATTAACTCTTTAACAGTTACATTATATTCTTTAGCGTGTTCATCAAACGTGCCTATTATGTTTATGCCTGTGGCAGTAAGCTCGTCTCTAAACCAATCGCTCATACCTGCTTCAGATATAGGTGTTAATCCGTCCATAGAAAGTCTTAGCACAGCACCTCTTTGTTTGTCAGCAAAATAAGCTCTATAAGAATCTTTAGCAAACGATTCTGGGTTTTTAGATATACCAAAGTCACCGGCAAAAGGCGTGGCTTGACCAAGAACTCTATTTGAAGCTACTAATTGAGGATTACCATCAGCATTAAATACAGCGTCTTTATTGGCTAGTATTTTAACAACTCTATCTTCACAAAAAGCAACTAAGTCTGAATTTCTTGAAAACAGCTTTTGTATGCTGCCGTACGTAGGATTTAAGTCTTTTGTTATTTTTTCAGCTGCAATAAACTCGTTTAAGTTGTTTGTTTTAGAGTTAGAGTTGTATATGCCAGAATATATTAATCCGTTAGCTTTAACCTCTTCTCTATAAGGCTCGTCTAAAGTAGTAGAAACTCTAGCGCCATTAGTTATTGTCATTTCATTGAAGTCGTCTCTAATTCTATTAGATTCAACTCCGTCTGAAAAAGTAAACGCGTTAAACCAGTTTAATCCTACTTGTTTTGTAGGATCTATAGTGTTTTTTAAGAATATATACGCAGCTGTATTTTTACTCTTCCAGTAGTCACCAGAGCCATCAGTCATATTATCTGTGTCTACGTAAAATTGTTCTATTTGAACATTAGCTGTTGTAGCCGTAGTGTAACTACCGTCTTGCCTATAAAATCTAATTTCTTGATTTGTATAGTCTATATTAACATCGTTTTGCTCCCACTTAAAGCCTGTGTCACCACCACCTAAAGCTCTTACCTCTAGCCTTATTACTTCATCGTTATAACTTGACATTGGACCATTCCATCTACGCAGGTAAACGTCGTAATCGTGCTTTATAACGCTATTGTCCATGTTAGGAAACTCTATTCTAGTTCCTTGAGGCGCGAATAAATCAAGATTATCTTTGTTGAGTTTAGTAGGTATTGCGTTGGAAGCCTCGTAATAAACATCAAGTTCATCATTATTCTTAGGCTCTGTCTCCCATATAGCTGGATCTTTAGTAACTTCACCAGTTAAAACCATAGGGTTTTCTCTTAAAAACTCTATATCAGTAAAAGCGGTTGTATCAGGAACTACTTGACTATTGGTGGTGTCCGCGCCTAACACAGGGTTGTACGAAGATGTTTGTACAGGTTTATCTAAAGCTAAAACGTAGGTAGTTCTTCTGTTAGATCTATCGCCAAACGCTTCTAGCCTGTCTAACATATCTGTAAACTCTTGACCGTTGTTATCAGGTTGACCATCAACGTCAGCGGTGTTTGCCCAAGCAGCTACAGCTTCTTCTACACTGTCGTTACCCCACACGTATTCGTTACCATTCCATACTTTTCTTGCTTTCCAAGGAGTATGATTATATACGTGAAGTTCAGATTTTTCAAGAACAGTATACACCTCTTGACTATCGTCGTTTTTAAATCTAAATTGAGCACCTTGCTGCAAATCTTGAGTTGCAAAGTCAAACACAGGCGGATTTGTAGGGCGATCACCGCCTGGTTTCCATTGATTGTTATGCGCTGTAGCTTTACTTTGATCGTAACCAAAAGACCATGACGCACCTGCTTTTGGAGCTTGCGATCTAGTACTATCGCTAGGCATGTTAATCTCAGCTTGTTCGTCATAGCCGTCTGGTAATATTGAACCATTGTCAGAGTACGCTATTCTATCGTCCCAATTAGTTCCTTCCATCTCAACAAACCTTATGTTAGAAAGTCCAAAGTTTGTTCCATCTTGACTTGTGAAAGCTCCGCCTCCCCATATTCCACCTAAATAACGACCTAAAGCTTTTTCGCCATGCAAACTAACGTCTGAAGGAACTTTGGTTTTATCAAAAAGCGAGCCTGAGTACCCTGGTCCTAAATAAGATAAGTGTAAGTAAGAAGGAGTTTCGTTGTTAACTGTAGATTTATAAACATTTTTAGATATAGTTCTGCCGTTAGGCTGTTTTCCATATATATTAGATAAAAAGTTTCTATAACCACCGTCAGAAGGTAAAGAATAATGTACCGGAGAAGCTTGTTGTAAAACACCTTCAAACCCGTTTACTTCAGACTCTCTGTCTGATTCTATTGTTTCTGAAGTGCCTTGTAAAACTTGCCATGTAGAAAAGTTTGAATGATTCCAATTTCTCCATCTGCCTCTGTAAGCACTTGCGCCATAACCTGAAGCACTAGATGACTCTATCCAATTTTCAACGTTTGTTTCGTCAACGCCAGCTTTTCTCCAGCCATATCTAGCTCTTCTAGCTGCTATATTATAATCTCTACCGTAAGTAGTTGGTGGAATAGATGTTAGCCAATCTGAGCCAGCAAGATCATTGTCGTTCGTTCTATAATCTATTATTCTACCCCATTCAATTTCAGGATACTCAACGTTTGGATTACCAGCCCAACCTTGACCAGCGTACTTTGCGTAAGAACCAACATCATCACTGTTAACCGCGGCAAAATACATAGCATCTATAAAAAACCCACCGTTACCAGCAGAGCTAGTGCTAGTAGGGCTTAGCCTTACACCAAAGTCTTCGTCGTCTATTAAAGCCTGCCACTCTGACTGAATGTTTGTTAGCGATCCCCCGCTGTGTATATCGCTAGGAGATGTAACATCACTATCATCTTGATAAGACTGTATCTCAGAAGAATTTTCAGAGTTTACTATAGAAGACGTGGCGTCAAAACCAGTAGTTACGCCGTCGGCTAAGTAAAATAATTTTTGAGATCCATTTATATAATAGTCGGTTAACTCTTCTTTAAATTCGCTAAGCAAATACTGTTGTAATATATAGTCAGCAGATATTTTAACAAAAAACCTACCATCAAAAGCTTCTTTTGTTTTCTTTTCTTTTCTTTCTACTTGAAAAGTTAATGTGTCAGACGTTGAAGTTCCACCCAAATTTGATGAAGCCGACGACAAGTCAGAATTATTAGCGGCTAGCTTAGCGTCTTGCTCTGATATTGTTTCAGCAAGCTTTAATATGTATTTGTCACTTCGAAAAGTTACAGATGTCACCTTGTACCTTTTAGAAAAAGATCTACTTAAAGTTGTAGTTCTTCTCCAAGAAATATATAAATCGCCATTTCTCTCTGTGTAATCGTCTATTGACTCTTTAGTAAGTGGAACTCCATTGCCAGCTAACCAGTTTGGTTTTGAAATTTCAATTGTATTAGTTGTTCTATCTATTCTTTCGTCTTCATTAGCACCTGGATCTGCCGTAAAAATAGGATTTCCACCAGCAACAGTATCATCTGTTAAAGCATCGCTGACGTTAGATCTAGTGCCTAAATTATAAAACTCGTAGGCGATAGACTCTGGCATTTCGTTAGAAATGTCTAGTATTTTGTACTTATTTTCTTTTTCAATTTGTAACGCGTTTTCATTTACAATTTTTTTAATAGTAATGTATTCACCCACATCTACTTTGTTTCTATCAGACGATGCAAAAGAAACCCAAACGTGATTTAAGCTATTTGCAAATTCTGGAGAAGATGTTGCTGGTCTATATATTTTATCCATCGCTAGATTGTAGTACTCTCCAGCGGATTGTTTTACGTAAAACTTGTAATAACTAGCCCAGCTAGGAGGAGTGTTACCTAGCGCCGCGGCTATAGATAATGACGTACTAGCTGATTTTCCATACGTGCCTTCCCAAGGAATTTTAATTGTAGCTAAATCAGAAGTAAACACAGGTGTTTCTCTACCGTACTTATCCCCAAAAACAACACCTAGTTGATAATCTCGCTGTGACTTAATAGTAGGCAGTCCTGCGCCTCTATAGCCAACATAGTTGTATATTAGCGGCGATGACGGATCTGCAACAGGAGCAGAAACGTAACTGTAAATGCCCCCACTTTCTCCATCACGCGTTGCTAAAGGTTCACTTGTCCATCTTCCTAAAATAGGTCTTGACGTGTTTAGCGCGGCTCCAAAAGCTCCTTCGCCTCTAAAAATAAGATCAACATCAATCTGCCTAGGCTCAAAGTCACCTAAAATCTTTGGCTTAAAATCCGCGTTATCAACTACCATGTCGTAGCCTTCGGTATAGTTAGCAAAAACTAATCTATTACCTGTTATTTCTTGAGCTTGTGCTTTTCTTGGAACAGCATCCCATACTCTTAAAAATTGATTTTCAGGTAGAGCCGCGTGTATATTTTCGGTGTCTACTATAAATACACCTTTAGTTGCAGGGTTGTAGTCGTCATAGTCTGCTAAACCTTGATCTTTAAACCAGCTTCCATCTTCAAACCACTCTGGGTCTGTGTTTTTAATACTACCCACATTGTGTACTACTGTAGAATTTTCTTGCTTGTAAAGAATGTCTATTTGCACAACATCTTTAGGCATGTCTGGAGTAACTAAACCATAAAAGTTTATTGTTCTTATAGCGTTAACCATAGCTTTGTTGTACGGCTCTTTTGCTGTAAAAGCATTTAAAACAGAATATTCACCAACAAATTCAGGGTTAAAAATTACATTAGTCCAAGGGCCAAACGCAGAGTATTCACCGTCTTGGTATTTATATCTTAAGCAAAACCTAGGAAATATTTTTTCAAATATAGCTTCTTTTAAAGGCGTTGGGTTTAACTTAGGATCAAACTGAGCGTTTTTAGCACTAACAACACTGTACCTAGGAGCCATTAAAGGCTTTTTCTTTATTAAAGTTATATTTTCTTCTTGTAGATATTGAACAGTATTAACACCGTCAACGTATAGATAAGAGTGGTGATCTATAGATCCTCTTCCACCTGTGCCTTTATTTTGCTTAATTGTTGCTTTTCTAGCTTTTTCAATATTTATTTTTTTAGGCTCTGTTTCTCCATCAGACCATATTAAATACTGATCTATTATATTTATTGCGGTTATTTTTTTGCCAGAAAAATTTAATATAGGCTTTAATGTGCTTCCAGCTGAATTTGTAAACTTGCTACGAAGATCAGTAATAAGAAATGTAGATTCTTTTGATACAGTATCGTATTCAATTATAGCGTCTCTATTAGGAAACGCTGTGTCTCCAGACTGCGGAAATCCTTCGCACTTAATAAACCAATACAGCTTGTTATTCTTTTCATCCGCAACACTTCCTACACAAACACACTTATCGCTCGGTACAACGTTCTCTAAAGGTACATTACCTTTTATGTTAGATATTGTGCCAGCGCTACCTGTTTCTGCAGACTCACCATCAGAAGTTATTTCAACATTTAAAGCGTCTCTATATTGTCCATTAGGTATAAGTCTTTCGTCAAGGTCTTTGTTCATTTTACCTTGACTAAAAGTGTTTTTGATCTCCGCCATTTACTAGTGTTTTATTTGTTTAGACTTCCCTCTTAATATTTGGGTCATCTCACCTAACTTAACGTTTGATAATCTTAGCTTAGCCTGCCTAGTAGCTGCAAACTTTTCTTTTTTTGCGCGTCTTACTATCATCTCAGGAACATTAGATTTAGTAGATAAAACGCCGTACGTTATCCACTTGTATAAAGCTTCTTCTGCAAACTTATGCACTTGCATTTCTTTATCAGTTCCAAGACTATCACTTATGTAGTCTAAGATCACAGTTTTTCCAGAAATGTTAGAGCTAAAGTTTATTTTACCTAATCTTTGATCAATGTAGAAAGAACCATTTACTTGAGCTCTTACCGGATCTATACCGTATCTTTCACCTTCGTTAGGCCAATATATATCATCTATATAGTCGTCGGTTACAACTTTTTCACTAGTATTTGCTTGCTTGTAGTTTGTAAAGGTTGAAGACTCACCCGGATTAGTTTCTGACAAAGATGTTTTTGTAACAATATTTTCTACGACTATATCATCTATAAACGCTTCTTCAGCCATAAAGCTAGATCCACCTTTGTTAGTATCTACATCAGTGTGATCTGCTATACACAAAACTATTAAGTAAACAGAGCCGTCTACGTTACTTACGTCTACCGCTTGCTCGTCATAATTTTTAATTCCAGATTCACCTTGAGTCCACTCTAAATACCCTAAATCAAACAAGTCTGTAGATGCGTTTGAAGTTCTTTCCCAAACTGTTCCGTCGGGACCTACGTATTGTTGATTGTTGAAAATGTAATCTCGCATAGTTATCTCAGGCGCAGGCGGAGTAGTGCTAAAGCCTAGTCTTATTGTTGTTCCAGGTAAATCAAACGTTCCACTTGTTTGTCCAGTGATACCTGTAGTAGCTGCTTGCGAAACACTTATTGAGGTTGTTCTTGCTGCAGTAGTAGTTGCATTACCACTAAATTGAAGTAGCTGTAGTCCGTCTACGTTTATTTCTTGATATGAATACAAAGCATAACCGTGAGCTGTACCAACAGTAACAGCTGATCTTTTAGGTTTTATGCTAAACTTAAGCCTAGGATTATCTGGATCTGTTTCAGAATCTATAGTTGTACTCGTTAATTTACCTCCAAAAGTAGCTGAATATACAGCGTGAGATGACAAAACCCAATTGCTAGCTGCGCTTATTGAAGCTTGTCCTTCGTTAAAATCAAAAGTATAAGCTAGCTCACCTTCTCCAGGAAACTCATAAGAGCCATCGTCATTTTGACTAATTTGGTACGGGTTTGAAGTATCTTTAGTTGGATACAATGGATGCTTCACTCCAGAGCTGTCTACGAAACTCAACTCAGTGTAATTTACATAGTCTTTAGGAAGTGGCATTGTTAAGCTTGGCGGCAGATCAATTTGCTGAGACTTAACAGATTTTAAAGTGTCAAAAGAAAGCTCAGCTAAAGCTCTTTGAGCCCAAAAACTCACGTCAGATCTACTTACTTTATTTATTATTTTTTCATCACCTACGTAAACAGCCATAAACTGAGATATAACGTCGTCTAGTGATACAAACTGATAATCACCTAATTCGCTCCCTGTGTAGTAGTTTAAGTCAGTTTTATTTATTAAAGCCATTTACTTAAGATTTTTGTTGTTGAATATTTTGAACTTCGTTTTGACCTGCAGCTTGAGCTAAGTTGTAGTCTTTTATAGAAACTCCAGCAAGCTTTAGTATCTTGACAACTAAATTGTGTTGTTCTGAAGGGTGAAGCTCAAAGTCTTGCTTGTCTGAAGACATAGGATTCCATAAAGCTTTTTCATTAACAACAACATACGTCCACTTAGGAGTTTTTGGCTTTCTAATATAGTTTGCATCTATTGTTTCTATCCCATCAGGATTCACCCATAACACTCCGTCTTGACCATGAAAGTAACAATTAGGTCTACTTAAAGTTCCTTTAGTAAGCGGGCCTTGATTGTATTCCCAAAAGTCTTTTCTTGAAAGTTTGTTTACTTGAACATTGCTGTGAGAACTGCCGGTTCTAACGTCTATTAATCTGTAGAAATTCTTAGGTAATGTAAACTTTGAGTTGCCTGCTTCTGGATCTTGATTTCCAAGCGTTGCAGTTGAGCTGAATATAGCTATTTTATCTTCTAGTAAAGAAACCATATCAGATTCATTATCGTCACTACCTCTACCTCTTTTGAATTGACTAAGATCGTAAAAGTATTGCTCAAATATTTCAGATTGAGCATGATTAGCAAATAAGTTAAATTCTTGAGGAGTTATGTATCCTCCTTGCTCCTTGTTGGCTAGCGCCAATACTGTTTGATATACTGTGTCTACACTTACTGCCATTATGTTTTATTTTTATAGTTAAGCAACCACCCCGAAGAGTGGTCGCTCTACTATAGGGATAGTTACGCGTTTAAACGTTTTTCTATGTTCGTATAAATCTCCATACCTTCATCAGTTTTAAACCAATGTGCTAAAGCTGTATATGGATGCTCATCAAACGGTACGGTCATTATTTTTCTATCAGTTGATCCCCATAAAAAGTTACGTTGATCGCTAGATATTTTAATAATACCTTCTTCTACGGCTTTAATACCAAAGTTTCTAAGCTGAACATTTTCATCAGAAGCTAGTTCTAAGAGCAAAGCAGGGTTATTACGAGCAAATAGCAGTAAATCTCTTTTAAGTTCTTTAGAACTCATCGTATTAACTTGAGATCCTAATTCTACCCTCATAATAGCTTCTGCCATTTCAATGTCCATTTGTCTAGCCATTAATATTGCGTCAGCCTCCATTTCTAGCACCTCTATTTCACTAGCAGCTTCTTTTACAGGTTCATACTCTGCGTAAAGCTTGTTTTTATCTGGGTGGTATAAAGATAGAAGTTTTTGAAGAGTAGTTTTTTCTTTAGGAACAAACAACGCTCCGTTTCTAAAGGTTATATGCTCTAATCTTTGATCTCCAATCATTTCATCTACAAACGGAGTTTTTTGATTTTGACAATATTTTAACTCTCTCTCGTAGCCCTTCGCTTCGTCAAAGTAGTAAATTCCAGCAGACTTTATAGTTCTTGAAAGCGGTCTTTTTCTACCTTTTAAATTATAAACTCTGTCTTTTATCTCCCAAGTTGGTTTTTGATGTTTAGGTTTAGTTTTCACTTCAACCTCAACCATTTCGTTTGTAGCTTTCACTTCAGGTGCTACATCAACCTTTTTTGTTTCTTTTTTTGCCATGATATAATATAATAAAAAATTAATAAAAAAACTACCCCACCCGAAGGCAGGGTAGCTTAAAATACTCTACTTCATCAACATAAAGTTGTTCGCACCTTGAGTGATCAAACATCTTTCAGTTAAGAAGTGTAGTTGCATTGCATCTAAAGCAGATGTAGCAGCTCCAACCGAACCAGTAGTCCAAGTCTTCATTCTACGATCATCAGTTTGAGAAGCTCTATAACGAACGTGTAAGAACGGACGCTTAACAGAAGCACCAACAGTTTGGTCATAAACAGATGAAGAACCAGCAGGAATAATAACACCTCTAATTGCAGCAGAACCTGCAGCGTCATTAATACCACCACGAGTAGCTTTGTCGTTTAAGTAACGGAAGTCAGACTTATAGAAGTCATAAGATCCTCTACGGAAACCAGAAAAGCCTAGGTTTAACGCCATATCTTCAGAGTTGTCAAATACACCGTAAGATGTACCGCCAGCACCGTAAGAATTCATAGAAGCTAGCATATCGTCAATAGCCAAGCTAGTTGAACGATTAACAAACATCATGTTTTCTTCAATAGCACCTTGCTTATCGAACTCAGCTAAAATAGCATCGAACTCAGCTAAATCAGTAGCAGCGTTAACACCAGTAATACCTGAAGTTAAGTTACCTCTTTCTTCGATAGCGGCAAATAAACCTTCAGTACCTACAGTGTCAGCAGCTCCACCGTGACCGCCTAAAGCAGGTACGTCATGTGCAAGAGATGCAGCTACACCAAATTCACCTTCTAGCATCGCCATTTCAACGTAGTCAGAGAAACGAGCTCTAGTATCAGACTCAGCTTTTAAATACCATAAGTATCCGCCTTGTCCGCCTTCAGTAGAAACCTCTACCCAACCAATACGAGAAGAATCTGATCCAGATACTTCGTAGTAGTCTTTCATGATAATAGGCTTGTTCTTGAACGTTTTAAAATCAGGCTCGTTAGCAGTTCTTGCTGAAGCGCTAGCTTGAGCAGTAGTAGTAACGTTACCAAAGTAAGAAGAACCTTTTCCATACTCAGAACCATAAACTAAGATAGTTGTTGCATCAGCATCAGTCTTTTGAGTTAAATTAGCTTTGCTATAAGGAGCGACGTCTAACGTAGCACCATTAACTTTAACTACTAAGCATTTGAAAACACCGTCAGAGTTAGAAACAATAATAGTATCGTTAACTCTAACACCGTGAGCAGTAGCTGTAAATCCTGAAGTACCGTCAATGTCGTTTTCAATAGCGACCTGAGAAGTAGCTCCATTAGAGTCGTAGTTTATACCACCAGCAGCAGTAGCTACATTACCTGTATAAGATAAGTGTAAACGACCTTGCTCTGACCAAATAACTTGATCAGCAGTCATAGCCTCTTCAGCTCCAACTTGCGCTAAAAATCCTGAAATAGTTCTTGGGCCGAAAACTTCAGCCTCTTTTTCCATTAGGTCTGGAACATATTGCTGTCCCCAACCTGTACTAGACATTAAGTCTAAATAGTTCGTTGCTAACGTCTGCTTTTGTGCTGCAGGCACGCTGTTCAACGAATCACCATTTGTAATTGCCATTTTTTTATAGTTTTAAATGGGTTAATAATTATTTTCGTTTATTAATTTTAAACTTAAAATCAGAAGAATTATCTCCTAGCACCCTAACTTTTATACCGCCACCCTCAAACTCTTTATGATTTTGTCTAGGCGTCATGTCTACGTTTTTAGACTTAGCAACACTTTGCTTTAAAGCATCAGCTTTACCTTGCTCGTAGAAATGTTGAGCTATAGCATCAGAGTTCATTGCCGAGTACAAAGCTTTATGATAACCTTTAGCATCTGACATTGTTCCGTCTTTGTTCAAAAACTTTTTGACAAAGTTGTTAATGTCGCTTTGGGTTTCTTTAACCTTTGTAGCATCTTTTACATTAAATCTATATTTCTTTTCTCCAACGTTGTATTCAAAACCTTTGAATTTGTCAGTAAAGACTGAATTAGTCTTTTTAAGAAACGTAGATTGTAGTGCTTCACTAGCTTCTGATTCCTTGTTATATCGATTAAAAAAGTCTACAGCTTTCTGTTGTTCTACAGTTAGCTTTGAACCAGCTTTAATCTCATCGTAATACTTAGACTTTTGCCCGTCTAAATAGGCTTTCGCTTCGGCAACTTGCTCTTTGTAAGCGATTTTCTTTTTTCTTATATCTCTCTCATCATCTACGTCTTCATCGTAAGAAAAGTTTTCGTTTAATAAAAACGATCTTTCTTCTGCGTCAAGATGAGGTTTAGTTAACTTATAATACTCTTTCAAAGCCTCATCACCATCCATTTGGCTGTAGTCTTTGTTAAGTTTAACATAGTCGTTTATGTCACCACCAGTCTCTTCCATAAAATCGACTAACTTTTGAATGTTTTCTGGCAATGGTTTTCCAGTTGCTTCTGCTTGAGCTATAGCTTCTTCAACCTGCTCAACAACTTCTTCAACCTCTTCGTCAACAACTTCTTCTTGTACTGGAGCTTCTTGTGTTTCACTTTCCTCTTGTACTTCTTCTTGCTCTGGTGAGGTGTCGGCACTTTCATTGCTTCCAACCACTCTTGCCTCGTCAGCTCCGTCATTTTCAGTTTGGTCTTCTTCATTGGTCTTAGTTTCTACAGGTGCATTTAAGTCAACTTTAATAACGCTGTCATCTCCAGCACTTTCAAACTTACTTTCATCAACCTTGTTTGTTTCTTGTGTAGTTTCTTCTACTACGTTTTCATTTTCTTCCATAATATAATATAAAATAATTAATAAATTTACCTAGGCGTAAACGCTTCTAAGTCAAATCCACTTCCAGTACTATCATTACCTGCAGATTCAAAGTTTTTAGGTGATTTACCTTTATTTCTTTGGTCTATAAGCTCTGATTGCTGCGAAGCTTGTATTTTAGTTCTTTCGTCTTTACGATCTTCTTTTGTTTTTTCTTTTTGAGATAAATTGTCAGAGTCAGCTTTTCTTAACTGCATGTTGTAAGAAAACTCAACTTCCATTAATTGTTTTTTAGCTTCTATTTCTTGTTGCATTTTTTGAGCTTCAAGTTGAGCTTTGTGGCTTTCTAACTGCATTTTGCTTTGAGTAAGGGCTTGCTCTTTTTGAACCTCTACTTGAGCTGCCTGTTGAGCCGCTTGAGCGTTAGACTTTGTTTGAGCCTGTATATTTTCTAGCTGTAAAGCTCTATCTCTTTCTTGCTTTTTCTTTCTACGTATTTTAAGAAGTTGATTGGCCAACTTTATATTTCTTATCTCTCTTAGGTCTATAGCATCTTCTAACTCAATATTTTGTTGCTGCAGCGCCATTTGAATATTATTTTCTAGCTTTGCTTTTTCTTCTTCATCTGGCATTAGCTCTAAGAATATACCAAAATCATACATATGTAATTCTTCAAGCTCCTCTAGTGTAGCCACGTTGTGTGCTCCAATAGCTTGTATAAAAGCGTCCTTTGTTGGAGAATATTCTAGTACATCAGATATTCTAAGCGATAAACACTCGCAGGTGTCAGCTGTTAAGAATAAACCAGCTTGTAGTATATGTCTTGTTGCTGTGTTACTATTTGCTGCCGCAAGCTTTTGAACACCTACTAAAGCGTTTTTGTCTGGCATGCTACCATCTCTAGCTTCGTTAAGGCCAGTCACATCACGTATCATTTGCAAGTAGTAGTTGTAAGTCTGTATAAGACTCTGCATTTTTTGCCCGCCTGAACTTGACTGTATTTCTTGAATAGGAACTTTACCAGGATTCATATCGCCTTCAGAAGTAAATGACCTACCAATAACAGAACCTGTTTGGAAGAACATGTTTAAAGCTTCTTGTGGGTTGTAGTTTGTGCCATTACCTAAATCTATTTCAGCTAAACCATCAGCGTCTAAATAAACTCCGTCTGGAACTAATCTTGACATTACTTGCTGTAGTTTTAAGTGAGTAAGCTGTATCATATCAGCAAAACCAGTAATACGCTTAACCAACGATTCTATTTTGCCATTGTACATTCTAGGAGCTACAATAGAATAATTCATTTTAACTTTAGTAAAATCGCTTTTTGGCCTCATCATATTTCTAGCCATCTCCCACTTAACAAGCTTTTTAGTTCCTAGTATTAAAACTCCATCATACAAAACCTCAACGGCTCTTTGAAGCTTGAAGTAGTCTTCAGCTTCATTAGGAGGGTTAAATGTGTCGTCTTTTTCTATAACTTTTTCAGCTCCAGACCCTACTTGTTTAACCTTGTAAACCTCGTTCATATAGGTTTTGTAGTTAAAATATAGTACTTGAACTCTATTTATATCATCTTTATCAGAGTTGTATCTATTATGCTTGTTTGTTATATTATAATTAGACTTGTTAGCTATGTCTTCAAGTTCTTCTTGATCTAAGTGTGGGAATTGTTTTGCTAATTCGTTTATAGGTATAGATTTAACTTCACCTACATAGTAAATGTCGTCAAAATAAGGGGAGTCTGTATACGAATAAACAAGGTCAGCTGGATCTACATAGCCTACTGTTATTCCTTCAGATGTTGAAAAGTTATTTTTTACAGCACCTATGCCTAAAACAGCTAAATCGTAGAAAAATCTTTTTTTAGTTAATTCGTATTTGTTACCGTCTAGCAAAACGTTTAAGGCTTGTTCTTCAGCTAACTCTACAGCTTGCTTGTAGTTAAGCTGCATGTGAAGCTGTAGCTCTTCAATTGTTTGAGGTAAAACAAGCTCTTCACTTTCTCTTAAATCTAAATTAAACTGAGTAGAAACTAAATCGTTCAAATCCTTAAACTCCATGTCGTCCATAATTGACTCCATGTGCTTAGTTCTTTTAGCGACTCCATTAGGATCTTGAGAGTACGCTTTTATATCGTAAGTTCTTTCGGCTATGCCGTTTACTACAATGTCAACGAATTTAGGTATGATAGGAACTGGGCTCCAATCTAAGTTTAAGTAAGACAAGTCTCCGTTTATAGATAATTCATCTTTGTATTTTTGTATAGACTGCTCACCTCTAGCATATAATCTTAGCCTGTGGAAATCGTTTAAGTTGCTTCTATACTTAGCGTTAGTTGCATCATCATCAAACCACTCTTGTTCTATAGCTTTTGCAACTTTTAAACCGTAATCATAACTAAGCTTTTCAGCGTCGCTTACGGTTTGACTTGGAAAATAATTCTTTATAACAGACTCTGCCATACTTATTTTATTAATTTAGATGTATTACCATTGTTAGTATACCTTGCAATGTTTAAATTTAACGCTGGCTTTTCTACTTCAGCGTGAGGTCTATATAAGTGTCTATTGCAAGCCATTATAGCTAAACCAGAACTTATTGCGGCATCAAACTTTGTACGTTTATTTATATCAAACCTACTCCATTCGTTTAATGTTTGGTTAAAGTATATATTACCGTAAGTACCATCACCTAAATGGCCAACGTGGCTTTGTATATACATCTCTATCGCAGCAGCGTGAGCTTGCTTAATGTCTTCGCTAGAGTTAGGTATACCACCTACTTCTTTTTCTGCCACAGAAAGCTTATTCCAAACTTTATCAGGTCTATTCATACTAAACCCTCTGTAGCCTCTTCGCTTTAGATAATAAAGTAATCTTGGTTTATTGTTTTCCGCTAGTATTGGCATGCCATAAAAAACCAATGCCATCAACACATCTTCAAAAAACATTTCAGCGGTTTGTGGTCTTGCAATATATTCTAAAAACATATGGTTAGGTGGCGCGTCTTCCATAGAAAACTTCGTTAAGCCGTGCAAAGCGCCTTTAGATCCTTTACCATCTACTGTTCCACTAATATCGTAGCTATCACATCCAAAAGCGCCTATGTGCTCGTTTCCAGGATATTTAACTCCATTCTTAGTTATTATTCTGTTCTGAAGGTTGTGCGGTGGAGTCCAACTAATATTGAATCTACCTTTTGGATCAGGATAAAAAACTACTTTAGAGTCTTTTATGCCATCTTCCCATTGGAAATTACCCGTGTTAACTGCAGAGCTATTTCTAATGCCTTCATTATAATCTATTTGCTCGTATATTTTAACTAAGTTAAATATACTGTTTTTCGCTTCGTCTCTGAAAGCGTGTTCTTCTGTTCTAGGAAACTGTCGATAAAATTCATTTAAACCATCTTGGTCTGATTTTAATCCGTCAGCTTCGTTATTCCAGTGATCAATTATCCCATACTCAATTAATTCACCGTCGGGTCCGTATACATCATGATCTGGGTTATTAAATACTGGTTGTCCAAATTCGTCAATAAATCCTTCATAGTTCCATTCCATTGGGATAAACAAAGAATATAAACCAGACTTTGTTTGTCCATTACGGTTTCTAGAAGTGACATCTGAATCATTGTACAATTTTTTAAAGTTATCTCCACCTTTGTCTAGCGCGTTTGATGTTGAACCCATCATACACTTACCTACAACCCTAGCACCTAATCTAAGACAAGTTTTTGTAACTCGCCAATTGTTAAGTATGTTATCGGGCCTCTCCCACTTTCCACTTTCATCGTGAACTAGTAATGATAGTTTTTCACCATCATAACTGTTATCACCTGTATTTTTCCAATCAATCGTTGTGTCAAGACCTTTTATCTCTTCTAGCTGTTCGTTAACTTCTATTTTTTTACGAGTAAACTTACTCGCTGGTACACGATACGCTAGCTCAGACTTAGGTCTATCCATACCATCTTGTATTGGCTTGAAGAAAAAAGGATAGTTTATAGATATAGGTACAACCTTGTCTGTAAACATCTTTTTTGCATCGGCACCACTTTTAGATAGTATCCCATATCTACTATCACTCGATATTGTGGCTAAGTTAACGGTTTCAGCAGAGCTCATAAAAGAAAAGCCAGAACGTCTGTTTTTAAGATAACACATACCGTAGCATCTTTTGTCAGCCTTGCAAGCTTCCCAAAATATAAAAAACAATCTATTAGCCTCACGAAAGTCTGGAGCACCAACGTCTATTTTTGACCACTGGAGGTACATGTAATGAGTTCCTGTAATATAAGTTGGAACACCAGCATTTGAAAACCAGAAACCTTCGTCTCTCCTCTTAAACTCCTCATCTATATAATCGTACCACTGTTCTTTTTGCTCTTCAGGATAAGCTCGCCAGTCAAATATATTTTTTATTTTGTCCAACTGTTTTGGCGTATCAATACGCTTCCACTTGTTATCGCTGTTGCTATACACACTGCTAGGTACT
>Ga0070747_1000339_pt1 | contig 23885 bp, 5 predicted proteins | sample VirMetDEL_Mar_31_FD_77321 | JGI IMG/M metagenome (GOLD analysis project Ga0070747, IMG submission 77321) | Aqueous microbial communities from the Delaware River and Bay under freshwater to marine salinity gradient to study organic matter... | ecosystem: Environmental > Aquatic > Marine > Coastal ... | reverse complement strand
GTTAAGAAATGTAAGAACTTTTCTATTGGTGAATTTGATGTTTATGAATATGCAGATACTGAATTTACTAATGATGGAATTAGTTGTGCTTGGACCCATTTAAAAGATCCTACAATTTATAATACATATTATGGTGTTGTTGAGCCATACATTCTTGAATATCCATATTCTTATCAGTTTCAAGATGAAGTATTACATAATGTAAAAGATTATACAAAAGTTTATAAATATGTTCCTACTGGAGACACTGTACTTGCAGATTATGCTAAATATGAATTAGACGATGCTTGGTTCAATAAAGCTATTCTATATAATGGTCAACAAAATAGTGGAGTGCTAACAATTATTCCTAAGCCAAAAAATAATCTTAGTGCTTATATGACATATCCAAAGTTAACTGAAGATAGTAAAACTATTTTATTTACTAAAAATGATAACTTCTATCAGTATAATACATTTTGGAATGTTACTACAGCTCCTTATGTACAACAATTTATTAAGGATTGTGAAAGTTTATCTATTGATAAACAGATTAATCAAGATGTAATGGACTACACTACTAGATCTATGAAAAAGGAGACCTTGAGAGCTAAAGAATTAAAGGTTAGACATATTATGGATAACAGAGGAGATATACATATGGTTAGTCAGTTTTTATTAACTCCTGCACAAATAAGTTATAAATAATGGGATGGTTAGAAAAATATCAAGATGGTGGTATAATTGAAGATGATAAAGGTCAATGGGCCCACCCTGGAAAAATTACTAAAATAAATAGTAATAACATTACTATGAAAGGTGTTAACTACCCTGTCCTTGGAATCTCTAATACAGGTGATGAACGATTGATGATGCCTGGAGAAGATTACAAGTTTGATGGGGATAGTGTTACAGAATATCCTATGGCTCAAAATGGAGGAAGATGGCTAGATAAAAAAGAATCTCCTCAAAAATTTATTCAAAATTATATAAATTCTCCAAAATATAGGGAAAGATTAGAATCTTCTGATTATTATAATGTTGATGAAGAAATTAAAATAAGAAGTAAAAATCTAAAAGACACAAAAGTAAATTACTCTCCTTTAAATTCAGATAAATATGATCCTGTAAATAACACTATTTATGTAGGAGATATTAATGACACCAAATATAATTTACCAACAGGGTACACAGAAGCACATGAATTTACACATGCAGAACTAGATAATGTTAATTTACCAGATGATATAACTCCTTATGATGAGTACAAAAGTTCCGGATTTAAAAACACAAGATTAAATGATTATGATAATACTAATTTAAGATTTAGATTAAAAGATGTTGATAATCCTGAAAAAGTATCTTCTCATACATGGTCTTCTGGGGAGAATAAAGCAGACTTAAATGCTTTAAGATATTCATTATATAAACAAGGAATTTATGATACAGGTAAAGAATCTTTCACAGAAGAACATCTTAAAAAATTAAAAGACTTAAATAAATCTAACCCTTATGAAAAATCAGGAGAGCGTTTAATGAAAAATTATACAGATAAAGACCTGATTTGGTTAATGAATAACATAGCTCAAAATAGTAATAACAATAATAATGATGATGTTCATATAGCACAAAATGGTATAAAAGCTATTAAACTAGATGCTGTACATTTAAAAGGAAGACAATCTCCGGAATGGAAAGCTTACAAAGATAGTTTAAGTGTATATAATAAAAGTAAAAAAAGATTTAATGATGATATGGTTAGTGATACTGATAATCATATTAACAGCGTTAAATCTCTTTTAAAAGATATGAAAGAAGGGCCTGTTAAAGATTATTGGGCTAAAAACCCAGAAGATGTACAGAAAACTGAAAAGTATTTACAAGATTTAACTAAAAGTAGAAGTAAACAAATTAATAAACTACAAAGTTATTATAAGCAAAGCCCTAATCTTGAAAGTGCTCCTAAAAAATCTCAATTAAGACAAAGAAGCTGGACAGGAAAAGTAGGTCATGGAGATGGAAAATTTAAAGAAGAAACGAATACTTGGTATGATGTAATGGATACTGATCGTTATGGTAGCTTAACCCAAGAACAAGGAGACATGATGTTAAATAATTCAGTACAACCTACAAATCTATTAGGTTGGGGAGAAAGAGGTAGTTATCTTATTTATAAAGAACCAACTAAACCACAAAACAAAAAAGTAAATATAGAATCAAAAGGAATATCTGAATTTGATACAGAAATGCCTGATGAATATGAAGCAGAATTTTCTTCTCCTTATAATTTATCTGGTAATAAAAAAAATACTTCTCAAAGAACTAAGCATAGAAGAACACATTTAAGACCTAATGGAACTCCTTATCCTGAAGGATATCATCCTGAAGAAAGTTTACCTAAATTAAAAAAGAAAGAAAAAGCACAAAATGGTAAAACAGTAGAACTTGATCCTGTTTATATAAATGTTAAAGAAACTCCAGAATGGAGAGCTTATAAAGATAGTCTTGATATACATGACTTACAAAAAGAAAGTAATAAAATATACTTAGATATTATCAATACAGCAAAAACTGATGAGGAGTATATGAAAAGATCAGGGATAATAAAAGGAGATGATAATGAATTAACTTCTATATCAGAGAAAATTAATAAAATTTTGAGAAAGCATCCAGACTGGCAACCTATAAATAGTTATCAACCAGAGATGACAACTTATTCTGATGGTACAAGAAGAAAACATTTTTATTTAAATGAATTTAAAAATCCTACTAAACCACAGAACAAATCTATTAAACCACAGAACAAAGCTATTAATTTACAAGCTAAGGGTCCTAATCTTACATTTGCAGAACCTCAAAGTGGTAATATTACTAATAGATTTATAGAAGAAACTGTTCCATATAATCTTACTGATGAAGTAATCAGTAAAGATGATGAAGGAAATCAGTATATAAAACATAATGGAAAAGTAAAAAGAAAACAAACTAGAGAAGAATATAGAAAAACCAATTTAAGACCTAATGGTAAAGAATTTAAAAATGGTGGTTGGTTAGATAAATATAACAAATAAAATTATTTGGCTGCTACAATTTAAATGGTTAATTTTATAAATTGGGAGCCACTAAAATATAACATAATATATTATGAAAGCAGAATTTCTTAAAATAGCTGGATATCCAAATACTAAAAAAGGTTTAGAACAATTTTATAAAGAATTTGATTCAGAAGAAAAATTCTTTGCAAAATGTGGTGCTAAAATTAAAAAGGCTTTTCCCGGAATGAAAATACCTAAAGCACAAGGGGGAACAAATATATTTCAAAATGGCACATTTCAAGAACCAAATGCAGGATTATCTAGTAGTGCTACTCCTGGTGTTAGTGGTATGTTACAAAATCTTACTGGTGGTGAAGGAGCTGTTGGAGCCATAGGTAATATAATGGGTAATAATCCGGTTCAAAAAGTATTTGATACAATAGCAGGGTTTAAAGCTCAAAAAGAAAAGGTTAATCAAGCTAACCAAACAGCACAAACTTTTGGATTTATGGAAGATGCTAGAGCATCTAACAAGTTATATGAACAACAAAATCTTCAACAAGCTAGACAAGATTCTTATGTTCGTCCAGAAGATAATGTGCTAACTGGTGAAGAGTTATTTCCTATGTATGGAGTTGGTACAAATGTATTAGCAAAAAAAGGAGCAAAAATTAAAGCAAATGCTGGTACTTTTTTAGGTTCTACTGGGCAGCAGTGGGGCGGCTTAGGGCAACAAGTAGGAGGCACAGCAGTTAACTCCCTTATGAAAGGTATTGGTGTTGGACAAGATAATGATATGGGAAGTCAATTAGGTGGAGATATTGGTGGTACATTAGGTAATGCCATACTCCCAGGTATTGGTGGTATAGCAGGAAAAGCATTAGGAACTATTGCTGGTGGGTTATTAGATAGATCTGATACAAAAATTAAACGTTATCAAAGTCAAACAGATCAATCTATTAAAAATATGATTGGTATGGATATGGGAGATTACACACAAAATAAATTTGGTGGTCATCTAAAAAATGGTGGTAAAATTTCTTATGAAATGGGTGGTGACATACAAACATATGGTGAAGGTAGTGTAACTCCTTTATCTAATAATCCTTATGGTGGAGAAATGGGTATGATAAATGGTCCTTCTCATGAAGAGGGTGGAGTGGATATGTCTATTTATGGTAAACCATTAGAAGCTGAAGGTGGAGAACCTATTGTAAGAATGAATGAAGGTGGTTCAGTTGATGAGAATATGGTTATACTTGGTAACTTAGAACCAGCTCCTCATATGAAGAAAAGTGCTGAAAGGTTCCTTGGAGAAAAGATTTCAGGTAAAAAATATAAATCTATTGGTAAAAGTTTAGGAGAGTATGACAAAAAACTTAACAAAACAAAAGATAGTAATGTTGAAAAAGCTAGTGATTACACACCTGTAAATAAATTAGATAGAATTAGTTTGGCTAGTATAGAAAGAAATTTAAGTGTAGTTGATGAAAAGCAAAAGAAAACTGCTACACTTATTGATGGTTTTGCAAAAATGCAAAATGCTGAAGATGATTCAGTAAAAGCTAAAAATGGTTTAAAGATGTATGCTCAAAAAGGTAAAACAATTACTTCTAAACAAAAACAAGCTTATTTAGATCAAGGATATAAAATAGATCCTAATAATCCTTTTAGATTATTTAAAGATGGTACAGATCCTATTACAGTAGAAGGAAATGCAGGAATTGAAGGTGGTACAGAAACAAGGGTGATACAAGAAGCTATAGCTCCTATTAAAGATACCTATAAAGGACCATTGATGGATAATGATAAATGGACTAAATGGTATAATAGTCCTGCTGCTGATGCTTATAAAGCAAAATATATAGAGGGTACACCAGCAATTACAGAAGAAATAGAAACTCAAGGATTAAAAGGATTTGATTCTTTTGAACTTCCTGGTACTCCTGGTGATGAAATTTTTATAAAAGACCCAGAAAAAAATACTCCAGAGAATAAAAAAGATAGAAAAGGAATGGATTGGGGTTGGTTAAATGGTATGAATTTAAGAGGATCTGATGCAGAAGATTTTAATCAGGCTGCTTTACTTCCTGAAGCATGGGCTATGGCTAATAATAAATTAGAACCAGTACAAGCTCAGAAATTTAGTACTAGACTTAGAACTCCTTATGATATTAGTCTTCAAGATCAATTAAATGAAAATACAGCTTCAGCTAGAAGTGCTGAAAGAATGGCTGCTTATAATCCTGGACAATTAGCTAGTTTAAAAGCTCAGGAGTATATGGCTGATAGCAGAGTGTTAGGTGATCAATTTAGACAGAACAAACAATTTAAAGACCAAATTTATAGTGGTAATTTACAAGCTTTAAATGATGCTGATCTTAAAAACTTAGCTATTGCTGACCAACAATATGTAAGACAAGAACAAGCTAAGAGTACTACTAAAGCTCAGGATCTTGAGGCTATTAAATCTATGACAGATAAGAGATTAAAACATAATCTTGAAAATCAAACATTACGTGTTTGGGAAAATATGTATGATTATAGATATGATCCTTCAGGCAGAGCTCAATACAGAGGTCCTAATGCTGATTTTTCAGAATGGGAGTTAGCTAGTAATGATCCTGTAGACCAAGAAAGATATGAATATGAAAGAGGTCCTGATGGTAAATTAATGCGTAAAGAAAAGACTAGAACAAAAGCTAAAGATGCTCCTTACCAACCTAGTTTAAGTACAATAGGTATAGTTTCAAAAAATGGTAGTCTAGTTAAAAAACTAAAAAAATATAAGTAATGGCTTCATTTACAGATAAAGTAACAACATTTGATCCATATGTATCTCAACAACCTGTTGAGGCTATGGTTCAAGTTGGTATGATGAAACAACAGCAGTATGACACTAATCTGCAAAAAATTTATCAGTCCATGAGTAATGTGGCTGGTATGGATATTATGCGTGATAGTGATCAAGCTTATCTTAAAAATAAAATGGATGACACTAGCAAAAAATTAAGAATGTATGCTGCTGGTGACTTTTCTCAAAGTAATTTAACAAGAGGTGTCAACAATATGATTAATAGTATTGCTGATGATGAAGTTGTAAAAACTGCTGTACAATCAACAGCTAAAGTTAGAAATGAGGTTGGCAAAATGACAGCAGCTCAGAAAGCTGGAAAATCTTCTGTTGTTAATGAGTGGGCACTAAACACTCAAATAGGGAATTGGCTACAAGGTACAGAGGCTGGTGAATCATTCTCTGGAGCATGGACTCCTTATAAAGATGTTGATGAAAAACTTATGAAAATATATAAGGACTTACCAGATAAAGATAAAGTCACTGAGAATATTTTTAAAAGAGATGCTAAAGGTAATACGTTATATTTTGGTCCTAATAAACAAGTTAGTACAGATCCTAGTACTGGTTGGGAACCTCAAATAGATGATGTGATGCTCCATCAAGAAATAAAAGGTAAAAGTGCAAATAAAATAATGAGTGCTTTTATGGCTTCTTTAGATGCTGATGATCTTAGACAACTTGATTTAAATGCATCTTATCATTATAGAAATGCTGTTCCTGAAACTTTTACTAGTGAAATTAAAGATTATGGTGAAAAATTAAAAAAGAGTTATAAAAAAAATATTGCATCTATTGCTAAAGAGTTAACTACAAATACTGGTTTAAAAGCAGATGAGATAGAAAAACTAGAAATGGCTATGAAATCTTATCAAGATGATTTAGATAAAGGTGTCATTGATAAACAAGTGAATGAACAATTAGCTACTATAAATGATCCAACTAAATTTGAAGAGTATAAAAGAAGTGTTTATAAAAGTAAATATTTATTAGATAAAGCAAATTCTTTAGAAAATGAAAGCATTAGTACATTATGGAAAGAAAGTCCTAAATGGAATGCCAGAATGAAAGTTAAAGAATATGATTTAAGAGTTAGTAAATACCAACTTGATGAATTATATAAAAGAAAAAACTTTGAATTAGCTGAAAAGAAATGGTTAACAGAACAAGCAGAAAAAGCAGATCTTGCTAATCCTACTACTATTGTTGAGGATTTGCCTTTAGAAAATAATCAAGAACCTAAAACTTATGCTAAACTAGCTGAAGAATTAGCTATGTACACAGCTACTCCAGAGAACCCAATTACACTTAAAGATGGCACTACAATAGAACAAGGTGAGATTTATAAATTAAATCAAAAAGGGCTTGCTGCTATAAACTTGGAAATAGATAAAGACATTAAAGCAGATGTACTAGAAAATCTATATTTAGAAAATAGATATAATCCATCTGAATTAGATAAAAATGATAAAAAAATTGTTAATACAAAACAGTTTAAAGAGTATTATGAAAAACGTGTAGAATTAGATAATGAAAAGCTTAGACTACAATCTACATTTGCTGGAGCAACTGATGCTACAAAACATTTTGATAAAGAACTAGATTTATTTATGAATGAAGATAGGGGATTTGTTTCAGAACAAAGTAATTTTACTTTAAAAGAAACAAAACAGTTTTCTGATGATATAAATAGATTTACTAAAAAAGTAGGTAGTACTCTTGGAGGAGGTATTCCAGGAGCTGCTTTAAAAGGTGATGTAACAACAGTAATTGATACAAAAGGATTAAGAAGATTATATGCTGATACTAAGTTTGAAGAACTTATTGATATTATGGAAAAACCCCCAAAAGAAAGAACTATTTGGGAAAATACTACATTAAGAGGATTTGACAGAACTCAAGAAGAGATTTCTGGTACTACAACAAATATAAAAACAAGACAAAAAGAAGCAAGAAATTTATATGTAAAACAATTTACACCTAAAACATATAGTCAAGTGGCTCATTTAAGACCAGCTGAAAAAGATACAAAAGCTTTCTATAATTCAGTAGCACAGCAAATGTTAAATGCTCTTGCTAAAGCTGAAGCTAATGGTGGAAAGTTTGAAGGAACTGATGTAGAATTAGAAGATAGTGACATAATTAGTGCTAATAATCTTTTATCAGGAAACAAAGCTAATATTAAAGTTGTAAAACATGCAGATGGTTCTGGATCAGCAACAATTAGTTTAAATGAAGGTAATATTAAAGTCCCTTTAAGTTCTGATGAAATTTCTAAAATTCCACAATTAGCTATAACTAATCCATTTAATGATGCTTTACTACAAATAAAATCTAGTTCTAGTAACTCAACTAATTTATTTCCTGGAGATAAAGATGAACCTGCTTATTCTTATTATTCTGGAAAAAACTTTCCAAGATTGGCAAGAACTGATATGGCTAACAGAGTAAAAGCAGATATAGAGGGAAGTAGTTTTAATGTATATAGTGATGATGAATATACAAATAATGAATTTGGTAATACTCAAAATAAATTTTCATTAAAGATTCATTATAATATAGGGAATAATAAATGGATTACTTTTGATACTAGTAATGAGTTTATGTCTTTAGAAGATATATATAGTGATATGAAAAGACTGAGTCCTCAGATGATTGAACATTATATAAAAGAATACCAAAATAAAAACTAATAATATGCCTATTTTTGAAGATGAATTAGTAGGATCTAATATCCCTAGTAATCAAAATATACCAGATCCAGATTTAAGAAGTATTGATAGTCCAGAACCATCAACACCTGGAGCTCCTATTGATCCTAATTTTATATTAGAAAATCCAGTAGAAACTTTAGATGATTTAGCTAGGTATAGAAAGAGTGTAGGTTTTGGTGGATTTCAAACACAACAAAGTACTGTTTCTGAAGCTGTATTAGAAGAAAATAAAATGTTTCCTACATATCAACCTGGAGTAGATTTAATGGATATTTATGGTAAACAACAATCAGCTGGAGAACAATGGTTTAATTCTTTAGTTAAATTTGGTGCTACTGCAGGAGCCATATTTGTAGAGGGGTTTGCATCTATACCAAACTTAGTAGATGCTATTAATAAACAAGAATTTTCTGAATTATCAGGTGATGAAGATGGTTTTGAAGGTAGTGTTGATAGATGGTTAAAAAACTTAGAAAATACATTTCCTAATTATTATACATTACAAGAAAGAGAACACCCTTGGATTGCTAAAATTCCTTTTGCTCCTGGATCTGCAAATTTCTGGGGAGATAAATTTATTAAGAATTTAGGATTTACAGTTGGAGCTATTGGTAGTGCATTAGTACAAGATGCTATTGTAACTGGATTAACTGGTGGTGCTGGTACAGCTCCCTTGGTTGCAGGACAAGTTGGTAAGCTTGCTTTAAAATTAAATAAATTAGCCTCTACTTTTTCTAAAGGAAAAGTGGTTGCTAATTTGGGAAAAGCTGTAAATGTTAGTGGTAAAACATTACAAGGAATAAAAGCTCTAGAAACTATGTCTGATTTTGCTAAACTTAGATCAGGTGCTCAATTTATGACTACTATGTTTGGGGCATCTGTTACTGAAGCAGGAGTTGAATCAAGAGAAGGATATAGACAAATTTCTGAAGATTTAACTAAACAATATTATCAAACAAATGGAATGGCTCCATCTGGGGAAGAAGCAGAATTTATTGATAGAATTGCTACAGATGCAATGAACATCCAGTTTGGTATAAATACAGCTTTATTATTAGCATCAAATAGTTTGCTTTTTGGAAATCTTGCTAAAAATATTGGTAAAGCTGGAAAACCTATTACTGCTGATTTTAGTATAAGTAAGGGGCCTTTAGCTAATCTAAAATCATTTGGATTAAAAGAAGGCAGTATTGAAACTTTTGAAAGAAAAGCAGTTAAAGGATTTGCAAATAAAGCTTGGGAAAAAGTAAAACCTGTAGTACCAGTAATGATTTCTGAAGGTGTATATGAAGAAGGTGGACAATTTGCAACTGAAAAAGGAACATATGATTATTTTACTAGAAAATATAAAAACTTAAATAATCCTAGTAATAGAGAGGCATGGGACACAGTTGAAGAATCTATTAAATCTGTTATGTATGGTTTAGAAGAACAATTTACTTCAGATGAAGGTTGGGAAAATATGTTTCTTGGAGCTCTTACAGGTATGTCTGTTACTGGAGTACAAACCATAGTTGATAAAAAGAACAAAACAGATAAAAATACTAGAACTGATAAAGTAATCAATATGCTAAATGAGCATGCTTTGAGTGGTATTTTTAAACAACAATATGAAGACACTGCTACTTCAGCAGCTATTGTTGAAGAAATGAAAAAAGCTGCAAAAGCTGGAGATTCTTTTAAATACTCTAATTTACAGCATGATAACTTTTTTAATTTTGTTAATGCAAGAAGTAAAGTAGGTGCTCATGAAGTCACAATTCAACAACTAGAATTATTAAAAGAACTTGAAAAAGAACAATTTGAAAATACATTTGGTGTTAAGCTAGATGAACAAAGTAGAAAAACAGTTAATTCTTATGTAGATCAATTAACAGAAGAAGCAAATACTATTAATACAGTTATTGAAAAATTAGATAAAGTATATGTTAATCCTTTTAAATGGACAACTTCTCCAGAGACTAAAGAACAACAAGCAGATAATGAAAATCATTTAAGCTTTGAGAACTGGAAAAAAGAAGTAGCATACTTAAATAGTAAAATTACTTATTTCGATAGTTTAAAAGAAGATGCAAATAATGCTATTTCAGAAATAGCTCCTGCTTTAAATGGGAAGATACTTGCTGATTTAATGAATAGAAAGTCTCTCAAGATTACTTCTCAGGAGTATGAAGAAGAAGCAGCAACTCTAGAAGCTTCAATAGGATTTTCTATGGATGCTAGATCACGTTCTAAAGTTAGACAACAAATTAAAAAATATAAAACTTTAGCTGGACAAGCATCTTTATTAGCAAATAATATGCAACTTTCTGAAGATAAACAAAAAGAGTATTTTAAAAGTTTATTAGATTTTGAAAATTCAGGAAGAGATATAGATAATATTTCTTATATGTCTGATATTGATGCAAATGAATTATTAAAGAAAGGTGTAGATATTGCTAGAGCTAATGATGTTAAAGATAGTATATCTGATATTTTAACCAATCTTACTTCTGAAGCAGGATTTAAAGAATATTTAGAATCTGAAAAAGATGTTCAAACACAAGTTAAGCCTGAGAAAAAAGATGAAGTAAATTATACTAATGAAAAAGGCACAGCTGAACCAATAGAAATTGGTAGAGAATATCAAAAGAAATCTGGTAAACCTCTTAATTATAAGAAGTTACCTGATGGTACATACGAAGTGCCTAAACCTGATGGTACAAAAGTTAATACTAAAACTGAAGCTCAAGCTAAAAAAGAATTAGAAGATACTAATGATACTTTAGCTAATATGGGTAATGTTACAATATTAGCTATATTGACTAATGGTGCAGTTAAGGTGGAAGATAATGCTGGTAATATTTATGATATAGATCCAAGCAGACTTAAAGGTTATGAAAAGATTGAAACTGTAGATGAGTTTATAGAACAAAATCAACAAGAAATTGAAGATATTGAAACTGAAGGTGGTTTAAATAGTTCTACAATCTTAACTAGACATAGTACAAGTGGATTTGAAGACGAAGGTGGTGCCAGAAAACATTATCAATGGTTATTTTTATCTACTAGTGTGAAGTCAGAAGATGATAATAATGTTGAAGATACTAGTCCTCATATTACTAGAAGCAGGATTTTGTTCAATAAAATGCGAACTTTAAGTAATAGAAAAAACTTTAAAACAATAATTGTTAATAGTAATCATGTTCAAAAATTAGGATTAACTGGTATTATTGAACAATCTTATAAAGGAGTAGTTCCAGAAAATGTTAATGATATTGACGAAGGCTGGATGGCTTCTGTTTTTATAGTTGAACAAGAAAATAAAGAAGGAGAATTTGAAAGATGGTTTATTGATGAAAATGGAACACCTATATCTAAAGTTGGTGAACAAGTTGATCTTAATAAAGTTGTATATCAAACTATGCCCAACACTCACCTGCATTATAAAAAAACAGGTGCTGGTAAAGGTAGACCTAAATATAGAGAAAATCAGAAAGCTGAAGCTGAGTATGCACAAAAAGGGTATAGAGCTTTTAGAGAAAATTATTTTGCTGAAAAAGATGGAGACCCAATAGTACATCCATTTAGACTTTCTAGAGGATTTCCTATCGTTACAGATGAAAATGCAAGAAATAGTATTGTACATTTAGTACCAGAAAGTGAAATAGCTACTAATGAAGAATTAATATCAATTCCTACTAGTGGAAAGTTTGATTTTCAAGGACAGATATTATCTGTGGCCCCTGGAGTACCTATTTTAAATTATGGCGATCTTGCTGAATATTTACAAAATTCTGAATTTAATGATAAAGAAGCCACTTTATTATATGAAGTGCTAAGTAGTATTGTAAATAAAGTACAAGAAAGTTTAAAGAAAAAAGTAAAACCAAGTTTAAAACTTGAAGAATGGGAATTTATTCAACATGTTTTATATACTAAATCTAAAGGTGCCACAGAAGCTAATCAGGTCAGAATGAATCTTCTTCAAAGAAGACTTCAAATTGGTAAAGTTAATTTTAGTTTTGATACATTTAATGAAAGTAAAGATAGGATTATTGCTGAATTAATGGAAACTTATTCTAGTGTAAATAATAAGACATTAGTTAAAGAATTCCATAAACCTTTTACTGAGTTTTATCTTGATAAAGATAATGAACTTGCTAAAAAAGAGTGGACTAATTATCAAACATATTTATTATCTCCAAAAGATACTGATAATAAATCTCCTAGAAAAAGTAGAATACCATTAACAACTAATATAAATGTACCTACTAAAGGAGTACCATACACACATAAACAAAAGTATGCTATAATTGATAGTGTTCAATTGCCTATAATAGAAAGAACTAAGCCACCAAAACCATTAGGAACATCTTCTAAAAATATTAAAGTTGGTGATCATGTATATGATTTAAATAACACTACAGTGAATACTTATTCATTTGCTAGTGGTGATGTTTTATTTATAGCATTAGAAAAAGATGGTGTAGTAGATGTTACTATTATAGATGATGATGTTACATTAGAAACTATTAAAAATATTACTAATAAAACTGGTGGATTAGAAGCTATATATGCAGCTCATGAACAAATATTTGGTGAACAACCTACTGTATTAGAAAAAGAAAGTGATCCTAAAGATGTTATATTAAAAGTTCAAGAAGCTCTTATAAAATCAAATATTGAAAACGCATTAGGTACTCAAGTTAAAGCTGAAGATGTAACAACTGAAAGTGTAAATTTTGTTTTAGATGGAACTACTGAAAATACTTTTCCACTATCTGATGGAAAAAATGTATTAGTATTTACAGCCTCTTTAGATAAAAGTGGTAAAGTAGATATTGATTGGGTTTCTAATAAAGAAACTGGTTTAGCATTTAAATCTTTACAAGAAAATCCTAAAGTACAGGCATCAAAGCCAGGGTTTGTTAAAGCAGGACTTATCCCAGAGAATGCAACAGAGCTTGATGTGGCTATGATAAATGCTTATTTAAATGTTTCTACAGCTATTAAAAAACCATTAGCTGGTGAAGAATCAGAAGATAACACATCTGAAGAACCTAAACCTAAAAATACTAAAAAGAACACTACACAAAAGAAACCTAGAAATTTTAGAATTAAAAGTGAAAAAGATGCTTTAGATAGAATGTCTCCGGAAGATTTGGAGATATTTAAAACATGGGCTTCTAAAAAACTTCCTCAAATACCTTGGCAAGCATTATCTAATATGATTAGAGTTAATTCTACATTAAGAGCATGGGGTGTATTTGAAGATGGGGTAGCTAAATTTGTTGAAGGTGGTTTACGTGGTACAGAGTATCATGAAATTTTTGAAGGTGTTTGGGCAGGATTATTAACTGAAGAAGAGAAACGTGATATTTTAGATGAATTTAGAAACAGTGGAGAAGAGTTTACTGATAGAGTTAGTGGTAAAGTTTATAGTAAATCTGATCCTAGTGTTTCAAATCAAATAATTAAAGAACGTATTGCTGATGATTTTGCTGATTGGAGATTAAAGAAATTGGCCCCAAAAAATATTGGAGTTAGAATAATGGATTTCTTTAAACGTGTTTTACAATTCTTTAGAATAATAAAAAAGAACACATCTTTAAAAGAAGATTTATTTAATCAGATAGAAGCTGGTAAACTTAAAGAAAGAACATTACAATTAAAACCTAGTATTCCTAATGATATAGCAACACTAACTGAGTTTGAAGGCACAGTTATAGAATATGTTGATCATATAGGCTTTGCTACAGATGGTAGAGAAATAGGTGCTAGAAATCTAAATAAAGGCGAAAAGATTTTAGTTAATTTAAATGCAATGAAGGAGAAGTTCAATAATAAAACATGGACTAATCCTATTACTAGTGAGGCTTTACCTGAAGATACTTTTAAAACATTTGAAGAGTTCATGATGTTTATGTTTTTACATGAAAAAGCTCATGAATATATATTCAGAAAAGAAAATGAAACAAAAGGCCAGTATGAAACTAGAATTAATAATGAAGCACGTAGAAGATTAGATGAAGATTTTTTAGTTCCTCAATTTAGAGAAGAAGGATTTTTAGAAACTTCTAATATAGAAGGTGTTACAGAAACAGAAGCGAGAGAATATGTAGAAGATATGATTGGTTTAGCTGCTGGTATTTTATTTAATGAAAATGATAAAAGTACATTATTTTCTCTTGTTCCTATTACAAAACAAAGATTGTTTGATGCTATATTAGAATATTATCATTTAGATCAATATCCTGAAGTAGTATGGCAACAACTAATACAAAGAGCTACTGAAAAATTAAGAACTTTAAATATTGTTTTTGATGAAAATGATCAAGTTAGTATTAATGAAGAAGGAGTTAATAATAAAGAATATGCTGAAAGTCCATTTGAATTAGATACTAAATCATCTTCTCCAGGAGCATTAAAGATTTTATTAGCTACATTATATGAAACTGAACAAAGTAAAGAACCTAATTTACATTCAATAGAAGGACTTGAAACTGTACAAAGTAGTATTGATGGTTATAAGTTAATCCCTTATGGTAGAGTGTTTGGTATTTTAATAGATACACTTTCTAATACAAACGATCGTAATTTATTTATGCAAAAACTTTCAGATCTTGCAGATAGAGATAATAATTTTGTTAGACTATATGAAAGACTTGGAGGAACATACCAACGTAAAAGTGGTAGAAATAAATCATTTGTAAAATGGGAAGAGTTTGATGATTATGATTGGAGATTATTTAATCAGTTTTTTCAAACATTTTCAAAAGCTTTTCCAGAAGCAATAGTACAATATAATAATAATGGTGAAGTATATTCAGCATCTATTAATAAAGCTTCTACCGGAGCACAAGTAAGAAGAACATGGATTGATAATATGAAGCTATTGGCTAATGATAAAGAAAGTCTTGTTTTTTATGATCAAACAAAAAGAATATATAGAGTTAAGCCTTTAACTTCTACTGTTAAAGAACATACTAAAGGTGGCTATTTAGTTACTACTCCTTTTGGTAAGATGAAAGTAATTAAAGAGAAAAAAGATGCTGAGATTTTTGCAAAAAATGAAAGTATTAATTTAACATCTTATGCTAAAATAGTAGAATTTTTAAATCACCTAGGTATTGAATTTAGAGAATCTGATATTAAAAAGTTAGATGCTAATGAAAAGAAAAAGTTTAATGATGCAGTAGGTAGACTACATAAATATTTAGGACAAAATAATGAAATATATTCATTATCAGGAAAAACATTAGCTGTAAATAAACCTTTCTTAGATTTAGCAGATCTCTACATTGCTGTCAATGGATTAGCTAAAGAAAGTACACATTATGGTATAGATGGTGAAAGGAGAAATAATTATTCTTTAGATAATGCTTCAACCATTTTTGAAAATGATTTTAATGAAAGTGGTAATATTACAGAATTAAAAAAATTACGTCCTGAATTAAATGATATTTATTCTAAACATAGTTTATTATTAACACCTGGTACACAATATTCTAATAAACAAGGTACATTTAAAAGAGCTATTAGAATAAAATATATACAAGGTACTAGAGATTTAGGTGAACAAAAGGCTACAACTACTAATAAATTAGTTTTAAGTAATAGACATATTCAAGAAATAAATCAGAATCTTGATGGTAATTATTATATTCTTATTCCTGCAGATAGTTCTACAGAATGGATGATTAACCTTGGTAACAATTTTTCATTTACTGAAATGAGTAGAAATAAAAAATGGGATAAAGTTACTGATGTTTTTGTTGGTTATTTAAAAGATGAAATAGCATTAGCTCTTGATTATAAAAATCGGGAGTATTTAAAAAATGTAAAAGATAGAGCAAAAGAATTAAGAATGTTTAAAGACATACTTAAACCATATTTAGTAAAAGCACAAAGAGAAGGTGATCCAGAAGGAATAGAAGATATGCTTAAACGTGGAGCTAGTCTAAAACAGTTTGATTCTTTTATAGAAAAAAATATAACTGCTATTGAAGAAAGTGTTATTGATGTTATAAGAACTGAAAATTATAATTTAAGAACAACATTATTAGATAATGGTAAACTTATTCAAAAAGATGAATTTACATATTCATTTCCAGAATTAGATAGTAATTTTGCAAGTGATGAAAATTTAGATAGATTTAACCTATCTGATAAAGAATTACAGGATTTACTAGATTTCTTATCTGTTAATTATGCAGTTAATAATATAGAGTTACATAAAGTGTTATTTGGTGATCCTTTCTTATTTGCAGACAAAGAAGGAGTTACAGAAGCTATGAAAAGAGTTAAATCTTTTTTATCTCCTGCTAAGAAAATGGCTGATTTTGCTCCATTTAATTCATATTTAAATAGAACTAAAAATAAGGTTGGTGATGACATACAATTAACTGATAAAGATTTTGGTTACCATAACTACAAATCTTATGCTAATACAGCAGTAGTTAATGATGTAAATATTGCTGGTTCTTTAAGTAATGTGTTAGAACAATATGGTAATACTAACATGACTGATGGTTTTTCATGGATAAGCCCATCTACATATAGAGAGGTGTTACAAAAGAATGGACAATGGGGGGATGAAGCTGAAGATTTTTATCAGTGGCAAATGGCTTACACTAGAAAGTCTTTAGCTGATAAAGGAAAATGGTCTTATAGAAATAAAGCTTTAGAGGCTCATGATAATAAATTAATTAATAATTCTAAATCTCCGGAGTATTATTTAAAAGTATTAAAACCTATTGTTAGAGGTACTAAAAATAATCGTAATCAGATAGATCTAGCTTTAGATAAATTTGCTCAAATGCCAGTATTTTATAGTATGGTTGAAGGTACTACTATGGAAGATTTTTTCATAAAAATATTTGAAGAAAAAGTAGATTATGTAGTAGTAAATAGTGCTAGAAAAATTGGTATTGAATCTAGTCATGACTTATATATACAAGAAGGGGATGATAAGGGTAAGTTTAATCCTGAAGCATTTGCTAAAAATACTTTAACACAAATACCTTGGAAGTATTATGGTATTCAAGTTGAGACTGCTCATGATGGTGCAAAATACCAAACAAGAGGTAGTCAGATAACTAAAATGGTTAGTATTAATTTATTCTCTAATGGTGAAGCAATTGGTGCTACTCCAGAGAGAAAAGCTGAAATTCAAAAGTTATATGATGAATATATTGATACTATCAATATGATGCATGACAATGCTTATAGAACATTACTTAGAAGATTAGGTATAAAAGATAATAATGATGGTTCGTTTGTATTAGAAGAAAATGGCAAAAAAGTTAGTGATGCTCTAGTGTATGAGATGCTTAGAAGAGATGTTAGTGAAAATGTTAAAGCAACTGTTAAATTAGATAAGAACCAACAATTTAAGATTCCTTTTGAAGCTTCACCTTCTTATGTTCAGATTAAAGATATCATGTATTCTATGATTAATAAATCTTTGCTTAGTCCTAAAATGTCAGGAGGTTCTCATGTACAAGTTAGTTCTGTTATGTTTGAGCAAGCTACTAAAGGTAGAAGTTTGATGATGAAAGAAAAAGGTGGTGGATGGATCAAAATAACTAAAAAATACTATAAAACTTTATCAAAAATAGAAAAGAAAAAAGTATTGTTAGGTGATGATACATTAAAATTCTATGAAGATGCAGATGATAAGCGTTATTGTGAAATAATGTTACCACATTGGTTTAAAGAAGAACTTTCTGGATTATATAAAACAGATAAAGAACTTTTAGAAGCATTAGAAAAAGATCCAAAACTAAAAAAAGTTTTAAGAGGTATTGGATTTAGAATACCTACACAGCTAGCTTCTTCTATAGAAGCCTTTAAAGTTGTTGGATTTCTTCCAAAATATATGGGAAGTACAGTTGTAGTACCTGCAGAAATCACTACTAAAGCTGGTTCCGATTTTGATATTGATAAATTAAATCTATATCTTAAAAGTTTATATTTAGATGAGAATGGTAAAATTCAAATGCCTGAATTATTAGATACTGAAGAAGAAACTAAAGAAGTATTTAGAAATACATTTAATAAAAAATTAGAAAAAAAGACAAAAGAATTAAATAAAAAAATTGAAAAACTTGAAGAAGAAACAGCACAACAAATAGCTAATGCAGAAGCTAGATTATCTGGTGATAGTAAATATATAGCTAGTATTCTTCAAGATATATATGATGATACTGATTTAAATAATGAAGCCTTTTATGCTAAACTTAACAAGCTTACTGATAAAGAAAAACAAGCTGAATTAAGAGAAAAGTGGGTAGATGAGCTGTATAAAAAAGCCATAGAAAATAAACACTATGAGGCTTTAGAAGCTTTAATAACATTACCGGAAAACTTTGAACACTTAATTAGTCCTGTTGATGATGGTGGTTATAAAGCAACTGCTCAAAAAATTAGAAAATTAAAAGGTATTAAAAAACCTAAGAATGTTTTAATTAGTAGAAACTATATAACAAATAAACGTAATTCTTTTGCTTTAGCTAAAAGATGGATTGGTGTTGCTGCAACTAATATTACAGGTTTATCAAATAGACAAAAAACTACTGTTTATTTTGATAGAACAAGAATAGATAAATTGACTGACTATTATAAAAAATGGATGGGTGATGGTAACATTCAACTGCCACATAATAAAGTAAAAATAGATGGAGTTGAGTATTTATCTATCTCTGGAATAACTACTGCTGATTTACAAGATAATCCATACTTGAGATATTTATCAAATAGATTTTCTGGATTTGCTACTGCTACTGTGGATGTTGCGAATGATGATTATATATTGGATGTATATAGTAGTGACTTAATTATTTCTACTGCTATGTTTTTAGAAGCGGCAGGGGCTGGTGAAACAGGAAGAATGTTTTTAGCTCAACCAATAATTCAAAGGTATTTGAGAAAATTAGACAATGCTAATTTAACAAATATTTTTAGTTCTGATAATGTAGAAGATGTTTTAGCTGAATATACATTACCTTCTTCTTTTGATTTATCTAATTATAAAATAGATCTAAGTAAATTAGAAGAAAATATTGAATTATATGCTAAAAATCCTGATGTTAGTTCTGATGCAATGTTAGCATATAATGAACAACAAGGATATATTCTTGCAGAATTTTTAAAATATGCTAAACTAGGTAGAGATATGTTTATGCTTAATCAAGCTACTAATTATGACACTAGTAAAATTAGAAATGGGGAAGAGTATATAAGAAAAGATATATTAACACAATTAGCAGAAGAAGAAAATTTATTTAGTTCTGCTCAGAATATACTTGATGCAACATTTATTGGTAAACAAAAACAACTAGTAGGTAATGCTATTAATATGTTAAGTTCAGTTTTTAAATTGGATGAGCCTAGATATAAGTCTATAACAAATAAAGTGTTACAAAAATATGCTGAACGTGCATATATTTCTGATGATGATTTTTCTGCTATAATTCAAAATATTAAAATAGATTACTTAGATTATTTAATTCAAACAAATTTAAATATAACAGAGGATATACAGTCTTTATTATTAGACAAAGAAAATTCAATAGCAATTAGATTACAAAAGGCTAGATTAAAATATGATAATCTTCAAATATTCAAACACTTGGATCATGTCATATCTGATCAAGACGGTGGTCCTCAAACTATTAAACTTAATAGAAGTGAGAGTGATGCATTTGATGATAATTATTATATAGGGCTGATGCGTGAACTTAGAGATTTTAATACGGAAGAAACAAATAAATTATATGAAGACATTATTAAAGTTTCTATACTCCAGGGAACTAAAAGAAATACGTTTTCTATAAAACATATTATTCCTGTTGAGGATTATGCTGCAGTAGTTAAACCTATTGTAGAGAACACTAATCCTATAGAGGCTACTGATGTGTTTTCTAAAGGTATGTTTGAAAGAGCAAATCATAATAATACTGTTATTATGCCTGTTTATACTCCAAGGTTTAGAAATGTAAGTGATCAGGGTAGTGAACAACATATAACAGAAGACCCAGTAACAAAAGAAGATATCTTTTTATATGAGCCAAATTTACCAAAAGGTGCAGTGTTATTTCCTTTTATACAAAGTTTAGGTTTAAAACGTAAAGACAGAAGAGTGTTAGTTTTAAATGAGCGTTATAATTTTAGACATGTAGATAACGAATTTTTAAAAATTCCTAGAACATTGAAAGTAAATAATAAATATAAAAGTGATGCAACTGAATATGTGGATATTACTACTGGAAAATCTATAACTTACACTAAATACAAACAAGCTATTGAAAAAGGTGATAGATCTTTATATTCATATTTAGGATATCAAAAAGTTAAAAATCCTGATGGTTCATTCTTAACCGTAACTGATAAAAATGGAGAAACTTTGCACATATACAAACAAATAGATTTGTTAGGTGAAAATAAAATGTTAACAGAGTATTATAGTCATTTTAGACCTTCTGCAATAAATAATAATACAGTTAAAGTGAAAGGTGGAGAATTAGCTGATTCTGATATTGTATCTTATTATGATGGAAAAAGTAAAGATATTGCTCCTTCAAAAGAACAATATGCTTTCTTAGAAATGACAGTGGATCATGTTAATAAAATTAAAGCTGGTATTAAAACAATTACTAATAGAAAAACTTTTATAGATAATGGTACATATAAATTAAAAGGAGGACAGTATGTTTCTTTAAAATTAATTAGTACAGCTAAAGTGTTAGAGGTAATGGGTGGTAAAAAAGTTGTTCAGTTCAACAAAGAAGGCATGCGTATGAGTTTAGATGAGTATGCTCAAAAAGAAGGTTTTAAAGATTGGGCAGAATTTGCAGATCCTAAAAGAGATAAGAATTTTTCATTAAACTTCATTAATAATGGACAAGTGAGATATGTTTATGATGTTGTACCTGTAAAACTATCTGCTGAAGAAGCTGCAGAAGCTAGAGAAGTACATAAAAATGTTAAGGAAGTTAAGAAAGAGGAGCCTCAGATTAAAGAAGAACCTACTACTGAAGAAACTCAAACTGAAGAAATTAGTGAAGAAACATACTATGATAAATTAACACCTGAACAAGAAAAACAAGTACCAAAAGGATATAAAATATTTGTAAAAGATGGTACATATGATGTTGTTGATTACAAGTTTGGTGATGGGGTGATTTCTGAATATGCATCTTCGTTTGAAGAAGCTTTAGATGCTATTGCTAAATATGAAGAAAGCAAAAAAGTACAAGAAGATTTTAAAGATGATTTCTTAGAAGCTGCTGAAAAAATTCAAAAAGAAATTGAAGCTCGTGAAGGTAAAACTATAGATGAAAAAACACCTAAGTCTACTTTTACGTATTTAGGAAAAACAATTAATACTGAGTTTCCATTATCTCCTGATCAAACTAAAGCTCTAGAAGAAATGATAGACTTTATGAATGATCCAACAAAACCTAGACATGTATTACAAGGTGCTGCAGGTACTGGTAAAACATCTCTTATAGGGTATTTACAGAAATATATGAATAAACAAAATCTGTATTTAGCTCCTACACATGCTGCTACAGTAGAACTTGCTTTTGGTACTATGAAAACTGGAAATAGAAAATTACCTATAACCGTGGCTAGCTCTATGGCTTTTGATAAAAGGAACCAAAAATGGGGATTATCAAGAAAAGCTCGTGAAAGAATTGGTCTTGGCAACACTATTGTTGTGGATGAGACTTCTATGCTTAATACCAAAGATTATGTTAAATTAAAAGATCTAGCTAAAGATTTTAAAATTATTTTCTTAGGAGATAAAAAACAAATCCCAGAAGTTAGACAAGGTGGAAAAGGACAACCAAAAAATATTTCGGTGGCTTTTACAGAAAATCCTATTTCTAATTTAAATAAAATACACAGAACTAGTAATGAAGATATTAAAGGTGTTTTACAAAAAGTAAGAGATTCAGTTAGTTTTCAGCTATATAAAACTAATAATACTGATAACTTAAAATTCTTCAAGTCCGATGTTAAATTTAAAGGAACATTACAAGAATTTGTTACAAAGTATCCAGAAGATACAGATTATATTGGTTATACTAATAAGAGTGTATCTGCTATGAATAAAACTATTAGAGAAGATATTTTTAATAGATATGGAGAATTACAGAAAGGTGATATTATAATGGGATATTTAGGGTATTCTACTAAGCAAATAGAACTTGGTCAATTAGCTAATAGTGTTAGTTATACTATTGATGAAGTTAAAAAAGAAACAAATTCAGCTCTTGGTTTAACTGGTTATAAAATTAAGATGACTTCTGCTAGATTAGAAGAACTAAGATAAGAAGGGTTTAAATTACCTACAAGTATGAGTACTATTTATTTACCTTTAGGTGGTAATGAATCAATAGAAAACACACTTACTGGAGAAGAATATCAAAAGAACAATGATTATATTTCTCAGGAATTTGAACTTTTAAATATAGCACTTGAACATGCTAAGAAAACAAATAGATGGGATCAATGGGAAAAAAGAAAAGCTACTGTTGGTAATATGTTTGGTGTATATGATTTAGGTGGTGATTATATCTATAATAAAAATACAAAACGTATGGAGGCTTTTGATAGGTATAGTCAAGAAGATAATGCGAAATTACAATCATTATATGGTAGTAATAAAGAAGCTTTTAAAGTGGAAAAAGGTATTGATTTTGGTCATGCTATAACTATTCATAAATCCCAGGGAAGAACAACTAAGAATGTATTCTTTGATGCTAATACAATATCTAAATCACCACAACCTAAGATTATGGAAAACGGTGTACAAATATCTGAAGAAAGACAATCTTTAGGATATGTTGGTATGTCTAGAGCTTCTGAAAACTTGTTTGTAAATATGGGTTGGGTTAGTTTTAAAGATGAGAACACTGCTCCTACACCCACACAAACTAGTGAACAACAAACTCCTGTTCCACAACAAACTAGCAATATGTCTTTCAAATTCAATGGTATTTTAGTAATTTTAAGACCTGATGGAAGTATAGTTGGACAAGATGGAAAAGCTATAACTGATCCTATGATGATTAATAGAGCTGAGCTTGCTAGAGATAACAGGCTAGGTACATTAAGAGTTAAGAGTCCTTACTTTGTATTATCAAATAATAAAATACTTGGTGCTACTGAAAAGACTTATGCAAAAGAATTTACTTTTGATGAAGCAAAAACAAAAGAAATAATAGATAACGCTTCACCATATAAAACCTGTTAAGATGGCTTGTAAAATAGAAATTGAAAAAACTATACAAAATAGTATAGATAAAACAC
>Ga0070747_1000338_pt1 | contig 23916 bp, 35 predicted proteins | sample VirMetDEL_Mar_31_FD_77321 | JGI IMG/M metagenome (GOLD analysis project Ga0070747, IMG submission 77321) | Aqueous microbial communities from the Delaware River and Bay under freshwater to marine salinity gradient to study organic matter... | ecosystem: Environmental > Aquatic > Marine > Coastal... | reverse complement strand
TGTACCCAGACCAACTGCAAGCCGCTGACGACTTCGAGGGGTGGCTGCTCAATCACACAACTCACCTAGCTGGCCTGTGGGCAAGCGCTGGGTACGGGAAATCGTACTGTGTAAAGCATTTGATCAATGAAGTTGTGATCAAGAACTCTAACTACACTCCAGTTTTAACTAGCATGACCCACTCAGCTGTGGATGTATTGGCTGAATTCACTGGTATGGCTGTGAATACGCTACATAGCCTCATGGGATGGGTACCTTACGTCGATAAAGACACTGGCGAGGAAGGTATCAGCACTCCTAAGATGCGTGATAGCAATGCAGACCCACGACTAGAGCGTAACATGCTCGTCGTAGTGGATGAAGCAGGGCTGATGGGTCACAATGAAGTGGCTTTGCTGAAGAAGGAGTGTAAAGAGACAGGAGCCAGAGTGCTTCTGGTAGGAGACAATAAGCAGTGCTTCCCTGTTACTAAAGAGGGAGAAGAGCTTTGTATTCCTGCCTATGACGCCACGGAGTGTAAGATGCACCTTACAGAACCGAAGCGCGTCGATAAGGGTGACGTCATATTCGCCCTTAGCCAAGCTTACCGTCGAGCAGTCGATGGTGAGCGTCAGCCCCGCCTCCGTACCCTACTGAATGCCGATGGTACGGGGCGGGGGATTAGGCATGTTGATGACATTGAAGAGTTCGCGTACAAGGCTTTCGAAGCTGGAGTGCGCGATGGTAATGTTAGAGACATCAAAGTCCTGGCCTTCACGAACAAGCGATGTCTGTCTCTGAATCGTAAGATCCGCAAGAAAGTAATGGGCCTCAAAGACCCAGTCCCTATCGTGGGCGAAGAGATGGTTGCTAACACAGCGATAACTACAAGCACTGGTGACAACGTCCTAATCAGGAATAACCAGAAGTTGATAGTTAAGACTGTGGAGCCTACCACTAGCTTCGGCCTTGCTGGAGCATTCATTCAGTACCTAGACATGGACGGAGAGGACATAGAGGAGACAGTCTTTGTACCTGCTACTCCTGACAAATTGCTAACTCGATTGAAGCAGATGGCTTACGAGGCTAACCAATTTACCAGTCAGGGTGACAAGACAGAGGCCAGCAAGAAGTGGAGAGCATTCTACAGCTTAAAAGAAGGCTGTGCAGATATCAGATTCACGTATGCTATGACTGTAAACAAGTCTCAGGGTACTACCTTGAAGCATGCGCTAGTTGATCTGTGTGATATTAACTCCTGTCGTGACCTTGAGCAGAAGACTCGCTTGGCTTACACAGCTGTATCACGAGCCACCCACTTTGTAACTATTGAGGGGAAGCTGACAAAATGAAACTTAAGAAAGTGTTCAACTGTGATTGGCTAATGTGTCACAGGACAGACTGCTTCAGGTGCTACCACGATGTCTGGGAGAACAGGCCAGGTGTTGTCTTATCTTCAGGAAGCAGGATAGATGTGCCTTTACCCTACGGGGTAGGCTGGGTAGATCTGGATACTGACACATTCTACACAGAAACCGAGGAGATAGATGATGGAGACTACGGAATACATAGAGAGTCTGAAGAAAGTCCTGAAGGAAGTACAAAGAGACCTCTTAGTCAAGGAGAATACAATTGCTTCACAACGCCTCGTCCTTTCTCATACTGAGCGAGAGCTTAACAAGCTGGAAGATCTAGAGGCCGATACTCTTGAGATAATCAGGCGAGAACTAAATAAGCTCTCGAGAGCAGTCATGTACTATGATGAGGTGAGAGGTGATTACCTTGTGAGAGAAGGTAATCACTATGCGCTATTCATCGAGCCACAGACTGCTAAAAGGTGTGCTACTTTACTCAACAAAGAAGGTCTTCTTCTTAGTCAGTGCGAGTACGTGTATGGCACAGCCCATGACTACAAAATTGATGTAGATAATCTCGTGGAGCTTAAGTGAGAACTTGGAAAGCAGTATCGTGGGACGGAGTGATTGTCTACGTGGCTGCTTGGACTGAGTCTGACGCTTACCAACAAGCTGTCGAACTTCTGACCGGAGGCGTTCAATCCTTTAACGAGCAATGAATACCCCCCGACAGGGACTGTGCTAGAGCCGTGCAGTATAAATCAGGCGTGGGTGTGATGAAATAACCCTACACTAAATGTGAATCCAAACCATCCCTTGACATACCCGTAACAGACCTCTGGCCTATCGCTTGCTAAGTCTGTCGGGGAGTCATTGTATTAAATTAAAGCGTAGTGTCTTACACCTATGCACCGCAATAAGAGCATGGTTACATCCAGCATAAGCTCTGGCAAGGGGATGCCGTAACTCCCCCCCAACCCTAACCAACTCTAATGGAGAAACCTATGAGTGATCAAGTAGTAGTAGAAGAAGTACTGGGCCAATTCGCAACCATGACAGCTAATGGTGTGCAACTATTCCCTACATATGACGCAGCACAGACTGCTGGTATTAATTTTATTCAAGGCGCAGAGTTTTCTGCCGAGGCTGACGCTTACGTAGCAGCTCGTGGTCTTACTGGCAAGAATGCACAGGGCAAGATCAACGTGATTGTTGACTTCCTAGCATTTGCAGCCACCCAGTCAACTGTTGAAGTTGTCGCCGACCCGTTCTAAGTAGTACCTTAGCCTGACCTCATCCGAGGCAGGCTTCAAAATTTTTGTGGGGCTTATTATGTTAATTTTAAAAGATATGGAAGGCGAAAATATAATTGGAAAGAATGAGTATGATAAGCTCATACCTCGCGGCGAGAGATACCACTACTTGCCAACCCTAGTGAGCAAGGCTCTGGAGTTATCTGGTGCGGATCTTAAAGGCTATGACCGAGGGTTGTATGACCTTGATGAAGATACCGGATTGGTTAAAGTGCTCACCAAAGGCAGAAGTGTAAACATGAAGCTTGGGAAATATATTCGCAGGATTGGCAAGTCTGAGGACATGGCCAGAGAAGCGAGTGGTAAACTCTCTGCAATGCTTGAGGAAATCAGAGGTGCTGTACTCGAGTTCACCACCACCAGTCTCGAGGCAGAGCACGTATACGAGATAGGCCCACGTTCGTGCATGGTGGGATGTGATGCTATCAGGGCATACGATGGGGTTGATACAGCGATTGCTTTTGTTAGGATCGGTGAGCGTATAGTTGCCCGAACCGTGGTTAGACTCCACGGAGAAGAGAAAGGGTATATCAGGGTCTATGGTAACAATGACTTGATGATGCCACTCCTGAGAAAGGCTGGCTATGGCGTATCGACTGACTTGGTAGGCTGCACCCTTGCTCATATTGAGGATGATTATGGCAATACACTGTATCCTTACATGGATGGCGATGGCGGCTTTGATGACGGTTACGTTAGCAGAGATGGCCGAATAATTGTGTTTCAATATGGACAACAGCCTAACACTGATGGACGCATAAACTCTTGCCTATGTGATGTCTGTGATAATGAGATGGACGAAGATGATTCTTACTTCGATCACCACACTGAACAACAAATGTGTGAGTACTGCTACGATGAAACCCATGTCTGGGTTGAAGGTGAGTCATACCACATAGAGTCTGAAGACGTTGTTGAGGACATGGACGGAGAATGGCAGTTGTCGGAGGATTGCTGTTATAGTGACCATGACTGTGTATGGATTCACAGCGATGATGCCAATTTCTCTAACTTCTTAGATACCTACATAGTCGCTCGTGACTCTGTATCCGTATTCAACTGTGATACAGGAGAGGAGGATTTAGTTCTTGGGGATATGGCTATGGAAGTCGATGGTGTGTCAATCATCACAGAGCAAGAAGACGAATATTTAACTAATCATAAGGAGAGCGAAGATGAGGATGACTAGAGTCATAGCAATATTATTCTGCTCATTGTTCCTACTTACGTCCTGCGGGGGTTTACCTAGCTTAGCTGTTAAGCCGATCAGTGTGGACGCCAAAGTAGGAGGAGAGCACAACACAGGTGTGGAAGAAGACAACATGGTCAAGGTGCAGACTGGGGATACATCACAGAATGAATACATCTCTGACACACTTCAACAAACATACAACCAAATCCAAGAGTATCCCACATGGCTGATCCTGGCCTTCGGCTTAGCTCTTGGTCTGGCACTCCCATCACTGGGACAGCACCGGATGCAGAAGCTAGAGCGCAAGATGTATAGAGAGCAGATAAAACACTTGCTCGCACAACTTCATGGCGCACCAGTCGATGACGTAATGGCACCTTACCGTACCTTTACTGAGCGCTGGGAGAGCAAGATAAGAGCCATGTATCGTAACCAAGCGCAGACTAAGGAAGAAATATCATGAAATACTTTCTATTGATAATGGCTATTTTCCTTGTGTTCTGCCTTGCTGTGTCAACTTTACCTGCTATGGGGATAGACTCTGAGGAGATGAACTGTATGTCCCTGAACATTTACCACGAAGCACGAGGCGAGCCTGAACATGGCCAGCTCTTGGTAGCTCATGTGGTGATGAACCGTGTAGATGCGGCCCAGTGGCCTGACACTGTCTGCGGTGTGGTGTATCAGGATAAGCAGTTCAGCTGGACTCATGACAACATTAGCGATGACACTCCTAACCACAGAGCTAGGCAAAAGTCCAGAGAGATTGCAAGACAAGCAATGTCTGGGAGAGGAAAGAGGAAGGTCGATGGCCCTACCCACTACCACGCCAGCAACATTGTCCCTTGGTGGGCTAGCAAGCTGGAGTTCATGTACGGAGTAGGCAACCACAAATTTTATAGGTGAGTTATGGACTGTAAGTCATGTGAAGCAGGTAAAGGTGAGTATGGAACCTGCCCTTACGAAGAAGAAATCAACGATAATAAGACTACGTGTAACTGCTGCAAGGAATGCAGACAAGAATGTGTGGATGACGTATGAGAGTTCCATTCAACAGTGCTGACGAACAAGACGCACTAACTCCGTCAAGGAAGTTCTACATCTGGAAGGCAAAGCAGCTAAAGAAGATAAAGCGCAGATACAACAAACGTGTACGTGCGCTTGCCAAGAAGGAGATAAATGATGGGGAGCGTTGATTACCCAGAAACTGAAGATGACAGCGATGCATTCAAAAGGAGGCGAGATGAGCACGACAGAGAAGATGATAGACGCTTGCACAGCCTATATAGAGAGGAAAGGTGCGAGCTACATAGCGAAGGAAGGGATAGTGGTGTTTTACACGAGTCTGTCCGGACGGAAGAAGGATATGCAGTGGGTAAAGCTGAGCATCCCAGAAGTTCTCAGGATCATCCGAGCCGTTTCGCTGAGCGGAGCAGCCGCCCGAGAGCTTCAAGAGTACCACCTAATAGCCGCTTTCCAAGAAATCGGTGAGGTGTATGAGTTCGCTACAAACAACCCTAGCGTAAAGACTACCGATGAGGTGTTCAGCTACCACCAAGAATCTGGTGCAGCTGGCTTGGACGAGCAAGTCGTTACCCTAGTGTGTGACTACATAGATGTGAACTTCGAAGCAGTCCTATCTCAAGAGGTGCTAGAAGCTGTGGTGGACTGTTCCAGAATGATGGACTTCATAGTGCCTAAGTCCAGGTCTCTAGAGCTGATACAGTCTAAGATGGACTCGCTAGGCTATGACTACAGACAAGGATCTAGACGTCCACTGTACCGAGGCACCAAGAGAGTGGCCTATATGAAGCCACTTGCGAAACCAAGCGGGATTCGTCATATAGATATACACCACAAGTTAGGGATAAGCAACAGAGTAAAGGCGAACATGACATGAATGTGTGCCTAGAAGACCTCGAATCTCTTTTAGACTACATACTTCGAGAGAGTGATGAAGAGACAACACCAGCTCACTGGAAGGCATATTGTAACATAAATGCAGCAGTGGCAGCAGAGAGGAGGAAGCAAGATGGAGAAAGTAAAGGTAGAGCAGGTGATATGGCTGACTGATAAAGAGCCAAGCACCGTGATAGATGACCTATCCACAATGTACTACGTAACATTACCTAATGGGGAAGATACTTTTGTATTCAAGAAAGATTGCAAAATTTTTTCTGGGCCTCATAAATGATTACAAATACATGTGTGGAGAAACTAAAGTGTGTGGACTGTGGAAGCATGGACAACCGCCAAGTATACCTTAATGTCGATACAGACTTAGGTGTGGAGTGGTTTACCTCGTTCTGCCACGGTGCATGCTGGGAGCAGAAGGGTGATCCTTACACAGGAGATAAACCAGCACCCAAGGTTGTGCCAAAGACCGAAGAAGAGAAGAGAGAAGAAATGCTAACGGTATTAAACTGTCCTTTATTTAAACCCACAAAAGGTTTTAGAAAGATCACGGCAGAAACTTACCAGCATTTCCGAGTACGGCTACTGTTTAGTGAGTATGATGGAATCACTCCTTATGCAGTAGCTTTTCCATTTTCGCTAGGCTCTTCTCTCTCTGGCTACAAGTGCAGGCCACTGTTTACGCCCCGTGGTGCTAAGAAGAAATTCTTTGCGCATGGAGAGGTCAAGACAGCAGACCTGTTTGGAATGTGGCTGGCCATAAGAAACAATTTCTCGAACGATATACTGTTCGCAACAGAGGGAGAGTACGACACCCTCGCAGCATACCAGATGACCTCTGGAGAATACCCATTCGTGTCCATCAAGTCCGGAGCAGGCAGTGCCGCCCGAGACCTTGCACCGATCATGGATTATTGGAAGAGAGTCATCATAATCCTCGACGATGATCCCGCTGGAAGGGAGAGCGCTGAGAAGACAAGGGAGCTTTTGCCTAAGCTGGAATACATCTGGCTCAAGGAATACAAAGACCCTAACGACTACCTTATGAATGATGCTAGTGCTGAGTTCGTAAGAATCATAAAGGACATAATATGAGTTTTGATATAGATAAGGACAAAGAGTTCAAGGAGATTCTCTTAGACCTAAGTTACGATGACAAGTTTACTGACGAAGACTCACTGCACATGCTGAGCGCCGAGCGAGAGATTGCTCATGGTGTTTGGGGTGAACGCCGATCTGCACGGTGTTATAACCCGCCGATGACTTTCGATGTAAAAGAAACGCTTACCGAGTTTGAAGAAGGTGAGCCTGCTATCAACCGATTCTAGGAGAACCCATGAGAATTATATGTACTGACTTAGAAGCTGACAACCTGCTCGACGATGCCACAAAGATCTGGTGTGCCTCTTACACTGAGCTGGACAAGAACATGAACCCTATCCGGTCATGGACTGAGACTGATACATATAGTCCATTCTTTGACCCTAGTGTGGCACTGGTGATGCACAATGGAGTTACCTATGATGGTGCTCTGATGGAGAAGATCACTGGCAAGAAGATCCAGTGCAAGATCATTGACACACTCTGGCTTAGCTGGCACATGTACCCTAAGCGTATTAGCCACGGTCTTGAAGGCTGGGGAGAAGAGCTAGGCATACCAAAGCCACCCGTAGATGATTGGAAGAACCTCAAGCTCGAAGACTATATCCATCGCTGTGAAGAGGACGTAAGAATCCAGACAGCGTTGTGGCAGCAGATGTGGAAACACCTTAACCTCCTGTACGATACTGAGGAAGGAATCTGGCATCTCGTGGATCACCTCTCGTTCAAAGCGACTTGTATCAAGCTGCAAGAGAGGACTAAGTGGAAGCTGAATGAGGTTGCTGCTAATGCTTTCCACGAGCGCATAGCTGAAGAGTATGAAGTGTGCCGCAATAACCTTGAGCGAGTGATGCCCCAGCAGGCTAAGTATAAAATAAGAAAGCCACCTGCGAAACGGTTCAAGCTGGACAAGACTATCTCTGCAACTGGAGAGAAGTGGAAGAACCTAGTCATGAAGGAGGTCGACCCTGACCTGTACGGCTCAGAGATTAAGGCTGTCATGTGGGATGAGGAGATTAAAGTGTTCGATTGTTTCGAGCCTCCTAAAGCCACCTCCCATGTTCAGATTAAGAACTGGCTGTTCGACCTGGGCTGGGTTCCTGATGTGTTTGATCGTAAGCGCAACAAAGATACTAATGAGGTTCGACTCATACCCAAGATCAAGAACGATGAAGGTGATTTGTCAGCATCTGTCGAGGCTCTCGTGTTACAGGTAGTTGAGCTGAAGTACCTTCAAGAAATCACTATCCTAAAGCACCGCTTAGATGTGGTCAATGGTTTCTTGAGGTGTGTCGATGACAAAGGCTTCATTGCTGCTCGTAGTCAAGGATTGACCAACACCCTGAGACTCAAGCACAAGGAGGCTGTCAACCTACCCAGCTCTCGCAAGCTGTATGGTCAGGAGCTTCGCTCGATGCTTGAGGCACGGTCACTCGACTATGAAATCTGTGGCGCTGACTTAGTATCTGTAGAGGATTGCACCAAGCACCACTACATGATGAAGCATGACCCTGAGTACGTTGCTGACATGCTGGTCGAAGGTTACTGTGGACACTTGGACATCGCTGTCTCTGCTGGTCTGATCACTGAGGAAGACATGATCTGGTACAAGGCACACACTCGTGAGGATGATCCGGAGAAGTATGACCGCATCTACCTCAAGCGTTATGGTGGCAAGCAAACTAACTATGCAGCTACCTATGGTGCACAGCCAGAGACTATCGCTGCTGCTGCTGGAGTTGCTCTGGAGCTTGGCACGCAGTTGTTCGAAGGTTACTGGTTACGCAACTGGTCTATCAAAGCCATCGCTGACGAGCAGATCGTAGTGAACTCTCGTGGCATGAAGTGGCTCTGGAATCCTGTCGCTAAGATCTGGTACTACCTCAAAGCTGAGAAGGATCGGTTCAGCACCCTTAACCAAGGGACTGCTACGTACTGCTTTGACCGGTGGCTGTGGTACATCTTGCAAGAGCGTCCTCAGTTGACTGCCCAGTTCCATGACGAAGGTGTCTGGGAATTAAAGACAGGAAATCGTGAGGTTATGGAGGGCATCATCAAGGGTGCTATCCAGAAGGTGAACGATGAGCTGAAGCTTAACCGTGACCTCGACTGTGACGTACAGTTCGGGGAGAACTATGGTGACGTACATTGATGTCGCTATTGGTGCTGGTCGCCGCGTTTGTCTCTGTCTTTATGATGGGGTTGAACTCGAAGATACTCCGTGATGACTACATCATGGCAGGTGCGGTGACTAGTTGGCTAATAACTATATCTCAGTACGCAATGACTTGGGCTGTGGTTCACGCTGGCCTATCCTCACCTGTCTATATATTCTGGGCAGGTGTCGGAGGCAGCGCTGGTATCACAGCTGCACAGTACGCATACGCTTGGATGGACAATCACAAACTACCCTTACTGGGAAAGAGGCAAAATGTTAGAGCAAGATTCAGACCTCCGCAAGCAGATACCGATCTATAGCGGATTCATAAAATATTTCCCAATGGCTATGGCAGAGGTAGCTAGGCTATCACTCTATGCCAACGAGAAACACAATCCTGGCTTGCCATTGCATTGGAGCAAGGGAAAGTCGAACGATCACCTTGATGCGTTGACCCGTCATCTATCCGAGTGCGGAACAGTAGACGACGATGGGTTTGACCATGATGTGAAAGTGGCTTGGAGAGCAATGGCAAATCTTCAAACCATCCTAGAAAAGAGAGCTGGTTATACGTATACTCCAGCAGATCTATAATCTAAAACTACTAAGGAGCCATAACATGGCAGAAGCAGAAAAGTTAGCAACAACCGTGGTCACTATGAAAGACGTGATCTTTATGTTTAGCTCAGTCTCTCGCGCAATTGAGCAGCTGAACACGGACAAGAAGCCTCCCCAGTCGGACAGCCCGATGGAGTTCCACTCGTATGAGATTAAGATTCTCATCTCAGAGTCACGCTTCAAGAAGGAGCTGAAGAAAGTCTTCACCGGTGCCAAGAACTTGGCGAACGCGAAGGAGTGGGAGAAGGATGACATCCTCGAGAAGTATGACTACCTCTCAGCTGATGACCTCGAAGACGAGATGGTTCTGGTTAAGTTTAGCCAGACTGTATTGGTCGGTAAGCCTGACGCGAACGGTGTACGCCGCGAGTCATTCCCTATTAAGCAAATTGGTATCAAGGGCAAGGTTCAGGATCACGCTGGGCTGACTGTCGATCAAGACACAGCGATTGGCAATGGCACCAAAGGCCACTTCCAGTTCCGTCCAGTCGATGGTAAGAACGGCTTGTATTTGTACCCGCACCTGTTGTGCATCACCGACCTCGTGCCTTACACTGGCGGCGAAATTGAGGAAGATCTGGATAGCCTTGGGCTGGAAGATCTGGATGACACTGACGTTGTTCTGGAAGGCGAGCAAGCTGTTGAAGAAGCAGCCGTTGTCGAGATGGATCAAGACATTGCATTCTAAGGAGCACCACCATGTCACTATCTGATTTAGGATTAGAGGACTGGGTGGAGGAAGAGCTGACGTTGCTCATCGACGGAGACTTGATCGTGTACTCTGGGTGTTGTATCTTCAACGCTGATGATTCAGATACCCAGAAGCGTCTTATCACTAAGCACATCAAGAAGAAGGTGAGTGACTATTGTGAAGCTGCGGGAGCTACGAGCTATATTATGTTCGTGACTCCCAAGGTTAACTTCAGAGACTTCATCGTTGATGACTACAAAGCCAACCGTATAGGTGTCGAGAGACCAGTGAACCTAGCTTGGGCTAAACGCTGGGCTGTCGATAACCTCAACACTCATTTTGAGATGGGTATGGAAGCTGATGATTTGCTAGCCATGCACCAGACTAATGATACAATTATCTGGAGTGAGGACAAAGACTTACGTCAAGTTCCTGGCAAGCACCTGGATCACAATAGCCAGAAGGTCATAGAGATTACTCCTTATGGTGTGCTCGAAGACCGAGGCAAGAAGGTGTACTTCACTGGAGCCATTGGTTTCCTTTACCAGCTACTCGTTGGTGACGGAGCTGACTACATAGTTGGTTGTGGGCACAGGGCTACTGCTGTCTGGAAGACTGGTGCTAAGGCTGGCCAAGAATACATTCGCCGCAAGGGTGTAGGTCACAAGCAAGCATGCAAAGCATTGATTGGTCTTGAGCTTGATGCAGCACAAGCAGTTGTCGAGGACTTCTACGAGTTAGAGTTCGGTGACGAGTGGCGAGAGCGCATGGAAGAGCAAGCAAACCTGCTGTTCATGGTTCGCTACAAGCAAGGTGATTGGATCAAGCGCTGGACTCTGGATGCAAGGGACGAGTATATGAACTGCCTAACAGGAGAGATTTGTGCGACAATTGACTAACGACTCAATACGCCCTACGAGGGTAGCACTATCAGCTAAGCAGAAACATATCTGCCCTATCTGCAATAGTAGGTTGACCATTGGTACGCCTGCCCTAGACCATTGCCATGACACTGGACATGTACGTGCTACACTCTGCCAGTCCTGCAACGTTGGGGAAGGTAAGGTTAAGGCTGCACTGAAGTTCCGTACTCCGAAGAGCAACATGGCGTACACTCACCCAGCCAACTGGCTCCGAAAGTTAGCCGACTATCTCGATCACCACAGAGAGAATCCGTCCGGACTAATACACCCCAGCTTCGATGTGAAGACTGGCAAACAGAAACCCGTTAAAAGGAGGGCTAAATGAACAAAGATATTATTGTTCTGGCTGACACACAGGTTGACAAAGACTCACCACTGGCTCACTTCAGTGCTGCGTCCGAGTACATCTGGGAGCACAAGCCGCAGAAGATCGTGCACATTGGCGACCACTGGGACTTCCCAAGCCTGAGCAGCTATGCCAGTGCCAAGGAGTCTGAAGGTCGGCGCTTGTACGATGATCTGGAGGGTGGCTTTGAAGCCTTCCGAATGATTATGAAGAAGACTGACCAGAAGAATGCCAGTGGTAAGAAGAAGCAGTACAAGCCTGACAAGCATTTCCTTATGGGCAACCATGAGAACAGGCTGAACCGCTTCATCGACTCTCACCCAGTGCTGGAAGGCTGCTTCGATCTGGATCGCTTTGTCGAGGATCAAGGTTGGACTGTTAACCAGATGTGTGACCCACTGTGGCTGGACGGTATCTGTTTCAACCACTACATGGAGAACCCAATGTCTGGGCGACCTGTAGGCGGCAGTATGGAGAACAAGCTGAACAAGTTCCCGCACTCGTTTGTGCACGGACACCAGCAACAGTTCCAGTACGCACGGAGACAGAACTTGCAAGGCATGCCACACTTTGGTATTTGCGCTGGTTCATTTTACATGCATGACGAAGGCTACCGAGGTGCTAACAACACTGAGATACGTGGGTTCGTGCACCTCAAACACTTCATTAACAGATATGGATTCGATGACTGGGATTGTAATTTCGTTAGCCTCGAGCGTCTGTTACAAATGTATTAGGAGTACTTATGACTGATTTACAAGAAGAGGTTAATACCCTCAAAGCCAGAGTTCTCGACTTGACTGACGAGCGCAACATGCTCGTGCAAGTGGTTGTAGAGGTTGGCGAGAAGCTGGGCATGACACCTGAGAACACGGTAGCTGACCTGATTGCTGCGGCAACAGCCCTCACCGATGGGTAGGACTGAGGAAGATGATGCACTTGATCTTGTTCACCAATGCCTAGAGGATATGAAGTCCGAGGGTGTTGGTGACAGGATAGATGTATTAGAAGGCATGGGCCGTGTGTTCGCCAGTGCAGCTGAGATAATTGCTGCGGTGGTTACGAATCACAGGCACGAAAACCGCCTGCATTAAGACTGAGGTGTCGTAGAAGAATCTGCGGCACCTCCTTTATTTGGAGAGACATAATGAGTATCAATATATTTGAATTCCTCGGACTTAAAGCCGAGCACCGCAAGTTGAGCAATAAGGTAACTCAGCTCGTGAAGCACTTTGATGAAGTACCTGACAGTAAGAAGACTGCTCCTTTTGCAGTGCAGAAGAAGGAAGACGGAGTGTGCACCTTGCTCGTGGTAGCAGAGAGCAGTGCTATGTGGGCATTCTCACGTACAGGCAAAGCCCTGACCAACATGAATAATATCTTGGTCAAGTACGACCTACGCCCAGGAGTTTACATGGGTGAGACCTGCTGCGATCCCGTTAGTCTGGAAGTATTATCTGGCATGATCAACCCCAACCGTGTCGAGGCTCTGGATGATGAGCGTGCCGACATGCTGGCTGAGAATGGACGGATAGCTTTCTTTGACTTCGTTACCTTAGAAGAGTTCATCGCCGGTAAGTCCGAGCGAGGATTCCGTCAGCGCTGGCAAGACCTTAACAGCCGCCTTCCTACAGCTCATGTTCTTGGCTATGCTATCTCCAACGAAGCAGAACTGGACCGGCTTCTGGGATGGGTAGTGGATGCTGGCGGTGAAGGTATCGTCATACGCTCTGCTGATGCTGGCTGGGAAGCTGGTCACAAAGGCTGGCGCGTGATGAAGAAGGTCCGTGGTTGTGACTATGACCTGAAGTGCATTGGTTACGAGGAAGGCACTGGCAAGTACACTGGCAAGATAGCTAACCTGCTCTTCAGCTGGAAGGGTGGCCGCGAGATCAAAGCCATGCTCGGCAAAGGCTGGACTCACGATATGGCTGAGCAGATGTTCAACAGCATTCAGCTCAAAGATCCAGTCAGCCCATACTACCCACTGGGCTATGTCTTCCAAGTGTACGCACTGGAGGAGTCTAGCAAGGGTGTCTTGCGCCTGCCTAAGGTTGGTGAGATGCGGTTTGACAAAGAGGTGAGTGACGTATGATATCTACAACTGACATCCAGGAGCGCATGCTCGAAGCTGGTGGGTTCCTACCTGATATCCATATACGAGCTTCAACAAACGGGATAGAGTTTTCCATGTTCTGCCAAACAGAACTTGGTCAGCGTATCGGATGTGCTGTTATCGTAAGCCCATTTGAACTCGCAGACTTTATACTCGAGCGCAAGATCGACATGTGCGTCGAGTCAATGGTTGATAAGCTGGAAGAACTAGATATATAACAAGGAGGCAATATGATTCATCTCGACGGCGGCATTGTATTGCCAACACCGAAGAAGGCTAAAGGGTTCAGTCGACCTGAGAACATCACCGACTACCGCTGGAAGATTCAGAAGGGAGACCGCTGGCTACGTGCCTACACTCACTGTCTGTACTCTCTCCCGCTCCACTTCGACCTCCCTCTGCACACAGTAGTGCCACGGATAGCTAGGAAGATGCTCGAGTCCGATGACCCGTTCAACGTAGTTCTCCGATTTTTGGGGGAGATGGAAGCAGATGGCTACATAAAGTTCGAGCGAGGTTACGACGAGCGTGTCGTCCTGCCAACCAGAAAGTTCACTAAACTGGCTCTGGAGCTGGACTGTGCTCCCCAGACTGTCATCTCCTACCCTCGCAGTAAGGGAGATGCTATGCCGTCCGTACCTGTACGTGGTGGTATCAGTGGGGAGCGTAACAAGATTGTGTCTGCCATAGCTCAAGACATGGCCAAGGAAACCTTCGAGATCAATCAGTTCGTGGTCGATCTCGTGAAGCAGTTCCCGCCAGAGTTTGATAAGTGCTCAGACGCATTCATGTACGAGAGGTCTATGAATTCAGCAGAACACCTAGCTGGGCAAAGGTTCATGTTTCCGTACTTCCTATGCAGCCGCAGCAGAATGTATGTCGATACTACATGTGGTGTGACTCCACAGGGCGCTGACCACGAGAAAGCAATGATCATCCCTACCTTCGCCATACCCCTTACCGGCGGTGGCTTTGATGCACTGGTGGACATGGCCAAGGGCTACTCAGAACAGCCGTGGGGGATCCAGAAGATGATCGAGCACGCTCGTGATCCTGTTGGAACCGTGGGTGAGTGGATGTGTGCGGATAAGCCCTACTGCTATATGTCCACTGCAAAGATGATATCAATGTACGTGGACGATCCCCAGTGCTCGCTGCCAGCTTTCCCACCTCTGGACGGGCGATGCTCAGGGCTACAGCACTTGACCGCTCTGAGCCGCTCAGACGCCCTCACGCGACACATCGGAATGCACGAAGAAGAGGCTGACCTCGACATCTATGAGAAGGTTGCTGAAGACTGGAAGTATTCTATGGAGGACGTAGGAGACCGTGTGTATGCTACGAGGAAAGCAGCTAAGATCCCCGTCATGACCTGGGGCTACTCTGCAACTGTTATGACCTCAACAGCGTGGATGCATAGGCTCTACGGTGCTAAGAGCGTCTGGGACGTGGAGGATAGAGCCTACAAGATCGTAGGAGATGGCCTCCCCATGAAGAGGACAGCACGAATGGGTGCTGACTTGTACATGCAGCTGAACCTAACGCTCGGCCCACTCAAGGAAGTGGTCGACTGGCTCACTGCTAGTGCTCGGGCTATAGCTAGTAAGGGCAATGTGGAGATAACATGGTATACTCCTGATGGCTTCCTCTGTTCTCAACGGAAGGTGAAAGGTGAGCGCAAGCAAGTTACGTGCATGCTGGACAATGGTGATGAAGTATTTGTGGAGGTTAAGGATTTCTCAGGTGAGAAGGTCAATACCCAGAAGCATGCCTTCGCCATCTCCCCTAACATCGTACACGGACTTGATGCCACCCACCTGAGAATGGTAGCTAGGCGTTTGAAGGAGCTAGGCTACCCGATGATATTCATTCATGACTCTTTTGCCACCCATGCTAACTACAGGGATGAGCTATATAGGATCATTGTGGATACCTTCATCGAGCTTTACTCAGGTACCTACCTCTCAGACCTACGCTCATACTGGTCTCATAAGTATGACGTAGACCTCCAAGATCCACCCTCTTTCGGGAGCTGGAACCCAGAGTCTATGCGGGGTCTGAGGCTTTTCTTCAAATAATCGCCCTAGACCCAGTGCTAAAGGAGGAACGACCTACCGCTACCACCCCGCCATACTTAGGGGGAGGTGGGTCGGCCTCTGGATTTACGGGGAGGTTTGGAGGGGCAACTAAATAGTATTCTATCTAGCGCCCTTTGTTATTCAAAACTCTAAGGAGTATCTAATTATGTCTGACTTAGTAATCTCAGACGAGTTCGAGATAATCGCCCGAGCTATGCTCATATACCGTGGCGATCTGGGAAAGGCTTCCAGACTCGACTCAATCGAATATAATGCCATGAGCCTCCGCGCCGTGGTACAGAAACACCCAGAGATTCGACAACGCTATCACGAACTCCTAGCTGAAGAAATGCAGGAGAAGGGTCTGCATATTGCCGAACGAATACTTAAGATGGCTGAGCTACAAGAGGCAGCCTTTGGTGGTGAGATGGAAGTCGATGGTATTACTATCGAGCTGCCAGCTGATCCCAAGATGGTCATTGAACTCAGTAAAGAAATTTCACGCTTGATCGCTGAGGGAAAAGGGATGTCCATGTCTCCCAGCTCCACAGTGCTGATAGCATCAAAGGAAGACGCAGCCGAGGTGCTGGCTGGATTCCTAAACAGTTAATGTGGTAGACTATAACAATGTCAGAATTTAGAAACAGCTTTGGGGAAACAATCTTTAAAGGAAAGTACGCACTCACAGAAGACCAAACTTGGTATGAGAAGTGTGTAGATATAGTGCATGATGTAACGCATGGCTTGTTGCCTGTGGCTGATGCAAGCCAGCTGCTCAAGCACATGAGTAAGTTTAAGTTCATGTCAGGAGGCCGGTACATTTACTACGCTGGTCGTCAGGCTTCATACTGGAATAACTGCTACCTGCTAAAAGGTGAGGAAGACACTCGCGAAGAATGGGGAAACCTGTTGAAACGCGGAAGTGACTGTCTCATGGCTGGCGGGGGAATAGGAGGTGATTACTCTATCTTTAGACCCAATGGATCGCCGCTTGGTAGAACTGGAGGCGTAGCTTCTGGGCCACTACCACTTATGTACTCTATGAACGAAGTAGGGCGTAACGTGCAGCAAGGTGGGTCTCGACGTTCAGCTATCTACGCTAGCCTTAACTGGCAGCATGGTGATGCTGGAGAATTCTTAATCTGCAAAGATTGGGAGAACATGCAAATCACGAAAGGGTATTCAATCAAGGATGCCAAAGCAGAGAACTATAACTACCATGCACCACTAGACCAGACTAATATAAGTCTGAACTACGATAACGCATTCCTCCACCAGTTAGAAGGAGGTGCATTGCCAGAGACTTTCGTGACTAATTGCAGACAAGCCCTAAGGACGGGTGAACCTGGAATGAGTTTCAACTTTGGCGCAAAGGAGAAGGAGACACTACGTAATGCTTGCACAGAAGTTACTTCCGAAGATGATTCAGACGTATGTAATCTTGGTTCTGTTAATATGGGTGCTATCGAAACCATTGAAGAATTTAGAGAGGTTGTTCGTCTTGGTGTCATGTTCCTTGTATGTGGAACTATCGGTGCTGACCTGCCGTATGAAAAGATCTATGAAGTCCGAGCTAAGAACCGTAGACTAGGACTTGGTCTGATGGGCATGCACGAATGGTTGCTGAAACGTGGCTACCGTTATGAGATGAATGATGAACTCCGTCGATGGATGGAAGTGTACAGAGAGGAATCTGAATATGCTGCTAACACCCTTTGTGATGCTCTTAGCATTTCTCGGCCTGTGGCTTACCGTGCGATTGCACCTACGGGGACGATTGGAATCTTGGCAGGCACTACTACTGGTATTGAGCCATTATATGCTGTTGCTTATAAGCGTAGGTATCTGGTTGGTGCCAAAGATTGGAAGTATGAGTACGTAGTTGACGCTACAGCCGAGGACTTAATCCAAGACTATGACCTTGATCCAGAAAAGATCGAGACCTCACAGGATCTGGTAACTGACTTCGAGCGCCGACTTTCATTCCAAGCTGATGTTCAGGATTATGTGGACATGGCGATAAGCAGTACTATCAACATGCCTGCTTGGGGATCCGAAGACAACAACGAAGACACAGTCGAGCCATTTGCCAGAACGCTGGCGAAGTACGCTCCAAGACTCCGTGGATTCACCGTCTACCCTGATGGTGCTCGCGGTGGCCAACCACTTACTCAGTGCTCTTACAAAGAGGCTAAGGAAAGTATTGGTCAAGTGTTTGAAGAGAACGGAGATGCTGCTTGTCCAAGTGGTGTGTGCGGAATATAAACTAAGCCCCTCGCAAGAGGGGTTCTTTATTTGAGAACACTATGAAATTAAGAGATTTGTCAGGAAAGAACGGGCTACGGAGAGACATAGCCAAACTGAACAATGCCATCATTAGGTGGCGAGAGGCTTACGCGATTAAAGATGCGCTGAGCCGTTTGAAAAAGAAGCCATCCACACATAACGCGACGAATGTTTGCGTAGAGAGTTGCCGTGATGGTAACTACAAAGATGCCAGCTACCTTGCTGGTCATGTGTTGATGTTATCCCTATGCGCTAACGTGCTACTGGGTCTGGTCGCAGCAGTACTGACGATCATTTAACTTACAAGGGAGAACCCTATGAGCTATATTTCAAAATTAGAAGATCATGAAGTTGATGCTCTTAGGGACTACCTCCTTAAAGATTTTAGAGCCTTCAGTTATTTTGTATTCAAGATTCTGACAGGACAGAAGATGATGCATGTGGACTACTACGATGTTCTCTTTGAGGCTATCCAGCTTCTCATCGAGCAGAAGTGTAATCGCATGATCATCAACATACCACCACGAGCTGGGAAGACTCTTATCTTGAGTCAATTCCTTCCCTTGTTCGCGTGGTGCAGAAACCCTAGTGGGCAGACAATCCTCACTGGGTTTAATAAAGACGTGCTCGCCGAAAGCTCTGGCTACATAAGAACCATTATGATAAGCCCAGACTTCGAACGAGTCTTTCCCGATGTGGTCATTGACCAGAACAAGAAATCGGTTGAACGTCTTGGTACCATGAGTGCTGGAGTGCTCCACGCGATCCCTACTACAGGGAAGATGACTGGTAAAGGGTGTGGAGCACTCGTGGAAGGGTTCGCTGGGCTGATGGCTATCGACGATGTTATCAAGCCTGACGATGCTAACTCTCCCACCGAGCGTGACAAGATCAATAACCGTTTCAGTAACACGCTACTCTCACGACTGGCGACTGAGACAACTCCACTGTGTATCATCATGCAGAGACTTCACGCCGACGACCTCTGTGGTTATCTAATGAAGGGCAACACTGCTGACGTGTACAAATGGCTGAGTATCCCTGGCATCATTGTCGAGGGCTATACAGGTTCTAAAGAGTGGTACCAGAACCAGATAGATAAACTTGGGTACACCAATGTTGAGCCTATCACTTACAACCTCCCCACTAGCAAGACTCGCAAGTACGAGGAGAAAGAGTTCGAAGGTAAGATGCAATCCGTTTCATCCTTCTGGGCTGTCCGAAAGAGCGTAGATACCCTACTCGGGTTAGCTCACCATGACCCTTACACATTCTACTCCCAGTACCAAGGGACTCCAGTGGGTAAGGGTAATTCGGCACTCAAGGAAGATGACATTGCCAGCTATGTAGATGCTGACGAGTACAAGATTGCCTACACCTTCATCACCGCAGACACTGCCGCGACTACTAAGTCTTACTCTGACTACACAGTTGCATGTTTCTGGGGCTTTACTACTTGTAAGAAGCTCATTCTTTTGGATATAGTTGTAGAAAAATGGGAAGTCCCTGAGTTGATTGTAGCTATGCGGGAGTTCTGGAAGAAGCACAACGTATTCGATATGAACAAGCCTACGTGGAAGCCCAAGGGTTTCTACATGGAAGACAAATCATCTGGCATGCACCTTAACCAGCAGTTCCTTAGGGACGGCACAGTTAATGTTAAGCCAGTCAAGCGTGACGGAACCTCGAACAATGATAAGTTCAGTCGCTTTCTAAACACAATACCGTACTTCCGTGAAGGTCGAATACTTTTACCGAAGCACCACGAACACTACCAGCATTGTAGGCGAGAACTCTTGGGGATGTCTGACCAAGGGAGCGCTACTGGCAATGATGACTTCGCTGACAATGTCTCTGACGCTGTTGATGTGGTCTTCGCCGGTCTGCTTATGTCTTACGAGAACTGGGGATAGGAGAAACCACTATGGGTTTAAAGACTCGACTAGACGGGAGGTCTGAAGATAACCACTCGTTTAGGATATTTGATAATGACGGTCACGTTGTAGCTGAAGTCTCCATGATGGACAAGCGCGGTGTGACTTTGGAAATTGAAACTAAGGAAGACTATTACATCGTAAAGCCTAACGGCTGGTGTTCTGACGGGAGTTAACTATGGCTATACCAGATGCACCAACCAATCTGCGGTTTGAAGAAGCTATACCCACTCAGCACGGACTGATGGGACAAGGCGTGGATACTACCGATGATTTCTATGAGGAAACTTTCTGTGTAAGTACTCCGTACTTCAGCACTGGAACTTTAAACGCGGCACAGCTTAGATGGGGTGGCGTTGGAGATTGGGGTGTAACAGTTAGAAATCCGATATGTGCGGGGTTTGTTAAAACAGATTTGAGCAACTACTCGTGCTCTTTGTGGCTGCCTGCTGACGGCCGCATAGCTTTTAGTTGGCGCTATTACAATACAGGTGGAGGATCACAGTACTGGACACCTACAGCCAGCCAGATGCTCCCGAATACTTGGCACGAGTTGCTAGGGAACTTTGCCTATAATACAAAAGCATATCTTCAAGAGCGCGATGACCCATCTGCTAATTTCGTAACTCGAAGCCAAAGCAGTCAAACAATTAGAACGCCTTTGCTAGCGAATGGACAAGCAAAACTCTATTCTGGACAAGGCGTTTGTACGCGTGGATATTCAAGAGTGTCATACGTCACTCAAATTCAGCTTCTGGCGGGAACTCCCCTTGACGCCTATGCCTCGGGAACAGTTAACCCAGTCATTACTGACGATAACGGGAATACGTTAACGGGTGAAGGCGGGATATATATAGGAGACACTTACGAATGATGGAACAAGCAGAATTTCTTACCCCTTGGGTTTCTCATGATCCCCAAGGTGAGGGTACGTTTTCAATGTGGCCGAGCATTGCACTTAAGTACGATTGTGGCTTTGACGACACAACAGGGCAAGCTGCCTCACATCTACCAACAGCGCCCAATAATTTTATATGTCGAGTTATTGCAGAAGCTGCTGTGATGGATTTAATTGCGGCGGACGCAGACTACACGTTGCTCCCCAACTCACGTTCGGAGTACGTCGAACCAGAAGAAGCGGTATTTCCGCTGGAGAGTCTATAATGGCTGAACTAACAGACATACCAAAACAAAATGAATGGGTCGCTTATCGCAATTCCATTATGAAAATGCGCGGAGCCGACAATATTCCTATCTGGAACATGGGTCAGCTTAACCAAGCAATCGGGCCAACTGTAGATGGTCGCACATGGGCAGAGCTTCACGAGGCGATGCGTCAATTCTGCGCTAGCGCGCCAAGGGCTTAAAATGGAAACTTCCGACATACTAACTTGGTGGGAGAACGTAACTGACGAGAACGGCGAAACTTCTGCCTACCCCGCTGTGTCGGTCTACCACCCTCTTCAATCCTTTCAAGACATAACAGTGCAGTCTATGGCACTCGGCTTGCCCAACAATCCAAACCAGTTTGTTGTTCGGGTTGTTGCCAGCACTGCTGCACTAGACGCAGTTGAGGCAGATGTAAACTTCACAATATTGCCAGCAACGAGGTCTATGTTATGACAACAGACATTAGACTAACTTGGGATAACAATGCAGTAACCGCAACTGAAACCCGCATCGAGCGGGAAAAGATTGGCGAAGTCATATTGCGCGATGATTTTACATCAGGCTCAACAGGTAACATTGATGGAGATGCCCCGACAACTTCGACAACTACAGGTAACGTTTGGGAAGCAGGCTCCTCGTTTAGTGCATACAAGCGATCTGGAAACGTGTTGGGGTCTGGAGGAAGTCAGGGCAATGACATGGACGCCAAGTTTGATCTGGAGCAACAGAATATTGCCGCGACAGTGGGCATACTTACTAACGCTACAAACTCGCCCGTCTTTGTGTACCTGCGGTATCAGGATGGTTCGAACCACGCCTATGCCCAGCACTACATTGCCAACAGCAGTCAGAATACTTTTTCAATTCGGGAGGTTACTGCTGGGACAAATGTAGTTAGGGCATTGGGTATTATGGGAAACCTCTATGCAGGTGATTTGACGTTTTCTGTATTAGGGCAAGAGGCTACGGCAAGCTTTCCAGGTGCACCTGCGTTATCAACTACACTACAAGATACAGCAAACACAGGGACATACATAAGATTGCGGTCTTACAATATAAACAATAACTCAGGCCACCTGAGCTATGTTGAGGCGGTGACTACCTAATGGCATATATAACCATAATAACTCGACCATACGAAGGGCAAGGTACTGATGTAACCTACGTAGATACAGGTGTAGCTGATGGCACGTATAGGTACCGAGTCACCACAGTAGACGCTGTAGAAGGCGACAGCCTAGCCCTCGTTGAAGAAGTAACCGTACCATTTTCAACCGGTATAAGCGTAGAGTTTGCCACTGGGAGTATCTCCCAAACTGGCTATGCTGTAGGTGTGAGCCTGAGCAACAACATAAGTGTGACACTTGGCGTTGGAAGCATTGCCCAAGCTGGCTATGCTGTAGGTGTAAGTGTGTCCACCACTTCCAATGTAGATGTAACACTAAACACTGGATCCCTTTCGCTAGTCGGATACGCACCTTCAGTAGCGCTGTCAGATAACAAGTCTGTAGTGCTCGGGGTTGGTAGTCTATCTGTATCTGGCCAAGCACAATCAGTACTGACATCAGATCACAAGAGTGTAACTTTAAACACTGGAGCACTGAACTTCTCTGGACTCCTTAGTAGTGTCAGTGTATCAGACCACCAGCGAGTAGTCTTTGGCACTTGCGCTATCAACACAGTTGGATTTGCACTTGGTGTGTCTGAGACAGATCACAAACAAGTAGAGCTAGGAACTGCATCTTTGTCTTTAACTGGACAGGCTATAGAAGTATCAGCAGACGCTAGCAAAAGGATCAGACTGGGAGTTTCAAATTTAACTGTGTCTGGTAAGCAAATACAGATCCAGAAGACTGAACATGTCACTCTGCAACTGGGGCTGGGCGAGATAAACCTATCTGGCAAGCAGCTTGAAGTGTACGCAGAGGATCACAAGTTTGTGACTGTGGGTACTGGGGATATACTGGTTGAGGGTAAACAACAACTAGTGTCAGCCAACGGTGGAGTTAGTGTATCTATCGGTGCTGGCTCAATAGCTCTGTCTGGGAAAGAGGTCGAGGTTGTATACACGGCCAATGTACCTGTGACTCTAGGTGTTGCACAGATAGCTGTCACTACTTCCCCAATAGTAGTTAATGTAACAAAGAGGGTGTACTCTGAAATAGGTACAGCATCTATAAACCTAACTGGGTTAGCACCAACAGTATTCAATACCGGATCTTTAATAGCATTCGGCCATCCGTCCCGAACCCTCTTTGCTTTAAAGGAGAACAGGACTAACAACATACTTAGAGAGAACAGAACTCTAAACATTATTAAGTAGGAGATTAACATGGCCGGTGATATCTGGGTCAAGCACGACACATTAAATCTTGAAACGCACAGTGGAAACTGGGACATAGACACTGACGTGTTTAAAATAGTTCTCCTGACGAGTGCCAGTAACATAGCAACAACTTCAGTAGTAGCTACTGGTTCGGTAACTGGCGAAGTAGCCAACGGTCTGGGGTACACTACAGGAGGCCAAGTCCTGACTTGCACTGGCTCACAACTAGCTGGTGTATTTACATTTACCAGTGCCACTCAACTTGTATGGACAGCCACTGGCGGTTCTCTAGTTGCTAGGTATGCTGGGTTGTATAACACAACTCGCAATGTAGTAGTAGCCCATGCCTTGTTGGATTCTGGAGACCAAGACGTTACTGTCACTGACACTAACGACCTTACCCTAGACCAAAATGC
>Ga0070747_1000335_pt1 | contig 24037 bp, 40 predicted proteins | sample VirMetDEL_Mar_31_FD_77321 | JGI IMG/M metagenome (GOLD analysis project Ga0070747, IMG submission 77321) | Aqueous microbial communities from the Delaware River and Bay under freshwater to marine salinity gradient to study organic matter... | ecosystem: Environmental > Aquatic > Marine > Coastal... | reverse complement strand
TAAACTGCATTTGTTCACTAGCATAAGCACCATTATGGTCGTAGGTTATTCCACCATCTGTTGTTGAACCATGTACAAAGTTTATAAGACTGTCGTTACTTGTACCACCTGCCGTAATATTTAATGTGGAGTTTGCTGTACCTATTACGTCTATTCCAGTTGTAGTTGTGCTAAAAGTTTTCACGTTATTGTGATAAAGGTCTACTGAACCATCAGGTGTTGCAATAAGCATAGTTTCCGCATTGCCAAGTTTGGTTAAATTTACACCAGTATCAGTTTGAATATATACTCTACCATTATCAGCTCTTAATACACCATTTGTGCCATCACTAAATACTTTCATATCCACACCAGCACCAAGTTTTATTTCGTTACTATCGCCTAGAAAAACGTGTGAACCAAATGTAGCTGCTCCTGCCGCAGACATATCAAGTGTAAGGGCAGTTATAACACCACCACCATCATTGCCTTTAAATATAAGGTCTTTATCTTGAACCTCAGAACTTATTACAAAATCACTTGAAACATTTCTTAATCTACCAATAGATGTGCTATCATCATTAAAGAAAAAATTACCTCCATCAGCATCAAAAACAATTTCACCTGCTACATCTAATGTGAAATCACCACTAGATAAATCAATCTGTGTACCATCTATTGTAATGTTGTCTGCTACTAATGAACCACCAGTAATAGCACCAGTTGTTGTAATCGTACTAGAGCCATTATTAATAGAACCAAATCCACTCGTAATTGAACCTGCATTTAATGCACCAGTTGTAACTATACTTGAACTACCTGCAATAGGACTTAATACAGAAGCAATAGCAGTTCCATTAATTGTAATGGCATCAGCTTCTAATGTTCCATCTATATCTGCATTTCCAGAAATATCTAAAGAACCTGCATCAACCTCACCACTAAATGTACCTGTGGTTGTATCAATTTTAGTTGAAATTATATTTTCAGGTTTCTTCCCAATATAGGTCATTAAGAAATCTCCAAGTAACTCGTCACCACATCTACTGAACTAGCTGCACTTGATGTAATCATTACATGGTCTGCATTATTTAAAACTAACTTTTGGTCTCCACCTACAACAACTAAACTTGAACCTGCAGGTATAGGAGCATCCTTAACCAATCTTGCTACACCATTACCTGCTGCTCCAATACTTACATGAGCAGATACAGTTATTTGTGAAGTAGTTATATTTGCTAAACTTAATCCTATTATAGTAGTTTCTGTACTATTAGCAGGACAAGTATAAGCACTTGCAGGGGATGTACCTACTCCTGCCACTACTGATACTTTAAAATTATTTGCCATAATGTTTCCTTATTATTACTATATTATACTTTATAAACTAACCTAATGCAATAGCAAATGGTATAGGGTCTCCTATATTACCAACTACAGTATTAATAGAAGTGATTGCTGCCGTTCTTGTAGCTATTGACGTTGCCATAGTTGCAGATAAATCAGTAACAACTGTATTAATACTTGTAATAGCTGCGGTACGAGTTCCAATACTTGTTGCCATTGTGGCACTAAGATTAGTTATTACAGTATTTATACTTGTAACTGCATCTAAGTTAGTTTTAGTTAATGCACTTACATTAGCTATTGACGTTGCCATAGTTGCACTAAGATTAGTTATTACAGTATTAATAGATGTTACTGCGTCTAAATTAGTTTTTGTTAAGGCACTAACACCTGCAACAACTGTGTTAATACTTGTAATAGCTGCAGTATTTATGGCTATCGCAGTAGTTCTATTATTAATACTAGTAGCCATTGTTGCACTAAGGTCACCTACTACAGTATTAATTGAAGTAATAGCTGCAGTTCTGTTAGCAATAGATGTTGCCATAGTTGCAGAAAGATTAGTAACAACTGTATTAATAGATGTTACTGCATCTAGATTAGTCTTAGTTAATGCACTAACTCCTGCTACTACAGTATTTATACTTGTAACTGCATCTAGATTAGTTTTAGTTAATGCACTTACTGCAACTGCTAAACTATTAACAGAAGTTATTACTGTATTAATAGATGTTATTGCATCTAAGTTAGTCTTAGTTAATGCACTTACTGCTGCAACTTCTGTCACATTTGCAACACTTACACCTGCTTTAAATAATCTTGTTGCATTTGCACTTACTGCAAAAAAATTAGTTGCATTTAAATTATTTACAGAGGTATCACTAAATGTTAAAGTATCTGCAGTTAAATTAGTTACACTTATATTTGTTGCTCTTAATATACTTGTTTCTATTGTAGTTGCAGTTACAGTTCCTGCAGTTATCTTAGTTCCTACTGTAAGATTATTTAAAGTTACATCAGTAGCACTTACTGCCTTCATGTTAGTTGTGCCTACAATAACTACATCACCACCTATAGACACATCATTTTCTACTATAAGTGAAGAACCATTAAATGTTCCACCTACAAAGGCATTAGAAGAAACTGTAGTTGCAACACTTACACTTATTACCCTACCATATGTATCAATATTAAATCTACCTAAAGGTCCATAAGTAGCAGAAGTTATACCTGTAGTTGCAAGTGTTATTGTAGGATTACCTGCAACACCATTTGCATTACTAATTGATATAGGACTACTTCCTGTAAGAGTTCTACCTGCAAGAGTTCCTGAATCACCTACTACAATTCCTGTAAGACCTGATAAATCTGCAATATTATTTAATGCAGTTACATTTGCAGTTAAGGCTACACCACCTATTTGAAATGTACCACCTATGTTAACTTTATCTGTAGCTAGTTGTAATGGTGTTGAATTACCTGCTCCTGTTTCTACTGCAATTAATGTAGAAGATAAATCACTATTACTAGTATTTACCTGAAGTAAGTTTTTATAACTGTTTGCAATTTTTTGTCCTGTAAATGTACTCATACCATATTCCAATTATTGTCTTTGTTTTCCCAATTTTCTTCTAGTGACTCCCAATTAGATTGTATATCTGTTCTAGGGTCAGGTCTTGCATTTTGAATAAATATTTCTCTTCTATTATTAGGTGATTTATTTTGAGGATGATTCTTTAAATCATACGCACCATCATAATCAGTAGGGCATACCATTGCACCATAGCTAGTTTTTTTTAATTGATTTAATCTATATCTAAACCCACATATATCACATAGACCAAATACATTTCTACTGTTTGCCATTATATACTAATCTTTGGTTTAATTAATAAACTTACTCTTTCTCTATCCTCAGTCAAAGCTCTTGCAAGTCTTTCTTCATACTCTGTTTTAATCATTGCAATTCTATTCATATCAACATTAGGTCTTTTCATTGACATATAGTATGCAACTCCTGCAGTTAAGCAAGGCAAAAATCTTCTTGAAATGTCAGGAGTTTGTACTGCAGATTTATTTACATCCTGCATATATCTAATTAATTCTACTTTAATTTTATCTGTAGAATTTTCAGGCAAGGGCCATACATATATTTCAGGATTATCTCTTTCATGTCTTACTGCATATTGAGTAGACTTACCTGCTTGTCTTTTATTTGGTATCTTTAAATATTCTTGCATAGATATACGTTCTAATTGTATATCAGTATTATCTCTACTAATAACTGCTTCTAATACATCTATACTTGATGATGCTAAAGCATATGTAGTTACACTTGCAGAAACAGTAATGGTAGAAGTCTCTGCAGTCCATAGCATTATATCTCTATTTTGCCAATCAGATAGTAGTAAGTTAATTGACCTTCTTGCAGACCTTGGCTCAAGTCCAAGAGTAGGCTCACCACCTATCATTTCCATTGCTTCTTGGATAACTTCATCAATATCCATAGAAAAATTATATGTACCTGATGTACTCATTTCTTTTTAATCTTTCTTTTTTTTATCTTCTTAGTATTAGGTTTTTTAATTTGTTGTGATATACTGCTTCTACCTATAGCCATTACTTACCTCTTAACCAATCATACCATTTTCTCTTATGCTCTTCTGATTCCTTTTGTATGTTTTTGGCTTTTAGGTGGTGCTTTTTTGCTACCACTTTTTCCTGCCCATAATTTTTTATCTGCCCAATAAGCTGCTGACATCTTACCCTTTTGTATATTTTTTTTATGACGAGCTTTAAAACTCTTCCTAGCTTCTGGTGAATAATTATGACCCATTGATGAATCGCCATAATGTATAAGTTTGATTCTTTCACCTTCTTTAGCCAAGACCATACCTTTTTTACCCGGTCTGTCAGACCTTTTAGGTTTATTAAATCCTGCAAATTTTTTCCCACGATATTCTATACCTCCTGATGGTAATCTTTTTACTCCCGGATATTTGCTCATGCTATCCTCTTTTTAGTTTTTCTTCTTCTTCCTGAAGCAGTTACTGACCATTTAACTTTACTAGGTCCTGTTTTTTTCTTTGCTTCCTGTTTAGTTATTTTACTTGCAACTTTTTTTGGTCTACAGGCAGGATAAGGTCTAGACTTTTTATCTTTACCTGACCTTCCACATTTCTTACCTGTCTTAACATCTCGCCAATCTTCCTTAAACCATTTAGTTAAGCCACTGTTTTTAGGTTTAGCCATTATGCGTAAGTTCCACCACGTTTCTTATATGTACGTACAAGCCATGCATTTGCATATGCACTGGGATATGTTGAAAATTTTTTTTTAGCTTCTGCTTTTACTCTTGAATATAACGCAGGATTCTTTGGTTTAGGTGACTTACTTTTTGATTTTTTCTTTTTTGGTATTGCCATTATACTTATGTTCCTTATATGCTTGTTTAATTTCTTCCATAGTTCTCTTACAACCTATACAAATATTATTTACTAACTTACATATTTTTATACATGGTGTTATATTTTTCCTGTCCACTTACCTACACTCCAAGCTAATACTCCTGCAAAAAATATAATAAAAATAAAAGCTATACCATAACCTATATATTCCATTATTTCTGCCTGACGTTTTTCTGCCATCTTTTCTTGATAACGTCTAGACTTTCTTGCTTCTGCTTGGAACTCTTGCCAATCCTGCCATAATCCGGGTCTACCTAGATATATCATCATCTTCTTGAGTTCTTCTTCTTTTTCTTTTATCTGCTCAAGAGCCATAAATTCTTCTAAGTCTCCACCACCACCTTTAGCTTTTTGTTTTTTTGCTTTCTTTTCTATTTGTTCTTTTGAAAATACAAAATCAGATATTTGTTTAGCACAACCTGAAAGTTCTTTACCATTAGATACAAAACTTTTAATTACACTAAAAGCTGCATTTGCTGCTGCTAGTTCTGCTAACATTATCTTTTCCTTATTGGTTTGCAATATGCAGTTATTTTTAAATTAGGTCCTTCCCTTTGAGGTATTGTAGGTTGACTTGTTAATCTCTCTGCAAAGTATAGGCATCTATCTATATCTTGGAAAGTTTGTGTTTGGTCTACTACTCTTATTCCCATCATAAACACTAACACAAACTCTATCATGCTTTATTATGTTTCCTTCTTATTTGTTCTTTTCCTGCTTTGGCAAGTCTTGCTTGTTCTTTCTTCCCAGATACTTTGGCTCGTTGTTCAAGGACTGTAAGTATCTGTATCTTTCTCGCAAATGGTTTATTAATTCTTTTAACTTTTGCAATGGTGTTTTTAGCATCTGCAACTGTGGCGAATTTGATGCTAACAGTGTCTTTAGGATTTTCATCTGTGTATAATCGCCTGTCACTTCCTTTTGGTTTCTTTCCTGTTCCAACTTTAGGGTCTTTTTGCTTTGCCATAACCTTTTACCTGCCTTGCAGAAGTTGTGTTACCTTTATATTTCTCAGTCTTTTCAGGTTTGTCATATAAGCTTGAAATAAATCCACCACCAAACATAGGTTTAAATCCCATATTCATTTTAGCCTTTGCAGGAAGTTTATGTATTCCCGGACTTTCAGATTTAGGTGGCAATGGTTTAAGACCTACAGTTTTACCCGCAGACTTTTTAGTTATCCTTTTCATTAATGTAGGATATTCTTTTTTCATTTCTTTTCGTGCTTGTTTATTTGCTCCTTGTGCTATCTGACCTTTTTTTAAATTGTAAGCTTCATCAGGACCTCCACCAAAAATCTTTTCAACCATAGTTCTTTTTCTTGTAGGTTTTTTATTAGTCATGCCCATAATATTTTTATACATTGTAGCTTTTTCTTTAAACTTTTTATTTAAAGCATCTTTAGGTGACATAGGTTTACCTATAGTCTTATCCTTAGTTCCTTCTTTTAATTTTTTAACCTTTGCATAATTTTCAGGAGACATTCTACCTTTTGGATTTAAACCTCTCTTTTTTAAATTGTCATAAGTAAACTGAGCATCATAACTACTTGAACCTTTTATATTACTTCTACTTTTCTTTTTAACTTTAATAGGAGTTTTAACTTTAGGTAATTCTTTTTTAATTACTTTAGGTGTCTTAGGTGTTTTTATTTTAGGAGTAAAATCTTTTGATGGTTTAACTTTTTTAATTTCGTTAGCAGGAGCTTCTTTTGGTTTAAACTTAGGAAAATCATCTAAAGCATCTACAACTGCTTTTGGTCTTATTCCTTTAACATTTAAATTAGGAGTTCTAATATTAGATATTCTATTAGATTTAGGAGTTATGTTTTGAAACTTTCCATCTATTGTTTGTCCTCTATTTACATTACCAACATTTTTATTTTTTTTAACACCTTGTAAAACTTCTCCCTCAATAACTCTTTTAGTAAGATTAGTACCTGTATTTTTATTTTTATCTGTAACTCTAGTTGGTAAGTTTTGTCCTCTACCTGTTCTAGGATTTTTCATTATATTACTAATGTCAATTTTTTTAATTTTTTTAGGAGTAACATTAGTAGGAGTCTTAACAATCTTTTTATCTTTTTTGATATTCTTTTTTAAACTATCAGGTAAAAACTTTTCATATTGTTTTTTAGTATTAGGATTCTTTTTAATAAAACTTGAAATACCATCTATAATTCTTTTACCTAACATACCTTTAAATTTTAAACCTTGTTTAAATAATCTAGGAATGTCTGAACCTTTTATATTATTTATATCAACATCTAACTTATCTTTAATAATTTTTGTAAGACTACTAGAAGTAGGATTTTTTAAACTTAAAGTCTTTGTATTTTTTTTAATAACGTCACCCATTATTTTTTTCCTTTTTTATTAATCATTGCTTTACCAAAGCCACGCATTGCTTTACCACAACCTTTTATAGTTTTACCTTTGGTTCCACTTTTAAAACCCATAAGAGGTCCTAGTGTGTCGACAGCATACTTACCTACATCATAAACTTCATATGCTCCTAAACCTCCCATAGCAGTCTTTATAGGACTTTTCTTTACATAGTCTCTTACTTTATTACCTATAGTTTTTTTACCTGTACCTGATTTATATTTAACTATACCACCAGTCTTCATACCTTTACTAATACTTCTAACTTGAAATTTATCTTTTAAAGCTTGAAGTTCTGCTTCTCCTACACCATATTGTTTAAACTTACCTGCACCTGACTTTATAGTTGCAGTTAAATCTCTTGCAGTAATACCCATTATATCTGCTAATTGTGAAGAAGTATACTGAGGTTCAAATCTTTGTAAAACATATTCTAGTCTTTGACTATCATCCATTTCATTTTCAAAATATTCCCTAAATGCTTTTTTATCTGCAGGAGTTTTAGGTGTTGCACCTTTAGGAACAAGAGGAGCATCCCTACTTCCTATGCCTTCTACAATATACTTATTACTTGGTACAACTTTTGTTTTACCTTCTTTTGTTTTAAATTTAATAAATTTTTGTGCATTTACAATAGTACTTAATTTGTTTTCTTTTAAAAGTTTTTCGCCTTCAGGTGTAAGTTTTTGTACTCTTACTCCACCTGTAGAAGTACCTCCACCATATTTATCTGCCATCATTTCTTTTAACTGAGCATTTTTTAATTTATTTAATTCATTAGCTCTTTTACCTGTAAATTGTTTTTTTTCTTCTTTAGACATTCCTTTTTGTAAATCAGATAAATCTTTTTTCTTAGCTTTAACCTGTCTTGTTACAGGTATATTTTTCTTACCACCAAAATTAAAAGTTTTCTTTCCTGCATCCATAGCTGCCTGTCTTGCTTCTCCCATTGTAGCAAACTGACCTTTTCTTACTTTTTTACTTCCAACCTTTACATCTTTAATAAAATCTTTCATGTCTTTTATAATTTTAGTTGCTTCACTAATATTATTAGTTTCAGATAATTTTCTATTTAAAATATTATACTTAGGTCTTCCTGTATTTCCTGCTTCTTTTAACTCATCATTTAATTTCTTTTTTGTTTCTAAAATTTTTTTACCTTGTTGTTTGGTAATATTTTTAGAAGTAGCTTTAACTTTTTGTTCTGCTAACTTTTTTAAAAATACTGACTTCACTACAATCCTCCCTGTATTATTGTGTTATCCCCTCCTGCAGGACTTGCAGGTGCTTCCATGTCATCTCTTCTAGTTCTTCTTGACTGATTCCGAAGAGCAGTTACAGAATCTTTGTATCTTGTTTCATATACACCTATTGCTTCATAGTTTTTCATAAACAATAAAGCTTCTATCATAGATGCATTATATAATGCATTATAACAAAAATCTGAAAAGTAATTAGTAGGAGTTGCAGATGCAAGTGTAACAGGTCTTGATATGTGTGCAACAATACCATCTACAGTTGATACTGCAGTAGGTGCAATAAGTATAGTTGTGTTATCTCGTCTTGCATAATACTCAGGTGTTCCTGTACTTGCACTTACTGACCAATAGTCATTAATAAATTCATCTGTTCTTTGTACTAAATTTATCTTTGTTCCTGCATTGTTTATATTTACATTCTTTACTATTCTTGTTCCTGCAGGGAGATTAATTATATTCTTACCACTTGATATTGCTACAGATGTATATGTAACTAAACCATAGTCATCTAAGTCTGTAGTCAATCTTAACTCTGCCTTATTAACCATTCTAGGTATAGCAGTCTCAAAGTCAGAGTTATCATTCTCTGTACTTTCTATTAAGTCATTTACTAGGTAAGTATAATTAGCCATAGAAAACTGTCACAGTACTTGCTGAAGTAGGTGCAGAAACTTTAACTGGTCCTATCATTCTTACACCATTATCAGGTATATATATGTCTCCTGCATCTACATTAGTAGTTCCAACAAATTTTATATTACTTCCTGAAGTGCTTCCATTTTCATCTGTCTGACTTCCTGTAATAAGAAATGTTCCTACTCCACTATAACAAATAGTTCTGACTCTTGTATCTGCAACAGTCACACTTGAGAGAGTATCAAGTACTGCTCCACTTCCTGTAACCATTCCTGTTCTTATATTCGTTGTCATTTAATTCTCCTTGATATATTTATTATACAAAAAAATAGGGAAGGATGCAAAATATATCCCTCCCTTTTTTTCTAAATTAATAACTTAAAGCTATCTATTAGGATGAACCTGAAGCTCCATAGTAACTTCTCCAGTCAGAAAATCCAAAGCTATATCTTTCTCTAGCTTTAAATCTTACATTGCCTGTATCAAAGTCTGGCTCCATTTTAGTCTGCAGTGGTGAACGTACAAACATCTTAGCTCCATTAGGACAATCAGTCTTTAAGAACCATGCATTAGTATCGGTAAATCTTCTATTTACAAAGAATCCACCCGGAACCATGCCCTGATTTCTGATTGAGTTAATGTCGTTAACATTTGTTGCACCATTTGCAGCAGTAGTTGGATTAACCCCAATAGTAGTTGACATAGTACTGTTCAGAATTTGGTCTGCAGTAAATGCCAAGTCTGAAGGTATATGCAATGATTGAGTCTGAAGACCTATCAATATACCTCTATCATCTTTTGCTTTAGATATAGTAATCAATGAAGACTCTAGTGAAGCTTCTGACAAGTCAGTTGCACCTAAAGTATTTGATTGACTTCCATCACCTATAGTTGGATGTGATGCAGAAAATAATTGCTGACCATCTCCACCTGCGAAAGCTGAATTGAAACCATTATTAAATACGTCTGCAGCCTTAACTTGCTTAGTATTAGCCATTGCTCTTGCTAATCCTTTTGCTCTTAATTTTGCAAATGTATCATAAAGGTTATCTTCCATTGCTTCTTCAGTAATTGCAAAAGCCAGTGCAACTGTCTCATGCGTATACCTTGAAGTGAAAGACTCTTGAGCATCATCAAAGGAAACTGCAGCACCTTCTGCTTTAATAGGTGCAGTGCCAAATCCTGTAAATAATACTTCTTCTTCAAATGCTCTATCTGAGTTTTCAGTCTCAAACAAAGGCTTATGCTCATCAGATACTTCTCCATACTCCATGCCAAAAACTGCATTAAGTCCGGGAAGAAGTTCTTTTGAGATACTTGCTCTATTTATAGCCATAGTTTAATCTCCCCTTATCCGTTTAGTAAATATGCAGTTATAGTAGTAGGCACAGAAACAATCGTAGTAAAAAAGTTATCTGTATGTTGTACTAATCTTGCATTTAATTTTAAAAATGCTCTTTCAGTACCAACAGCAACTTGGTTACCCGGTTCGTTTACAGAATCCAATGCACGTACCATTGCAATGCCTGAAGTTCTAGTTGAAGCATCTATACTATGTCCAGATTTACCTGTAAATGTAGACCCTGCTCCTAAAACCACTCCAAAGTTCTGCGAACCAAACAAGTCTCCTGCAGTAACAGACGCATCTGCCTGTACTTCAAAAACTTGATTGGGGTCATCACACACTATTCCAAATGCATCAGTAGTTGATGTACCTGAAGGAAAGTATGATTTAAATTTTTGTTCGCCATTCTCAACATATCTGCAACCCATGAATACACCCTGCACGACTTCATTAGTGTCAGTAACAGTCTGCAAATTACCTGCATTTATTCTTACTAAATCGCCAGTAAAAATATTTGCTGCGTAACCTGAAGCTATAGGATATTCATTAGTTCCAATCGCATTGGGGTTCATACCACGTTTACGAGATGGTGAGAAGCCAAACGGTGCTGCGCTTGTAGTCATTCGTTTTTCTCCCTTAAATTAAAATTAACTACTAAGACAACAATACTAGATTAATCTTGAAATCTAGGAGTCTTGCCTTTCGTAACTTGACTTTTACTATTATTTCTAATAGGCATACGAGAATTATTCCCATTCATTAATTGTTGATTAACTGCATCAACCATTTCTGAACTTTGATTCTCATAATACTTTTGTCGATTCTCTGCTTTTTGTAATGGCATTTTTGCTAATGCTAAGTCTCCACGACAGACTGCACCAGTATACCGACCTTCATCTCTCACGAAAGATGTATGCTGAATTTCAGGAACTTCATTAACAGCTACAAATTGCCAACCTTCTTGTATACGTTTGCCAACATTTGTATAATCGTCTTTACCACGAAGATTTATACGAATCCACCGAAGAGCCATGCCCTCGTTTCTAAAGCGATTATGAACAGCTTCAGGTATATCGAGCATATTAGGCTCTCTAAATTCCATGTCCTGTTCTCTGTTATTGAGGTCACGACTTTCAATATTACGTGATTTAGCCATTGTACTTGTTCGTGTCATTTTAATTTCCCCACACTATTTATTGTAAACTGTAGTATAATCACCTTCAGATTTTTCAACCTTCAGCTTTTCTGCAGCATATTGTTCAAGAGGTATTCCCCATTTTTCAGCAAGTCTCATATCTTCTTTTGATAATTTAACTTTCTTACCTTTAGACGAGGATGAAGGAGTGCGTGATGCTCCTCCGACTACTTGAGCAGGAGATGTCGTTTCCTGCTGACGATTGTCAACTTCAAACCTTTCGGGATATTGTTGACGAAGCCTGTTATTTATTTCATTATAAAAATCTTCTTCAGAAGGGTCATAACCCTCTCCTTTTAATGTTTGGTCTATCTCTAATGCTAACGTAGTCATTATCTGGTCTTTACCAAACCAAGGATTTTTACCTGCCCAATCCAATGCAAGTTTATCATACTTAACACTTGGTTGAGGTTGTGCAGTAGGCTTAACTGTTTCTTTTACTTCAGGAACTATAGGCTTTTGAGAATCATACTGTTGCTTTGCAATCTTTAATGCACTAGCATCATTCTGAGCATTACTTAAATTTTCCTGTGCATTTACAATCAAAGCAGAGTCACCTGACTCTATTGCCTGTTTGTAAACATCCTTTGCCATTTCAATACGACTTTTAATTTGCTCTTCAGTCGTTTCAAAATTTTTAGTAAAAGAAGTTTCTGCATCTTTTTGCTGAGACTTTAACTTTTCTTCTAGCTCTGCCTGTCTTGAAATAAGTTGGTCAATTTGTTCCTCTCGTTCTTTTTTCTGACGAACTAATTGCCTTATTCTTTTTTCTGCTCCTGAAGAATTTGCTTCAGGTTTCTTTTCAGGTATAACTTCTTCTGTTTCAGGTTTTGTTTGAACTTCAGGTTGTTGTGGTTTTTCTTCTACAACTTCTTCCTGACCTTCTATTTCAAACTCTACTTTGTCTTCTTCTTTGTTTTGCGATTGTGAAGTATCAATCGTAGACCACTCATTATCGGGTGTCATGTATTTCTCCATAGTTTGCGAAACTAAGTTTACGCATATTTTTTATTATATATTAATTTAAAGTTGTTTGCAAGTGCAAGTACTAAATTAATTTGTTAAGTTATATGTAGGGTCTAAATCTTTAGGGTTATCTACTACCATAGAAATTTGGTCATCATATAACAAAATTAGTTTTACTCCCTTATAAAAAAACTTTTGACCTGAATGTTTACCATAACATACATAGTCTCCTTCTCTACACCAAGGACCATTAGGAAACTTATCTTGGTCTATATAGGCATCTGCACCTACAACCAAAACTTTACCTACTGTAGTTAAGTAAGATATATCATTCTGTACGGAGTCAGGTAAGTATAAACCACCTTTTGTTTTTTCTTTTACGGATATAGGTCTTACAAGAATATGAAATCCCGGAATATGAGGTAATACTGCAGGGTCTTCTGCGTGTTCCTCAGTTATCCATTTGTCATTCTTAGTAGCTCCACCCATACTTGGTTGTTGCATTAGTCATCCTCTTCATCTAATATTTTTTTAGTTAAGTTTCTAATCTCTGCCTTTGCCCATTCAATACCTGCAATGCGACCTACGCAGTTCATATATGTATGATAATCGGAAGCTGACCCGTTTGCAAGAGAATTTTTTATTATTTGAATTTCTTTTTCTAAGGTCTTGCTAATTTCATCTGATAGCATTTTGTCCTTTACGTATCTCCTTAACATGGAGATGCCAAAAATAATTTCCTATATTACATATTGTACTAGATATTTTTAGATATGTCAAGGCTTTTAATGTCATTTAACACCCTTTTCTTTTTTAGCATCTTGTAACATTTTAATTAATACATCAGAAGTTTTCATACTTTCTGCACTCTGAATATTATCACCCTGCTTTATCATTTCAACAAGCATCTTTACTGCGTTCATTGCCTGTTGAGTATTTCTATCTTTATCTTTTTCTTCTGCTTTAAGTAAACCTTCTGCTCCTATCTTATATGCATCAAGAGCAATCTTTTGTTCTTTTAGGTCAAGGTCTCTATTCTTTAATGCACCCTCAGAAGCTTCTTTTGCAAGTTGTGCTTGTATTTTTTCTTTTTCAATATTAAGTCTTTGACCTTCTATCTGAACCATTTGTTGTTCAGGACTACCTCCTTGTTGAGCCTGTGCCTGATTTGCCATCATTACTTGTTGGGCAGCCTTTGCCATTATCTGCTCTACAACTTTAGGGTCTTGTATACTAGGGTCTCCCTGTGGCATCTGTGCCATCATTGACCTTGTAACTCCATTGACCTGCTCCTCATACTTCATTACAATATGCTCTTGAATATTTGCCTGAAGTATTGGACTTACTCTTTGCATAAGAGGATTACCACCATTAGCAGGGTCTTGTAAAAACATACTCTTTATTTGAATATGTGCATCATGGTTCTGTCCTGTAAATGCCTTAATAGGTAAACCCTTAGTTGCTGCTTCAATATCTGTAACAGGGTCAAGTGGCATTGGTTTAGGTTTCTCTGGTAATATGTTTTCTAGATTAGGAATATTTGCTGCCTGAAGAACAGTTCTATTTAACTCTTCCATATTAAACATACCCGGAGGTGCGTTCTGTGCCAACTGCATTGCCATGTTTGTCATCATTAGTCTATGTGCAGATGATGGAATGTTAGGGTCACTTACAGGAATAATGTCAATCTTATTATCAAAATCCATTCTAAATATTTCTGAAGATTCACCCGGTACATCATACGGATACCTTTGAGGTAAACTTTCAGAATCTATTCGTGCAAGTACCTTAAACTCTTCTCTTTGTGCCTTATGTAGTCTCTTATGTATTGCAGAAAAGAATTTACTTGAAGCTTCTAGCAATGCCATAGTTGTACCTACAGGACCATAATTAGAGCCTTCACTTATTATCTGCTCTGTAGTATCTGCAAACTTCTGACCTGCACCTGCAACAAACTGCATCATGTTAAATAAAGTTTGAGAAGGTTCTTTATATGGAAACATTACAATAGATTTATTTAAATCCATACCTGTGGCTTCTACTTCCTTAAACTCTCCCGGTGCAATAGGGTCATTATCTCCTACTACCTTTACACCTTTAGCTTTAAATCCACCCTGTAAGTTTGCAAACTGACCTGCATCAATTAAACTTCTCATTGCTGCAGTTGCAGACATTGTAAGATTACCTAAGAAATGTATAAGACCTAATCCATAAAAACCAAATCCCGGTACAAATCTGTAATGAGTAAAAAACATTTTCTTTTGTTTTGTTTTATCGTCTTCATTCCAGTTTCTTCTAATAGATAATACCTTCTGTGACTGTTCTTCTATAGTTACAATATAAGGACAGGCAGTATCATAGTCTTCTATTTCTAGATAACAGTGTTGTTCTAGTAGTGTATATTGAGGGTCACTCTCAGTAGAAGGACTTAATCCTAATACTGTATCCATTTTTTCTGCCATTGCAGATTGCTTTGGTAATTCAGGGTCTGGTAAATCTATGTCTGCATACATACCTGCATTTATTTGTCTTGCAAGTTCTATAGGACTTCTATAAAGAATATGAGTATACCTATCTGCCCTTCTTAAATCAGTTGCATAGTAGGATACATAAAATTGGTCAATAGGAACAAACTCACTAACAGGTCTATCTAGTGAATCGTCATAGTATATCTTTTTAATTGCAGACCCTAGTAGTGGCAAGTGAAACAACATTCTTTCTGTTTCATCAAAAAACTCAGGCATTTGTTCTGATACCTGATAGTTCATAAAGTTCTGAACTCTATTTGCCTGTTTCTGTCTAGACTCTGTAATGTCTCCTAGTATCTGTACTTTAACTGGTCCTTTTGAAGGAAACAATTCTCCACTTGCTTTACTCTGAAACTTAACTGCTGATTCAATAAGTAACGGATGTACTGCAGTCGCTGCACCCTCAAAAGGTTCTGTAGTGTCTTCAAGCTTTAAACCAAGTAAGTCAAACCCTCTCTCAAACATTGACTCCCATTCTGACCTAGAAGATTTATCTGCATCATACTTTTCTATTACAGTTGTGGCAATGTCCTGTAAGTCTTCCTCATCCATTTGTTCTGCAAGGTTTTCATAAAAAGTTGCTGCTACCTCTGCTTCTTCAGGGTCAAAGTCTAGTTGACCAAACTCTACTTCTAACTCACCTGTTTCAGGGTCAAGCTCAAAGTTTACATTATCTGACCTATTTTCTTTTTCTAGGTCTAGCTTTATTATGTTGTTTTTCGCCTTCTCTTCGCTTGGGTTCTTCTCTACTGCCATGCTCTTCCCTCATTAATCTTTTTTTAAATTTTAAAAATTCAATATCAACTGGTCTTGCATTACCTATCTTTACAGGTAACTTGTCACACTTACAAGAACTACTGTATTTTTTTGCACTACATTGTAAACAGTATGTAACAGGACTATATCTGAATATCTCCATTATACTGTTATACTCTCCAATATGCAACTCTTTTGTCTCGTTTGCTTCCTTCATCTTCCCATGAAGGGTCTTCAGGATGTGTTAAGTTCCAGCTATCCTTCATGTAGTGTACTGCCATACTTAGACAGTCTACTTGGTCATCATGTGAGCCATTAGGAAAAGACATACACTCTGAAAATAAATCATCTGCCCATATTTTATTTTTAGGCAACCATACTCTACCTGCTTCCATCATGGGTGTAGATGCATACACTCTGGCAACTTTATCCTTGTCAGGTAGATAGTCTAATACAGGCAGTCCTGCTCTACGCATATCCTGTATGAGTGACTGACCTGAAGCCTTCTTTTCTATAATACATACATCAGGTCTAAAATCTCTATATAAATCTTGGGCAATACGTCTAAGTTCAGGATACTCATATCTACCTCTGGTATTACCCAGCAGTATTAAGTGAGACGAGTGACCTTCATCATCATCATAGTCATGGAATATTCCCCATGTCTGTATTACACTAAAGTCTGCAGTCCTACTTGTACTAAATGCAGTGTCATATGTCTGTATTATAAACTGACACTCAGGAGGGTCTTCATACTCCCACCACTGTATATACTTCTTTTTAATAATACCACCATCATCAGGTGAAGGGTCTTGCATATATAATGAGTTCCAATACCTTGCACCATTACTTGCTCGTATCTCCTGCTCATCTATTCGTAGTATCTCGTCAGACTTCCACTCAGGAAAGTATGAACCACCTACAGGTAAGTCTAGTAACTCTGCTGCTTCCTCATTTAACCATGCAGGAATACTAATTACTTCCCACGGATACGTATTCTGCTCTGCAGTCTTTTCTTGTTTTAGTAACCAACCACATAAGTCATCATAGTGATACCTTGTATTAATAATAATAATTGACCCATTAGGCATAAGTCTAGTTCGTAAACCTGCAGGATACCATTCCTTAATATATTTTCTACCTGTCTGACTAAATGAATCTTCCTCTGACATTACGTCATCAAGTAGGGCAATGTTTGCACCCCTACCTGCAACCTGACTTCTTACACCTGCTGCGTAGTATGAACCATTTTTATTTGTCTTCCATTTACCTGCTGCCTTAACATCACTACGTAGTGCCACACCCTTAAATATTCTTTGAAACTTTTCTGTGTTAACTATATCTCTTACAGTTCTACCAAAGTCAGAAGCAAGTTGGTCACTATGAGACACTGACATTATCTCATGGTTAGCAAAAATACCTATATACCATGCAGGAAATAGTTTACTACATATTAAAGACTTGGAAGAACGAGGTGGTAGGAATACCATAAGTCTTTTTATATCACCATCTACCACACCCTGTAGTTTTCTACATAGTAGTCTTATATGACTACCCATTTTAAAATCAGATACAAGTGTAGGAGCAAATACTTTTACAAAAGTAAGGAAGTCTTCTTTAGCTCTTAGGTTAGTATATGTATCTAAATTAATTTTAAAGTCTAAATAGTTTTCTAAATTAACTGTAGTTTCCATTATGTGTTTATTTTACTACCTTCTTTTTCCATATCCAAACACTTATATGCTTTTGGAAAATATTGTGGTGCATGAATAGGCATTTCTTGTTGAATCTCATAGGCTCTTGCTAAACATTTGTCATGTGTATTATGTGGACTATATAAATCCTGTAAAGTTACACATTGATTAGGGGTAGATATTAGACAGGCTAATACAAATAGTTCGTACATTCTTATTCCTTTATATTTAATTACAAAATAATTATAGCACTATTGCATAAAATAAAAAAGTATGTTATTTTATTATTTAGACACCGGGGGTAAATAGTATACCCCATTCCTATTGTAACTATATGTTACTTTATTCTCAAAACAATAAATATTTATATTGACTTAATAGAGCGGCAGCTTGTTAGGCATGGTTAGTCCTATGAAATTTTAAAAATATTTGGGGGTAGGGTATATATATATATAATACTAGACAGATTCTTTGGTAGGGGTTAGACTATTTAGTCAATATTCTGACACTATATTATAAAAAATAAAAAAAATTGCTTGGGTTAGTTCATGTAACCTATATAAACTGTAGGGTTTGTTCAATTCTATTTAGATTTATTTGATTATCATTAATTCTATTTAGTTTTAATATCCTATGTTTCTATTTTGTAGGTTATATCCTATCCCATAATTATTTAATCTATATATATTTCAATAGGTTATTTAGTTTGGGTTAGTTCATGTAACCTATACAAATTAGAAGTTATGATTAATCTATCTATCTTTAAATGATTAAATAATATTAAAAGATTTAATGATAAAAGTTATATACAATCTTATCTATATCAAATTAATAAGTTAGTCATTTAGATAGCTAGGTTAGTTCATGTAACCTATATAAATTGAAGGGAAACAATAATGAGAAAGTATAAAGAAAAGCTTATAAGAAATTTATTTATGAAATTAATAAATGAATTAATGTTTTTAGATGTTTTAGAATTTAAAACTCAAGATTTACAATCACTACTAAGAGTTAGACAATCTATATTAGATAAAATAAAAGACAAATAAACCTTATTAGATAGGGTTTCCCCTTCCTATCTAATGAAGTATATTTGTTAGGTTAGTTCATGTAACCTATATAAGATATACTATAACAAGCAAAACTTTAAACATGAAAGGAAAAGATATTGCTTAAAAACTCTTACAATCCTAAAGGATTTAAAACTTATACTATCTCTCATAATAATGGTAGCGACAATGCACCAACATTAACGAGTGTAACTTTTAGAAACTCTAATCAAAACTTAATAGATGGCAAGTGGTGTACTACTGAAAACTTTATTGAGTCATTAGCTACTAAGCTTAATGTAGATGTTAGTTCAATTAAGTTAGTGAATTAAGTTATCTATATAATTTAATTTGCAAAATAAATTATAAAGGGAAGCAAATTAATGCTTCCTTTTTTTATTCATAGTATTATAAAAACATTAGGTGGAGAAAAGCAAAGCCATACTATGGTCGAAGTAGCATATAAAATATGTGAAAAGAACCCATGTACCACCTAATGTTCTTTTAGTACTATGATAAATATTTTATGAAAGGATAAACAATGATTACAACTAAGAATATTATTTTAGTATATCATTTAGCTAATCCAAGTGAAATAAAACATGGATTAACTTGGTATGTAAATGCTCATACTGATTGCAAAAATATTGCATTAGAATTGGATTTACCTATTCATATTGTTATTGGTGTAACAAGTGCATTATCACCAAACAATAAATGGGAACGTAATATTATAAATGCTAAAGATTTATGCAAAGCATTTATTGATGGTCAAGATATGGATAGTATCAAAGTTAGTACATACCATAAAATGAAACAGAAGGCATGGCATATACTTAAAACAATGCCTACCTATGATGAAACAATTACAATACTAAATGGCAAAAAGATTGTTTCATTCTTTAGAAATATAAGTGGTGATGAAACAGACATTACTATTGATGGTCATGCTAGGAATATCTATTACAATGATAGGCAAGGATTGACTACACCAAATACAAATATTAGAAAGCTTGAATACTTAGATATTCAAAAGGCATATCAAAGAGCATCTAAGAAACTAGGTATCAAGGCATATGAATTACAAGCAATAACTTGGTTAGCATGGAGAAGGATACATGAAATCACATAGAGAATTTATTAATGAAATATCTATTAATAGATTAGTACCTTATTTCTTAATGAGCAGTTACTTATATTATCAACATGACAAGTCAGTATTTGAAGATGAAGATTTTGACTACTTATGTAAAAGATTATTAGATAACTTTGATAATATAACTCATGTTCATAAGCATTTAATAAGTAAGGAAGACTTAGAAAGTGGTAGTGGATATGCCACACAATACACACCAATGATACAGTATAGTGCTTTAGATTGGTATGAAGATATGAAAGGAAAAGACAATGCAAAAAGTTAGAGTATATTGGAATCTGCATAGTAAAATATGGAGTGTTCAAGATTGCAAGAGTGGTTTAGTTATTGACCATGTAAAACATCTAAGCTTAGAACAAGCAAAGTTTATTGTCAGAAAAGGTGGGCAGAAAAGAGTAAGAACAGAAGGCAAGAAAAATGTCCATGCCTTTGCAGTAGGTTATATTTCAAATGAGCAGGATAGTGATAACTCTCCATACTATTGGAGAATTACTTACAATCCTTACAAGGATGACTTCTTTAGAATGGCAGGAATAAAAGAAGGATATATAGATAAGACTGACCACCTCACCTTTCTAGGTAGTGGGGAAGTAAGAAAAGATTTTGTAGGAAATATTTATATGGAATCTTTACACCATGAAAATGGTATAGCACCTAGAGTATATGTTTAACAGAAAGGAAAACAAATGAACTACTATTTAACAAGCAGATTAGGAGCAGTTACATTACTAATTGTTTCTACTTGTGGATTGCTAATATCTATTGATACTTTAATTCATATGAGTGGAGTGATACCAACTATAATTTATACATCAAGTTTATTATGTTTACTTGGTGCAACATACTTACTAGTAAAGGAGAATAAGTAATGACTAAAGGACAAGTAGTTAAAAAGATAAAGAAGTATCTAGAATTAGATACAACTAAGAATACTAATGAAGATGCAAGAAGATATGCAGAACAATTACTTGAATGGATTAACATATGGGAGAAAAGATAATGGGATTCATATACAACTTTGAGACTGATAATTTACCTGAAAATGTAATTTGTGCGAATGATAATTACTACCTAGAGTATGATGTTAACAATGATATATATACTATCTATGACCAAGATGGGAATATAAAATGGGAGTATGAGTATGATGGAGAAAGGAGCAGACAATACATAGTAACTAAAGCTAAGAAAGAAATGCAGAAATTGGAGTATGAAGAAATAGAACTCCAAGCTATCGCAGAAACAAGGGCAGGTATATAATGTATTTTGAATATATGACTGTCGCAACATTTTGGATGGGAATTATATATATAATTTTTATCTAGGGTTAGTTCATGTAACCTATATAAGATATAACTAAAAGGAAAAAATAATGAAGACATATTTTATTGATGCTAAGAATGAACTCATAGTTGAGACTGATGTTAAAGGTTATGAGCATAAGAAAGAATTAATTAAATGTAATTACTTGGAACTATATCCATACCAAGTAAAAGGCAATGACATATGGACAGATGAGGAAGCTAATCTACAGAATTATAATTACTTCTTTCAACTAGATGATGTTATCGTTAGTGGTAATGCACTCATCATGTCATGTGATGAAGAAGGAGAATCAATACCACCTAAGAACTTAACTCTTGAAGAACTTAAAAAGAGAGTTACCTTTATGGGCAAGAGATACATTGACCATGATAAATTATATAATAACTTTACAGTAGAGGAGTGGAAGTAATGCTACATTGGAAAACTAAGGAAGAAATGGGAGATGGTTTTATGTTTAATAAATCTGACCATTCAGATACACAATACAATTCTTTACAAGCAGTATCTCCCCACGAAAATAATATTATGAGAACTAAGTATCTTGTTAGAGATTGGTGGACTACTAAACAATTAAAAGAACTAAGAGATTTTATAAATGAAACTTTAATGGAAAGGAGATAAGACATGAAGATACATAGAATAGTACAAATGCTAGGAGCAACTACAACTAGTGGCAAACTAGCAGATGATATGTATGACTTAAACTATAAGACATACTATTCAGAAGCAGATGGTAGAGATATACCTATATCACATATGGATTTCCAACATCTTATAAGAGCATTTGTAAAGATGTGTGATAGTGGTATGATTATTAATGCCTTGTCTAAGAAGGATGAATTGTTACATAAACAAGAAGATAACTTACTATATCTAACAAGCAAGATTGAAAGGATGAAAGGTATTATTGAAGAGAAAGATGAGATGATAGATAAGTTAAGTAAGTCAGAACTTAGATGGAAGAAGGCATACTATGATTCTGTACATACTAATGGACACTACTATACATTTACTGAAGTACCTCAAGATGAGGAAGGTAAAGAGTTTGTAAAGAACTGTAAGAAATATCTTAACAAAGATTCATACAAAATAAGAGTGAAAGGACAACACCTAAAGAAAGAATTGTATGGACAAGGTAAGGCATATCATGGTGCAAACATGGAAGACTCTACACATATGAGAGTTTATATTGACACAAAAAAAGGAGATGAATAATGACTATAACACCTAGACTAGATGAGAAGATGGAAGTAATTACATTCATTGAAACTAAGATGAGAGAAGGCAAAGCCAATCCAAAGATTAGAGGTTGGGCAATGTCAACTATACTTAAACAAGTAGAGGAAACATATGGAGAACATCATGTACCTCTTGCAAGAGATTACTTTATTAGGTATCACAGAAAGGATAAGAAATAATATGACAATCTTAGACACAGTAAAGATTAAGAATATGCTTGATGATTTAGTAAATGCTAATGCATTAAACTTAAAAGAGTTTAAGTTTCGTATTGAGAAGTTAGGTTATCTAATACACAAATTAGAGTTACAAACTTCTTCAGTACATAATGATGCAACACTAATTGTTAAGGATATAAATAATAATTATTATACAATAGGAGTTTAGTATATGACACAGATATATAAGGATGATTACGTTAGAGTTGACAAGGATGGAAACCTAGTAGAAAGTTTTAATGTAGTCTATCATGTATCCTCAATAGATAAAGAGGAGATTAGTAATGCTAAGAAATACAATGAAAGATTTGTAAGAATGGTAGACTTACCTAAGAAGATACAAGCTAAGTATCTTAAACACTTTAAATTTATGGGAGTATAAATAATGACTAGACAATATAAAAGAAAAACACCAAACATAACACACAATGGTATAATAAACGTGTGGGATTATGTTTCATTTGAAGAATATCCAAATGAGTATGGTAAAAGAATTTATCTAGATATACAAGCACTAGTAGATGCATCTGAATACGAACTACAAAGTAATAAAAAGTATAAAAACTTTGAGGTTGAGTCTCATGGTGTAACAAGATGGGAGCAATAATATGGATGTACTAAGTTTATTTGATGGTTGTAGTGTAGGGCAGGAAGCATTGAGAAGATTAGGTATTACCTTTGATGGTAAAGAAAGTACCTACTATGCATCTGAAATATGTCCTCATGCAATCAAGGTTACTCAAGCAAACTTTCCTAACACTAGACAACTAGGAGATGTTACAGACTTAGATGAGTTTGAAATATCTTGTTGGGGAATTGACTTGTTGATAGGTGGTTCACCTTGTCAAGGCTTTTCATTTGCAGGTGGGCAGTTAGCATTTGATGATGAACGTAGCAAGTTATTCTTTGAGTATATAAGAATAAAGAATCAAGTTAAGCCTAAGTATTTCTTACTTGAGAATGTAAAGATGAAGAAGGAATACCAAGATGTTATTACAGAATACATGGGAGTTGAACCTATTGAGATAAACTCTAGCTTGTTTTCTGCACAGAATCGTAGACGTTTATATTGGACAAACATTCCTATTGATATGAATATGGTAGATAAAGGTTTAGTCTTAAAAGATATACTACAGACAGACCATAATGAACCACCTGTTCCTATCAATGAACGCAATGCTAGGCATCATAGGAGTGTGAATCAAAAGTCTCTGTGTACTACTGCAACCATGTATAAAGGTGCAGGTAATAATGGCATGACACTTGTTGATAGACTGATACCTGTAGGAGAAGCAGAAGAGTATGCACACTACAATTACAGAGCAACCAAACAAGTATATCATATGAATGGTAAAGCACCTACCCTACTAACTATGCAAGGTGGCAATAGAGAACCAAAGGTTGCAACCTATTCTGCAAAAGGTGGCAGGATTGTTAACAGAAGACTAGATGAGAATGGTATAAGAAAAGATAATCAATTAGAGTTACCTTAT
>Ga0070747_1000334_pt1 | contig 24045 bp, 7 predicted proteins | sample VirMetDEL_Mar_31_FD_77321 | JGI IMG/M metagenome (GOLD analysis project Ga0070747, IMG submission 77321) | Aqueous microbial communities from the Delaware River and Bay under freshwater to marine salinity gradient to study organic matter... | ecosystem: Environmental > Aquatic > Marine > Coastal ... | reverse complement strand
TTATGATGATAGTGCAGGAAGTGGAGTGTATAAATATCCAGAAAACGAAATAGATCCTATTGAAAAAGCTCCTTTAGGAGAGTATTTACATTTCTTAAGAATTTTTCAAACAGGACAACTTCCAATAGTTGGAACTACTCTTGATGTTGATTCAGTTCACCTAGATGCTGGAGCTAATAACATAGAACTTTTAACTCACGATCAATTAGCTAATAGAGTGAACAGTCAAGTTTGCCCTGTTGATGAAAATAATAGAGTGGCTGTTATGGTTGAAAAGGGTTTTGAGATATATGAAAATGGAGCTGTTGAAGAGAAAGGTGCACATGCTTTAAGTTTAGTTTATATATATAAACCAGTAGCACCGCATTGGGGTTATAACTTAATTAATGATAAATATATATATAATCCTTCAAGTTCAAATACAAAACAATTAACTCTACCTACTAAGACTCACAGAGAGATAGCTCAAAGAATATTATCATACATAGGAATAGCTTTAAGAGATAATGAACCTCTAGCATATGCAGAGGCTAAAGTGAAAGATCAACAAATTACAGCAAGGAAATGACAACAAGATATAAAATAGCGGAACAGGTACTTAGAATAGTAAATGGAGGTGATACTTCAGAAGATAGTTCTATAAACATAAGAGAAGTAATGCTTCTTGTTGATCAAGAAAGAAATAACATTATTAAGACTGAAATAATGGATTGGTCTTACACTAAATCTACTGCCACAGCTAAAGGTGAATTAGAAATTAATGGAGCTTGGCTTACACAAAAAACATTAACATTAAAAACAAACGAAAATGACCTTTGCTACGTTGAGATTTTTGAATTAGATCCTACTACAAATAAACATGGATTGTCTAATTATATATCACTACCTAATGATATGGGTATCCATAGAGTAGCCTCTAATGGTGATGCTCATACAAGGGAAATAAAAGTAGTAAAAGTAGGAGGTAAGATTAATAAGACTACATATAACTACAATACAATAGAAATATCTTTTGCATCATCCCCTAAAATTATGGATGATAATTATAAAGTTTCTTTTGATTTTAACATTATTGCCAGCACTATGTCTAATGGATCTAGCACTCAATATATGTATGCAGGCGTTAGAAATCATAAAATAGAGTTTAATGTAGATACTAGAAAATATAATCAATACGAACATAAACAAGTAGATTTTATTCAGGCAGTTATAAATAGCCCTGGATTTAAGAAGTTTGTTAAAGATTTTGATATTGAATATTCTGAAGATGATGGAGCTCCAAATGGTAGTAACTTTGTGGAAAATCACATATTTGACAATACACTGGAATATAGATATAGCTCAACTATAAGATTAGCAACTAAATATGGGTCCACTATAACTAAGTTTAAAATTAATGGAATAGGTAAAGATTTAGGTGTAGTAAATGATGGTGCTGTAGCAGGAGATTATACCCCTGTTAATGAAGATTCATCTGGTGCAACTACTGGTTTAGGTTTAGGATTTGGGTGGACTATTTATCAAAATGGAGGAAGTGAGAACTCATCAGAAGCTCTTACTACAGCAGGTGAAAATTCTCATGGAATATCTTTTATAATAAATGATACTATGTATTCTTCTGATTATATAGCACCTGAACATGAAGTAACTCAAATTGACGCAATCAATAACTTTGTTCTTTTAAACTCTGATAAGCTAGCTAGAGAGCAAAATTTAACTGTAAAGGTACAGGGAGATCAATTATTTTTTGAAGAGATAATAGGTAAAGGTGGATTTAGTTTATATACATATACACCAGGAAGTGCTTTTAAAATAAAACACGCTCCTCATTTAAGCACTCCTCCGAGTATGTCTGCTGTAAATTATGAACCTATAATATATACAAGAATGCCTTCTGGAGGAGATCATAACTCTTTATATAATAGAGCTGTTAATAAAAGTGGTAGAAAATTCTGGTACACAGAAAATAAAGGTGCAGGAGACAATGGACCTAGAATATATTTATACAAACAATATGGTTTAGATTCTAAACAACCATACCTTAATGTGTCTTTTATAGCTACATCAGAAAGTCTTTCAGATACAGATCCTTATCCTATTCCAGGAGATTATGAAAAAATAATAATAAAGAATTTAGTAGAAATGTTTTCAGTTATGAAAAAGGCTACTGATGATATGACTAATGATAATATTAATTAAGTATGGCACAATTTATATCTATTGATGAAATAATACAAGATCTTCTTATAGAGGAAGGTAAGTCTAGTGAACATGAATATTTAAGATATTTTAATATTGCTTTAAGTGGGTTAAAAGAATTAAATTTTGATACTGTAAGACAAGTTAAGTCTATAGAAATAAATTTAGATCATAAAAATACTATTAAGTTACCTACAGATTATGTTTCTTATATATCTATAGCTGTTAGTGGTGGTAACAATGAATTAAATTATTTGGGTAAAAAGAACAGAATGAATTTTGTTAAAAACTCAAGTCCAGTAAGCTCTACAACTACTGAAGACCCGCCTGTTTTTACAGATAACACTCCTGGAGATGGTCTTTGGGGTAGATATGGTCAAGGTGGTGGAAATAATTCAAATGGGTATTATAGAGAAAATTTAAATGAAGGAACTATAGAGTTCTCTGGATCAGGTCAAAAAATTATATTAGAATATATTTCAGATGGATCAGCAGATTTAGAAGGTCAGAATATAAAAATACATTCATTTGCTCAAGAAGCACTTAAATCTTATACATATTGGAAGTCAATATATAGAAAGAGAGCTATTAATATGAATGAAAAAATGTTAGCAAAAAAAGAATATTACAATCAAAAGAGACTTGCCAGAGCTAGAATGCAATCATTCAATAAACAAGAAGCTATGCAAACTACTAGAAAAGCTTTTAAACAAGCTCCTAAAATATAAATAAATGCCTAGCAAACAATCTAAAAGAGTATTTGTTGGTGGACTAGACAGAGACACTGACTTAAGAGTTTTAAAGCAGGGTGATTACCACCACGCATTGAATATACGTAATATTTCTTCAGAGTCTAATACAGAAGGAGTAATAGAGAATATTAAAGGTAACACAAAAGTAGATTTTGATTTTTTTCAGAATGGGGTTTCTGGTAAGAGAAAGGTTTGTTTATTCATACCTAGTGACCTTTACTGGAAAAATTACGGTCCATCTGATGGAAGTGGATATAGTAATCCTCAAAGTTTTACTGGCCAACCTATTTCTGTAGCAGAAGGATTTTTAGAGTATGATGATATATTATCTTTTAATATAGCCTATGGATCTTCTTTGGCTGAAATTCAAAACCCAACTCAATTATTTGAAATAGCATATAAAGGAGACACTGTAGCTCATCAGTTAAATTACTTGACTTTTTTTAAAGACTATTATCAATCTCAATTTAGTAATTTAGGTGTAAATGTTGAGGTTATTAATAACAATCATCCAGATTTTGATAATGAATATTTCTTTGGTCAATCCGTATTAGAGAATATTACAAACGATCCTGATTATACTCCAGGTCAGATATATGCTTACGCACTTCTCTTTAGTGCTGGCATTCAAGATAGTGAACCAATGTTTTACATTGACTTATTATCATCTTCATCAGCACAACCAGTATTTATAAATGCAAGTGACACTATAACAGGGACTCTATTTTCAGATATTAATTTAACTTGGTTGTCTCCTGAAACTATTACTATAGGTGATTCATTTGGATATAACCCTCAAGAACTTGGTTTTACTGATGATTATTCATCTAATGTAGAAACAAACCAAACTAACATATGGTTAACAGAGCATCTTGATGGTATAGAAACTTGTGGATGGAGCATAGGTCCTGATGGTCATTGGATGATAAATGCTAACGCTGTAATAACAATGGAAGAAGATGCAGGTTCAGGCGGACCTCTCCTTGAATACACTACTATAGGTACATATGAAGATACTGAAAATGATAAAATATATTGGATGGTAGCTGGTGATAGCAGTTATAACTATATATTAGAATATGATCTTTTAACTAATCTTATAAATATAGTGTTTAGAGATACAGGTGATGCTACTACTGCTGTATTTAGTTGGAGGCCATATCTTTTAATTAATGATATAAATAAAATTGGAGACGTTTTATATTGGACTTCTAGACAATACGGAGAACCCTGTTCTATAAATGTTAGAAAATCAATTAACAGTATGATCCTTATAGACTCAGAGGGATCTAATAGTAATATAAATGGTTTTAATTATGTGTTAAATGAAGAGGGTGGAACAGACAATATAAGTTTAGAGGACCACTACCCTTTTAGTCTTTATGATGTATATGTACCAAAATACAAGAAACTTGAATATGTTGAAGTTATAAAAAGGCCTCCTTTATATGCACCAACATATACTTATAGTGATGATACTAATTACTCTAAAAATAATCTATTTGGTTATATGTGGCAATTTAGGTACAGGTATCATTTTTACGATAATGAGGTAAGTGCCTGGTCTCCTATTAGTGACATTGTACCTTCTAAATGGGATACTATTAATCAGTCTCAAACAAATATAACTCCTGGTGACAATAATGTAATCACATTGTCTGTAAAAAACTCATCAGGAATAGTAGAATTTATAGAAATTGTTGGAAGAAAATGTAAAGACTTAGGAACTTTAACTAGAGGTAACAGAGGCCCATATTTTGTAGTTGCTAAATTAGATAATGATTTTAGTGCTTTTCAATTAAACCAAGAGTCTCAACAACAACTATCTTTTTATAATGATCAAATGTACCCCGCTGTAGAAGCTGGAGAAGGAGAGAGGTTATTTGATGCAGTTCCAAGATCTGCACACACTCAAACAATACTTGGTAATAACAGACTCGCTTATGCTAATTACACTGAAGGTTTTGATGTCCCTAAAGTTAATTTAGTTGTAAACCCTCAGTATGGATTTATTCAAGGAGAGGATAAAGGTTATGGAGGTAACTCTTATACTAATGAGTCTACTGGACTTTCAGGTAATGGTGTTTCATCATTTAAAAGTGGAGCTTTCCATAGTTTTGGTATTATATATTATGATGAAAAAGGAAGGTGCTCTACCGTTCTTGTAGATGACACTTCTAGGTGTTACGTTAAATTTCCCACAGAAAGAGATGCGGATATTGATATACCGTCTGGATCCCCAACTGATCAATTATATGGTGCAGTTACTATGTCTTGGGAGATACACCATAAGGCTCCTGATTGGGCTAAACATTACAGGTGGGCTTATTCTAAAAACAATACTGTAGATGAATTTGTTCAATTTAGGGTATTACAGTCATTTAATAACCAAGATCCAGCATCTAATGATAAAAGAATATTTTTAAGTTTAAGAGGTTTAAAAGGTGCACAAGATTCTTATATAAGTTCAGAGTCACTTGATGAAAATGCTGTTACACAGCCAAATGTTAATATACTTGACTACGAGTTTTTAAAGGGAGATAGATTAAGAATTATAACTAGCGGTACACAAACTACAGCTGGATTCCCTTTTAGTGAGACTGTTTTAACAGATTATTATGATATTAAAATTTCAGGGTTTGAGTTCTATGCTCAAAATAATCCTAACATACCAATAAGAGATCTGCAAGGTTTAAATGCTCTTGATGGTAGTGGGTCTGAAGATGGATGGTATCTTATTATAGAAGAAATATTAGATTCTGATGGAAATGTTGTGACTGGATATGGATCAGACAACGTAGGATTAAATACAGATGAATTTGAGCAGGCTATAGTTGAGATATATAGACCTAGAAAAGACTCTGAACCAGGAGAGATGTTTTACTATGAATTTAGTGAATTGTATGAAATAGATACTTATAACACTATTATTGCTGACAGTGACATAACTAATGGTGTGCATTTAGGACCTGTGTCTAATCAGGGAGATATATTTACTGAAGATGCTTTTGGTAACTTTACATCTAATACTCCAGCTACTGGAGAATTTGTAACTGGTGATGTATATTACAAAAAAAGAGATATGCAAATGATCAACTCAGGTGCTAAACAAAAACAAGAGTTTTATGTTGAAGATTATTTCTTAAATGATTTTACAGAGAGTAATCACATTAGTATAGGTAGAGCTAATATATATTCAGCCTTTTATAGGCAGCAAGATAAAGAAACTTCAATAACTTATTCTGACGTATATCAACCAGCTACAAGCTTTAATGGCTTTAGCACTTTTGATTACAATGAAGGGAATTGGAAAGATTACAGTGCTATATATGGCACTATACAAAAAATACATTACAGGGCCTCAGAATACGGTAGTTTAGTGATGATAACTGAAGATAGAACATTTACTATACCCGTAGAAAAAGATATTTTGTTAACCGCAGATGGTCAAAGTTCATTAGCTTTATCAAACAAAATACTCGGAAAAGAAAACGCTATGAGCTCTTATCATGGTATAAGTAAAAATCCAGAATCTTTTGTATATAACGGAAGTGTACTTTATTGGACAGATATAAGAAGAGGTGCTGCACTTAGATTATCTAGAGACGGAATAACTGTTATATCAGACGTAAAACTAAAAGACTTCTTTAGAGATAAGTCAGAGGATTACCAATCTTTTAACCCTCAATTAAATTGGGAGCTTAATTACGGTAATTTTAAAAATTATATGTTTAATGTATTTAGTAGTAAATTTAGAATAAAAGGTGGTTATAACCCTAAGCATGGTGAATATATAGTTCAATTACCTAGTTTATCTAGAAGAGGTGAAGAGTGGTCTAATATTGTTTCTATATACGACAATGAAATAAGTACTTGGGAAAATATACTAGATTACACAACAATCGTCCTCCAGGATGGAACACCATTTGGTGAACCCTATAAAGACATTATAAAAGCTACTGGTGGGGTTATTGCTTGGACAGAGGCTCAAAAAAGATGGACGACTACATATTCTCACGTTGCAGATTATTATGGTAAAATAAATAGATTATTTACCTCTTGGAAAGGTGGATCTTTATATCTTCACGATACAGACTCAGATAACTATAACACTTTTTATGGTGTTACTTACAACACTGAATTAGATTTTTCTATATATGGTGAACCTTCAGAGGTGTCAATGGTAAAAGGTTATAAGTCTATTCAATTAGAAGCTAATAAAGAATTGGAGTCAGATGAAAACGGTGTAGAAGAAACAGAAAAAACTTCTTATGATATTACCCTTATTACAGATATGACTAATACTTTTGTAAATAGGAATAATTTTGACACAAGAGAAAATAAACAATATGCACAAATACCTTTTGTTACAACAAATGGTACAGGATCAGAAATTATAGGTGTTGGATTAGGAACTGTAGAGACTGGTTCTTTACAAACGGTTACAGGATTCCAAACTCAGTTTGGTTCATCGTCATTAATATTAGGAACGTCTAGTGATGTATCCTCTAGTAATTATGGAGATCAATTATTTTATAATGATGGAACAAGTGATGTTCTTGTAGGTACTATATCTGACTTAAATAGTGACACAGAACTTACCCTTGCTTCAGATGCTGATGCATTTGTTCCTGTAGGAAGTAAATTCTTATTTGTTAAAAGAAGTGGATTTGCTGAAGGAGATAGAATGAAAGGTAGGTACATGGAGGTTAAAATGAAGAAAAAATCTAAAAAACTACTTGAAATATTTAGCGTAAGTGCCACTATGTTTAATAGTCAGTTAAGTGATCAGTAACTTGTAGAAGTGAAAAATAATAAATATATTTGTAAAAATGAAAAAGAAACATACATACAGCCCTAAAAAAAGTATAAAATACGATAAAGGGGGAAAAAATACTTATAAAAATAAAGAGTCAAAAAGGGGAGACATTAATAATTTTTTTGATTTTGGTGAATTATTAAGTAGTATATCTACACCTATTGCTGATTTATTTGGAATAGAGAGTATGAACACTCAAGTTGGTAATTGGATGACTGACGCTCAAAACCAACAGGCTACCGCTGGAACAACTGCTTTAGGTTTAGCAGGTCAATTAGGTACAGGACCAACTCCTACTGACACTTTATCTGACTATAGAGATCAAATAGGAATTTCTAAACCTAAGAAAACTTCTACTGAATTTGTAGAAAATATACAAGATACTATAGGTCAACAAACTGCTGGTGTTTTAAGTGATGTAGGTAGAACGGGAAAATTTGCTGGTATAAAAGATATATTAGGATCCACTGATGCAGCTCTTATAGGAGCTCAAGAAAAAGGAGCAGCGATGGATGCCGACTACCAAAAACAATTAACAGATATAGAAAAATTTGAAACTGGACAAGAGTCCGCAATAGTTAATGCTATAGCTAATCAAGAGTTTCAAGGACAACAAGATGTTTACAATCTATTAGGTAGTTTAACACAATCAGGAGCAGAAGCTGGAGGAGCTTTAGAAGGTGATCTTATGACCGCTCAAATAAACCTTGCTGGTGAACAAGCAGCAGCTACATCTGATTTAATTAGTGGAGTTATAGATGCAATCATACCAGGTGAAGATGGAATGTTCGTACCTAAAGCTCAAGAAGGAGCTAAAATGAAGGAGTATGAACAAGGAGGTGATCAATCAAATATGATGCCAGCTGGAGAAGCTGATATAAGTCCAGGTAAATTTTCTCATGAAGAAAACCCTATAGACATAGTACAAAAGAGACCTAATGGGCAAGATGAAAAGATAGGTGAAATGACTGGTGGTGAAGCTATTATGCCTCCTGATGATCTTCAAGAGTTTGAGGTATTAATTCAAAAAAAGGATAAAGATGGAGTCTTTTCTAAACTTAAAGAATTATTTGCAAAATGGGATCAAAAAGCTAAAGAGCATCAAGAAAAATTAGATGCTAAAGAATCAATGAAAGCTATGGGTGGAGCTAAAATGAAATACAAGCCTAAATCAAAAATTAATTATAGATAATTATGGGTGGATTTACTAAAGGTTTTAATCCTAAAATATTTGGCTTTGCTGACTATAGACTTAGAAAAAAAGAACTAGCTCTAAGAGAAAGAGCTTTAGATAGTAAATTAGAAAAAGAGGCAAAATTAAAAGAATCTAAGCCCATTAAGTCAACAATCAAGCCAGATTACGCTGATAAATTTTCACCAGCTAATAATAAGTTAATGGAGGATCTTTATGTATTTGCTGCTGATAATGCATCTTCACTAGATGTCAATAACACTGCAAATGATGATATACCTGGTGCGTATGACGCAAAGATAGCAGCACAATACAAACAAATGGAGTTACAAATAATGGCATTTGCTGCTTATGGTAAAGATTATGTAACAAAGTATAAAGATTATAGAGATAAGGTATACGAACAAGACGAGCACCTTTATAATGTTTACAATATAGACATGGTAAAAACAGATGATGTTTATTTAACAGAATCTATGGTTCAGGATAATATGGGCGATGATCAAAATGCTAGTGATTATGCTTGGCTATGGAATGGTGATGGTACTGCAAATGATGATGGAATGGGACAACAAACACCTATGATGGAAAATGGAGAATATGTATATGAACAGGGTGCTGATGGACAGAGATATTTATTGGGTAAAAATGGCAAAAAATTAGTTTCTTATTCTAAAGATAAAAATTCTGGTGCTATAGAAAAAACAATAGCTAGGAATCCAGATGGAACCCCTCGTTTTACTTTTGAAACTGTATATAATACAGAATACAATAGTGATTTAATAGGTTTTGATGGTAGTGGGAACATAGTTTATGGAGAGGAAGGTAATAAAAAAAGTTTTGTTGAAGTGTGGGATAGAGACTTTTTAGCTTTAGATAAATATAAAATTTCTACTAATGGATTTTGGGAAATAGGTAAAGGTCTTACTGATTTTGATATAATAAGAGATGAAGTAGGTGGAGGCACAAATCAATACATGACTTCTGAGTCTATAGATTCTATGTGGGCTCAAGCTGAGGCTGTGTCTGAATTTAATAATTCTACAGACCGATGGAACAATGAACATAGTTTAATAGCCGCTAAAATGGTAGCTGAAGAGATAGCAATAAAACTTGGTAATACCAACCCTACAGAAGAATACTTACAGGATATTGTTAACAAAGTTATGTTAGGGAATAAAAGAAATAACGAAGGGCAGTTAATAAACCCTGGAGCCCAATTACCTGATAGTTTAAAAGGAGTTTATGAACATAGTAGTAATTTAAAAATAGATACCTATTCAGATTTTATGACTTCTAAGATAATAGACACTTGGATAGCTAGACATGCTATGAAAGATATTAGACGAGCACAAACACAATCAGGTGTTCTTTCAGGTCCATATGCATTAGATTATAATACTGCTTTCTCTAAAAATACTGAAATAGTATATGCAGACGGTACAAAGGGTAATAGTACTGCTTCAGGTCTACATACTTTAAACAAAGCTATAAAGAATAAGCCATTATCATGGCAACCAACTAATTTTGATACAGATGGTAATGCTATTGTAAATAGTGTTGATGATGTAGGTTTTGTGTCTTTTAATGACGCTTTAACATCTATTCTTCAAAAGGGTGGAGCACAAGGTGAACTTACTTCTGGTAATAACTCTCATAGGGTTATAGATAAAAGAACAGGTAAATTAATGGATGGAGCTAAATGGGATAAAGCCAACCAGCAATATGTATTTAATACTCAAGAAGATGCAGAAAATGGTTTAATAGTAGCTGGTCTTGAAGGATTCTGGAAACCTAAAAATCCTGATGATATAAGAAAGATGTATAGAACTACTGAGGGTGGAACTATTGATCAACCAGATCGTGCGACTATAGAAGAAATTCTTAATAATGAAAATGGTATACAAGGATTCTTCCCTTTAAATCAAAGTACTATGAGTGTTGATCAACTAAAATACTATAAAGGAGTTTTAGAAAAAGCTAGAACAATAAAAAAGGTTATTATAAAGGGTGATAGTTTTGAGGAATTTACTATGAATGATAATGGAGACATTATTGAACAACCATTTGTAATGCCTGGAGCACAAAATGCATAAATTAAAATAAATTAAATATGGCAGTAGTATATCAAAAAGATAAAAACGCTATTAAGTTTGTAAGAGATTTTTACAAACAGTTTAAACCTAATTATAAGCTAACGCAAGTTGATATTGACTCAATATTTGCTCAATATGACGGTGATTACGCATCCATGGTTACAGAAATGTATAAAGGGTTAACTAATTATAACCCTAGTGAAAAAGACATTTCAAGCGTTATTAATGAATATGCTTTAAAAAAAAAAGATTCGGAAAATGGTTTAACAGAATTGGCAACTGGAGAATCGGAGCAATTAGAAACAGAAGGAAGTAAAGAAATATTTACAGCTGAAGAAGGAACCATAGTAGATCCTAACAATTTAAATATCCCTGAAGAAGATGTTTGGAATTATGATTATATTACAAAAAGTTTTACTAAGAATAGCTACACTGTAAATGACTCTGAAGTTCCTGAAAATATAAGATTAAGATTACTTCAAGAAGCTAAAGATTCTATTGATCTTCAAAATCAAGATGTTCCAAGAACTGACCCTACCGTAGTTGATTTCCTAAATAAAAATAAATATGTTACTGATTTTTCTACATTCTTTAATCAAGAGGGTGCTGAAAACTTTTTTAAATCTATTGATTTATATCAAAGTAATCCTGACAACTTTCAATATTTATTACAACCTAATGAAGATGGTAACTCTATTGAGTATAATGGTATTCAAGTACCTATCACCTCTTCAATATCTGAAAATGGAAGAAAATTATTAGGAGCTTCAAATAATGACAATAATACTTTTTTATACGAAATACCTGTTTCTCAGCCTAACACAAGATTTGATTCTTTAGAGGCAGAAGACTCAACATTAGCTCAAGGTTTTAGAACGGGTGACGAGGGACAAATTTTTCAATCTGTAGATGAGCAAGGTTTAAATGATTATGAGTTATTAGTAAATTTAGATAGCCACATAGAAAACTTAGAACTTCAAAGAAGAGATCTTACTGGTAAAAAATATGTTACTAAAGATGGTTTATTTGAAGATGGTGTACAAAGTAAAGATGACACTAGAAATTTAGTTAGTATTGATTTTAATGATCTTAATGAAGAGCAGCAGAATCAATACACATTACTAACTGAACAGCTGAATGCAGCTAAAGTTTCAAAAACAAAATTAAATAAACAAATTGGTGGTAACTCTATAGATTATGGGGTTATTGATGTAGAATCAGCTTATGGTGGTTTAAAAACAGATGAACAAAAAAACAATTTTTTATATAGCACCAATAGTCAAATATCTCAAAAAATAAATAAATCTGAAAATTATTCTATGAATAATATTATAAATCAGATTAAATCAGATATAAAACAAGAATTAGCTGTTCAGTATTCTAATGACACAAAGCTTAAAAAATTTATTTCAACTTATGAACTACAATCAAATAAAAAATTTACTAATGTTGAGGAGATGGTTGGAGACCCAGTATTTGCAAATATGTGGGAAAGGCAAAGTAGAGAAGATAGAAGCAAATTAAACAAAATAATATCTTTAATGAGTGGAGACAATGGAGAAGCTTATACTAACCAAACTAATCTTAATTTACAAATAAAAAGAAGACAAAATGAATTGCGTGATTTACAAATTAAAAGAAATAATAATAATATAACTGAAACAGAATTTATTGACAAGTCTTCTGAGATGCAAACAACATTATCAACCCTCATTAATAAAAGAAATAAGAACAGAGAAAATAGAGGTTTTGAAGAGGGAACAAAAATGTATAATGAAAATGGAGAAAGAATAGAGGGTGTATCTGGAGGAGAAGATAGCATTATGTCAGGTATTGTTGCTGTTGAAGAAAATTTATTAATGAAAGCTTTTAAGGATTCTAAGAATCAAGGTAAATTTATTACTCAATTATATAAAGCTCAAGATGGGTTATATTCTAATGAATTAATGTATCAAGAATCCTGGTCTAATGATCAGTTAACACTTCCTAGTGGTAAAAAAATGACCATGAAAGAAATGTATGAGTTCATGCATAAAATTACAGGTGATGATTTAAATATTCTTGAAGGAGTTGTAGATTTTTTTGCAGTAGGAGCAAATCCCCTTTCATATGCAAAAGACTTAAGAGAACGTGCAGATGCTAGATTAGAAGAAGACTATGGTGTTATATCTTTAAATCAACAACTAAGATCTATAGAGAAATCTATACCTAATTTTTTCGCTAAAAATATTGGAGCTAAATTAGCAGGATCTAATAAAGAAGACGCTGATTTTATAATTGAAGTTTTGAAAAATTTCAAAAGTGAATATTATCAGAATCAAGGACAGTTAGTTGCTACTTCTAATATTATAGAATATAATGTTGATCCAGGTAAAGAATGGGCAGAGAAAAGTGGAACTGGTTTATTTTTAAGACAAGCATTAGATTCTTTTGGTCATGCTGTTAATAAAAGGATTACTCACTCAGAAGATGATATGATTAATTACTATGATGATATAGCAAATGCCTATGGAATAGAATTAACTGATGATCAAAAAGCTGGTGGTGAAATAAATTTAAATGATATGGTAGCTCAAGGAGTAGGAACTACACTTCCTATTATGCTTGAGATGATGATAACTATGCCTATAGCTGGTGCTGGTATAACTAAACTACTTAAAATACCTAAGATGGTACAGTTATCAACAGTTGCTAAATCTACACCAACAGGTAAGTTTTGGTTTTCTTTAGGGGAGGATATGATGAAAAGTTCTATAGCTTTTGAAATGACTTCAGGAGATCAAGCAACTTGGAGGATGGGTGCTGCTGAGGCAGGAGCTGAAACAGTATTTACAAAAATATTTACTAAAACACCTGCATCTAAACTTCTTTTAAATATGTATAAGAGTTATGGTAAATCAGGTGTAAAGTTGGCTACACTCCCTCCTAGAATTATTGGTGGTGGTGGTATTGAGCTTATAGCTGAATACTCTGGTGAACTTGTTGAAAATTTAAATAGATTTGGATTTGATTGGAATGAAGCTTTATCTGAGACGGTTGGAAGATCAAAAGATGAAGCACTAAATAAACTTGTAACTACAGCTATAATATGTGTAGGTATGTCTACTGCTTTTACAATGATGACAGCTAACACTTTAGAGACTCAATTTAAAGCTATGTTAGAAGAAGGTGGCTTAAGCCCTGAAGATGAAAATATGATTAGAAACACTTTAGAGGCTTTAGACACACAGAAAAATTCAAAGGTTGGGCAACAATTAAAATTGTGGGAAGATGGAGATTTAGATAACGCTATGGATGAAACGCCAGATGGATTAAGGTTTTTAAATGAAGATCCCCCTGATGGACCTGAAGGACCTAGTAGTCCTATTGGATCTTTTGGAGAAGGTCCAGGAGGCTTACCTAGTACAAAAAAAGATGAAGAAGATCTTATGCCAGTGTCAGGAGGAAGGCAATTAAATATTTTTGAAGATGAGTCAGTTAGAAGTTCAGCTGGAAATACAACATCTAATAATGCTGGTAATAGGCTGTTTAATGATCCTAATCCAGAAACATCAAATATAACAAAAAATTATATTAATAATAATTCTTCTAATTTAGGTATTGAAAATTCTGACTCTAGTCCAGTAACTGAAATTAATGAAGAAAACTCTAAGAATATAGCAGATGCTTATGATGCTATGGAGAATAACCCTAATGATCCTAAAGTTAAAAAAGCTTATACAGCTCTAGCTAACGAAACAATAATGCAATATCAGGATTTTATAAATGCTGGTTACACTATAGAGATATATAAAGGTAAAGGAGAACCATACGCTAATAGCGATGAAATGATTAAAGATGTTAGAGATAATAAGCATTTATATATATTTGGAACAGAGTCTGGCTTTGGTCAAGAACAGATTTCAGATCAAATGAGAGAAGAAAATCCTTTATTACAACAAACTGAATTTAAGGATATTAATGGAAATCCACTTCTTGTTAATGATTTATTTAGAGGTGTTCACGATTTCTTTGGACATACAGAACTTGGTAATGGATTTGGAATTAAAGGAGAAGAAAATGCTTGGCTTAACCACTCTAGAATGTTTAGTCATGAAGCTAGAAGAGCTATGACAACAGAAACTAGAGGTCAAAATTCATGGGTTAACTTTAATCAGAGTTTAAGAAGAGAAGATGGAAGTATACCTAAGAAAGGAGACCCTGATTATGTAAGACCTCAAGATAGACCTTTTGCAGATCAAAAAATAGGATTACTTTCTGATGAGTTTGTATTTCAACAACAATCTAAAGATCTCACTGAAAATGTGACTAAAGATACAGACAATGTTCCTTTTAAATATAATAGAACTGAAAAAGTATATAAAGGAAAAGTTAATGGAAGAGAGTTTAGTTTAGTTAAGAAATTAGGAAAACAAGAATGGATAGATCCATCATCTGGAACAATATTAGGTAGAACAAAAAAAGAAGCTATTAGTAATCTAAAATTAGCTATGGAAGGTCCTACATCTATTGACTTACTTGAGTCCTCAGATCAAATGACAGAAAATTTAGCTTCAGTTATAGATTTAATTAACACAGCAACAAACCCTAACGAAACAAATGTAATAAACGACACTAAGTCTCCTATAGATAATAAAAGTCTTGTAGATAGAGCTATCAGAGGTATTGATGAAGAATTAAGCAGAATATCAAGAAATAAAGGCAAGACTTTAAATATGGACCTTACATTAGGGTTAGGACCAGTGGCATGGGAATTGTTCTTAAAAACTCTAAAAACAGGCTTAAAAGCTGGGCAGACTATTTCTGTTGCTTTCAACAAAGCTATTGAGTCTATTAAAAGTTCTGAAGAAATTAAAGATATTAGTATAGATTCTCTCAAAAATAAATTCTTATTTAGTAATGATGGTGTTGTAAAATTTGCTGAGGAAGCTATAATTAATAAAGTAACCGCACCTAAGTTTTTTGAATCTTTAAAAGAAAAATATCCAAATCAATTTAATGAGCTTGAAGCTAAAGAAATATATAAAATAGCTAAGTTAAGAGTTAATCCAAAAGTTGTTAGAAGTAACTATACTAAAAATGAATTAAAAGGTATAGATAATTTACAAAGTAAAATAGATCAGCATAATGTTGATATGAAAAATGATCCTAGTCTATCAGACCCTATACAAATATTATTTGATGGTGGGTTTGTGGTAATGAAGAATGGCAGACCTATAACAAAAACACTGTCTTTTAATCTTAACGGAGCTCCAATATTTGAAGGACTGACAGAACAACAAAAAATAGAATTATCATCTGAATTACTTATACAAGATTTTAATGCTAATAGTTCTAAAATAGATTTAAAAAAAGCTACTGGATGGTATAGCAATACAAAAGTAAAAATACAAGAAAAGTTTGGATCAAATGCTGAAATATTCTTTGAGTTATTAGGAGTTACATCTCCTCAATCTCCACCTAGAATTAATTTTAGAAAATCTACTGAAGTTTTATATTCTTATAATCAAGGAAAATTTGACGATGCTTTAAATTTATATGACGTGTCTGTTAAAGATATTATGTCTAAATATGATACTGGGGATTTTGGAGTAGGTTTAAAGGCATTAAACAAAGCTAAAGAGCTTATTGGAAAAGCTTCTCATGATCCAAAAGTATTAGAAAGTATAAAAAAGAAAAATGGTAAAGGTTTTGGCTTACCAGCTGTTAATGCTGGTATTGTAAGGGTTTTATATGGTAACTGGTTATCTAATAATCCAGCTAATAAAACAGGACAGTTTTATAATAACCTATCACTAAGAGATAGAAGTGCTACTATTGATGTTTGGGCTGCTAGAAATATGAGGAGAGTATTATATTCTCAAGGGGGAATTGTTCCTTTTAGAAGAAAAGCTTCTCAAGAATCAACAGTAAATTCTAAAGATTTTGCTTTTGCTCAAAGTGTGTATGCAGTTGCAGCGAAAAAATTAAACTTAAACCCTGACGATCTACAAGCTGCTATGTGGTTTATAGAGAAACAAATATATGCTGATTCTGGCTGGACTGAAAATGTAGCAGCTAAAGATCAGGCAACTATGTTAAATGCTCTTAAATCCATGCAAATGACAGATAGGATAATGATAGGTGCTAGTTCATATATAGGTAATACAAAACCAGAACATAAAGATAGAATATTTAAAACTGTTTCAAGAGAGATACAAAAAGCTTTAGATAGAAATGCTAATATGGATGAAGTTGCGTCTATTATGGCAGAAACAATGAAAGGAGCTGTAAGAATGGATCAAGCTCTTTTAAATATACAAAAGGTTGTTAAAGATTTAGGTGCTATAGGTAGACCTTATCAATCAGAAGGCCTTTATAATAATGAGGTAGAAGACACTATAAATTTAGAAATATTAATAGATTCTAATTCTGATTTAACTTCTTTGTTTGACGAAGTAATTAGCACAGGAATAAACAACGAGCAAGAGTCTGTATTTGTATCTAAGGTTACAACAGAACAAGATCCTAATGCTAGACCATTTAGAAGAATAGAATTTGACGAAGCTTTAACTTTGACTGATGCTAAAGTAATGGCTAATGAAATATTTGGTCCAAATAATATAAGTGGATTAACACTTAATTTAAATCAGCAGGCAGAAGTTATAGGAATGTCTTTTCAATTTGTTCCAGAGTATAGTATGAAACCTAATGGAGAGGGTTTAACAATAGAAAATATTAAAGAATATGAGTCTAAATGGATTGAAGGAGCAGACAAATCAATAAATCAAATAGCGGAAAAATACGGTGAAGATATTTTTAATACCGTAGAAAATGGTTACATTAACACAAAAGTTTTTACAAATGGGGAATACGAAACAATTAAAGGACAAGAAAAGTCGTTTGAAACAGACATCAATACAGAACTTGCCAGAAGGCAAAGAATTGTTAATAGCGGGGACAACGCCCAGGACATCTCAGATCTCAGAACAGGAGATGAATTTGATAGTAGAAGCGTTCAGCGATTTCAGATCTTAAATGATTTTGCGGACAAATTAGATCAAGTATATAAAGACTTAGGTAAAAATGTTTACTCTGACCCTTTCTTAGCTGTTCCAATTATAAGAGCTGCCTTAAAAACAGCTTCTATTGTTCTTAGAGCTACATCAAGTGTTGCTAAGGCTGTTGATGCTGCTGTTGACTATTTAAAACAAGCTCAAGGTGGCGAGAATTTTATACCTGATCAAGAACAAAATATAAGAGATTTCTTTAAAGATTTTACAGCTTCTCAAGGGGGTTTAAAAGCAACTAAAGATATTGGATCAAGTGGAGAAACTGAAATATCAGAAGAAGAAATGTCTGAAATGGAAGAGCATGAAGAAACTCATGAAAAAACAAAAGAAGAATTTCAAAAAGAATTAAACGAAGGTCAAAATAGAGATTTAGATGTAGACTCTATGACCCAAGAAGAATTAGACAAACTTGACAAATCTTTTGATGATAAGTCTGATGCTGCTATGTCTGGGGGTAAAGATAACTTTTTTACAAGGTTATTACAGTGGAAATTTTATGACGATAAATTTGTTCAACTTAAAGAATTAACGGTAGACACAAAATATAGGATTAAAAGATCTATTAGAAATTTATCTAAAAATACTAATTTAAACGAGAGTTCATCTAATGCACTTGCTGCTATAACTCTCTGGATGACAGTTCCAGGAACAGCTAAGAACTTAATAGATAAAGCTAACAAAAGAATATGGGGTACTTTATCGTCTGCTCAAATAAAACTTGTTGGTAAATTATCAATGTTAGAAAGAATTATAGAATTAGATAGTTTATCTGACGCTAAAAAAGTTGCTGCTGACGCTCTTATAAAAGAGTTAAACTCAGGTAAGTTGTCACTAGAACAAGAAAAAGAAATTAAAGACCAGTTAGAAAAATTATTTGAGAGTAACCCTAATATAAATCTTGCTAGAGGTAAAAAAAGAGGAAGGATTAAAAAGGGAGATAAAAGATGGAATAAGCCTGGCACAGATTACGTTTTAGAATACACAAGTAAAAATAAAGACGGTAAAAATGAAACTGAAGTTTTACCCCCTGGATTAAATAAATTTGGAGAAGGTGGTGTATTTCCTTGGAGATTAAAACACCCTTCTGCGGACGGTAAAATTTACAATAAAGAACTTTGTGAAAGGTTAATTGAAGGATATAAAACTAAATGGGGTAGACATTGGAATGTTGTTAGAGATGCTACAGATAAGTTATTTCAAGAATATTCTAATCAGTTAAAATTAAATTATGAAAATGGTTTAATATCAGAAGAGATTTATAATGAATTAAAAAATACTAAATATAATCCTAGAAAATTTGTTGACCATGTTATATTCTCAGAAAGAAATATAAATCAATTAAGAAGGTCAGGTCAAGACGTTAAAGCTGATCACTTACAAAGTGTGCTAAAAACACTGAAGCAGGGTAGTGATCAAGTTCTTTTTATGGATCCAGTTAAGCTTTTACAAAATACTATAGCTGTAGGAGCCAAATTAAGATTTGAAAATGATGTTAGAAAATCTATATATGAACTGATATCTGAAGCTACAGAAAATGGTATTGAGTATATTAATGGTAGAGCCGCCAATGTTGCAGAAGAGATTGGTTACATATTGCAAGACGGAGAGTCGGTGATGAGTGGATACATTGAAATGAGTTACAGTCAAAATGGTAAAAAAATTAGATTTGCCATGCCTATAGCTTCTTACACAAGTTTATTTTCTAACCCTAGAGATGGAATGACATCTTCAGATTTTGCAAACAAAATAACTTACCCTTTCAGATTTGCTGGAAGTACACTTAAAGTATTTGCAACTGGTGTTGGAGCTCCTTTCTTTTTTGTAGCTAATGTTTTTTACGATTTTGCACAGCAAGTTATGATGACAGAAACTTATAATGGAGAATTATATAGTGCAACAATATTCACAAAATTTCTTACAGCTTCAGGTGATTGGGTTTCTGTAATGAAGGATGTTGCTATGGGTGGTCCACTTACTAAAGAGTATCTTGAAATGGGCGGATCTTTAGAGTTTATGACAAGATATGGACTAATGGATTATACAGACGAGTTAGCCATAGATGAAATACAGTTATCTAAAAGAACTAAAGAAATTATGTCTGACCCTGAGAATAAACTTACAGAAGAGCAAGCTAGAGAAAAGGCTTCTAGGGAACAGATGAATAGATTGTATGGTCCTGATGCACCTTTTATTAATCCTAACACAAAAAGTGGATTTGATCTTCTTAAAAAAATTACATCTGGTTTAAATGGTATTTCTGAGCTTACAGGTAGGGTTGCTAATACTAAGAGATGGACTATAAAATACATCAATGAATATAAAAAGAAAAATGATGGACAGGAACCTACTGGTCAAGACCTTATAGATATAAAGAAAAGAGCTATAGCACAGGCTGTAGATTACGCTAACTTTAATAGTGGGGGTAAAGCGATTAAATTTTTAGACTCTTTAGGTTTTGCTTATCTTAATGCTGGATCAGTAGTGCTTGATAAAAGTGTTAGGTACGCAAGTGAGAATCCTATTCAGTTTGCTTGGGATGTAGCACAATGGTCTCTTACTTTTGGATTTGGAGTAATGGCTTATAATTTATCTAGATTTGATGTTTTAGATGACGAAAAAGAAGAAGAGTTACAGATAGCTTTAGATAACGCTATAAACAATAAAGACGCAAAAAACGAAAAATCAATAAGGCAACAATTACATGACAATAAAAGATATTGGGTAGATTATATACCTGATTATGACATGGAAAATTATCACTGCATTTTACTACCTGGTGTAGTTACAGATATAATAAATCCATCAACAGAAAAAGCTTTAAAGGAACAATTAAAAATAGCTCAAGCTATGGATATAGGGAAGGAAAGAACGGAAGAGATAGCTAACATAAAATCTAAAATTAGAAAAAATAGAATTATAAGACCTAGATATATTAAAATACCTAGTGATGCTAGATTGAATCCAGGTAGAGTTTTATTGGAAGATCTTACTTATAAACATATAACAGGAGAAGAATACAGATTTCAAGCTAAAGAATTTATGTCCTACACTCCTTGGGGTAGAGGAGATGAAAAGAACGCTTATGGTAGGATACTACAAAAAGCTATTCCTGCTGGTGGAGGGAATCCTTACGATATAGCAGCATCAAACCCCCTTTTAAACGTAGCTTTAAAAGCTACTATGAATTACGATGCTTTTTATAATAAGCCTATTTGGCCAGATAAGTATGCTGGTGCTAAAGGGTACACTCAATTTACAGGAAGAAAAGACTCTTATCAAGATGCAATACTAAAAGACCTTTCTAAAAAAATGGCTGGTGATAGTGGAACAGGTTTTCCTGTTACCACAACTAAATCAACTTTATCATCTCTATTTACTAATTTAGATAGAAATCCAGTATATGCTATGTTAAACCATTCTTATATAGCTGCAACAGGTGGTCTTGACGAATATGATAAAGAGGAGTATGGTAATCAAATGAATATATTTTTAGATGACTTGCTTAGTCCAGTAACAAAAAGATATATTGGGGAGTTAAACCTTGAAAAAACTTACAAGTCTCCACTACAAGAACAAGCTAAATTCATAAGAAGAGAAGAATCTAATTTTAATGCTAACCTTAGTATAGCAAGAGACATATCTCTTAAAAAAAATAGAGTAAATAAAGATCCTTTAACTGGACAGTGGGTTAACTCAGAGGGACAAGTTCTTAGATTTTACCCTGAAGAGTATTATAAAAGCACTGATATGGATAGAAAATTTTTTGGATTAGATGAAGAAATAGAACCTGGTATGGTTGATGCAAGAGCTGTATTTAGACAATTATCTCAAAATATAATAGACGATACTAAGAAAGAGCTTATTAGTAGGCTTGGAGATGATAGAATGATAACAGATAAATACTGGAATGAAGAAGAGATAATGAAGAGGATAAATAGAATGGTTGAAATGGATTGGAAACATGGAGGAAAATCCGCTGATGTTAGAGCTGTTATACGAGACTTTAGACAAGGTAATAAATTAACAGCAGCTTATATGCTTTATAACTTAGAAAAAACTGATATAGATTCTTATATAAAAATAAGAGAACAATTTAGGGAATTAAATATAAACACTGATCCTGAAGTAAAACGTATGATGATTATATTTGAAAATGCAGATGAAGAGAATTTAAGGAATGATTTAAATACATTAAACTTAAAATAAAAATTTTAATAATATAAAAAAAATAACTATATTTACAGATATGAAAAAAGATATAAGCAATATATTATATATAATTATAATGCTGGTAGTATTTGGAGTTTCTACTGTTTTTGGACAGGGTGAATTTTTTAAATACTCTACTTTTTATACTTCTATGACAACAGGAACATCTTTTACAGAAAGAGATGATTATATAGCTGTAGATAAAGGTTATGAAAATGTTACACAAGTTAACCCTTATGATTATAACTTAACAATAGGATTAAGAAAAATAGCAAGATTTGATTATGAATATAAAGTTAAAACATGGTATTATGGTACTGAGAAAGGTGTTGCAGACAATGTTACTATTGGTAATGCTCTTGGTTGGGAGTACCTACTTAATTATTCATTTATACGTAATCGTGGTGATAAATATACTGAGAGAAATTTCTGGCTTAGATACCTTGGATCTCAATGCGTAACTAAACTTCAATACAAAGATAATCAGAGAGTAAACTTAAGATACAACTCATTTGATACTAGATATAGATTTACTAGAGGTAACTGGGATTTAACTTTTGGTGCAGTTTTCCGTATGCATCCTGTATATGGAGTCAATCCAATAGAAGATTTCTGGATCCCTGGAGAGTCTACATTTCAACAATTAGCAGAGGATTTTGGGTACGCTCCTGAACAGTGGGTTCAAGGATTCTATGTAAACCAAAACTGGTATGATGTTAGTGGTGGAGATTCTATAATGGTAGCTACTTCTAATAATGAGTTTTTTAACCATTATTTTGGAGATGCTGTAGCAACATATAACGAAAGAGAATTAGATAAACTTGGAATGCAAAAAGAGATAAGTGCTGTCATAGGTTTAGCGTATTATAAATATACAGAAAAACTATGGTTACACGCTTGGGTTAATTGTATGCCTGCTCATTATGGTTTAGATGAATACTCTTTTGAATATGGAGTAGAAGATTATGATAATATAGAGTGGGATGCAGGTATTATTCTTGGATCTAGAATAACTAAAAACTTTGGAATATTTGTTGAGGGGACTCACATGAGGTACTGGATGAAACCAGTATATGAAGTGAAGTTTGGTTTTAATTATTTAATATTTTAGTTATGAAGAAATACATTATAATAATATTTGCGTTTATTGGCTCGTTTGCCAATGCACAATACGATTTTCAAGCTATATGTTTAGCTTGTGCAGAACAGGAAGGATATTACTGTGGAGATGATCCAGCAAACTGGACACAATATGCTCCAAATGGATGTGTACAAACCGCTTGGTTAAACGATGGTTGGGAAGATTGTGTAGATGCTGGTGATGAAAACGAAGCAGTACCAACATCTCCTGAGTCTTGTGCTCCATTACCACCACCTTGTGATACGGTTTATGTAGATATACCTATAATAGAATATATATATGAAGTTGATACTCTAGAGATTCCATTTTATATATACGAGACAGTAATACAATTTGATACAATAGTTAATACAGAATATATAACTCAAATAGTGGTAGACACTTTAGTTGAGGAAGTTGAAGTATTTGTACCTGAATACGTATATGTTATTGATACAGTATACGCAGAGGTATTAGATACTATGTTTATTGATGTAGTAGAATATATTGAAATTGAAGTTATGGTTTACGATACCGTTGTAAATACAGAGTATGTAGAAATAATTGTTATTGATTCTGTAGTAGAATACATAGAAGTAATAAATA